>ORJL011755234.1_pt1 | contig 19885 bp, 15 predicted proteins | sample 1779941 | NCBI WGS metagenome assembly ORJL01 (sample SAMEA104232317, study PRJEB22302) | groundwater metagenome | biome: forest; feature: aquifer; material: groundwater | place: USA | collected 2011-08-07 | depth 5.8 m | reverse complement strand
TGAGGCTTACAAAAAAGTTTTAAAAGAAAATCCCAGACTCATTTTGGCAAAAATGAAGGTTGAGTATCTTAAAAAAAGGTTTATGGCGAAGGGCCTTAATCAGTGAAGCTTGACACCCGCGTTTATCGAACATATTCCATAATTTCTGGATTAACTTTGCAGCTTGTTGCATGCGTTGTTTTAGGTCTTTTCATTGGAAGTTGGCTGGATAAAAGATGGGGAACGGAACCCTATATTATGGTTGTCCTTGTATTAGTTGGAACCCTGTGTGGGTTTATTAACTTTTTTAAGGGAATACAAAAAATTAAAAATGATAAGTAATATCAGTTGGTTATTTGTTTTTTTGTTGGCCCTTGTTTTTATTATCTTTAATTATTTTATTATTAAAAAAATAGTAGGATCCATTTTAGGTGGGAAGAAAACATCAAAACCTAAACTTATGGGGCTTGTTTTTTTAAAACTTATTTCTTATCTTGCCATGGTTGGCATTGGGGTTTATTTTCTGACTCATGCATCATAGTACGTGGTTCGATTTTATTCCAGGTTTTAAAGATCTACATATTCCATGGTGGCTTACGATGACCGTTTTTGTGCTTTGTATTTTTACATTTCTGGCCGTAGCTGCAAAAATGGCAACCCAATTTCACAAAGAAAAATTATTTCCGGATAAGGGCTTTTCCCTAAGAAATATACTTGAAGTGTGCGTTGAACTTTTTCTAGGGCTTATAAATTCTGTTATAGGTGAAAGAGGGAGAGAGTTTTTCCCCGTTCTTGCAACAGTTTTCTTTTTTATACTCGTATCAAATATTTTAGGGCTGATTCCTGGTTTTTTACCCCCAACAAGCTACTTAACCGTTAATCTTGGTTGTGCGCTGGTTATATTTATTTATTATAATTACGCAGGTTTTAAAGAACATGGATTTGGATATCTTAAACAATTTGCGGGGCCAGTTATTTATATTGCCCCTCTTATGGTTGTTATTGAATTAATAGGTCACTGTGTGAGGCCTATTTCGCTTTCCTTGCGTCTATTTGGAAATATTAATGCAGACCACACCCTAGTGGGTATCATTTCAGAACTTGTCCCATTAGGAGCTCCCATTGCTTTTTTGGCTTTGGGTTTATTTGTTTCTTTTTTACAGGCTTTCATATTTACAATGCTTTCTATGGTGTATATAAGTATGGCAATATCGCACGATCACTAAAGAGAATGAGGAGGATGGACATGAAAAAAGTCATGTACTTTGTTAGTTTTTTTGTTTTAGGAATGGTCGCTTCAGCTTTTGCAGCAGAAGGTGCAGAAGCTGTAGCCCCACTAGCAGATAGTGTTAAGCAATTTGTGGCATTAGCTGCTGGCTTTGGAATAGCGTTATCAGCTTCTTTCGGCGCTTTAGCGCAAGGAAAGTCTGTTGCTGCTGCCCTTGAAGGGATTGCTCGTAACCCTAATGCAGCACCAAAAATGACAACACCTTTAATTTTGGGTTTAGCATTTATTGAAACCCTCTCTATTTTTACAGTTCTTTTAGGCTTTATGCTATTTGGTAAGCTTTAACACATTAAAGATCCCTGCCTTCGCAGGGATGACATAAAGGCCGAGGCAAAAACCTCGGCTTTTTATTTTGCAGCTCGCGCTAGTTTTAATTCTAAAAGATCTCGTCGCATGTCCCAAAGTTTCAATTCAATAAGAGAAAGCTCAATCCTTTTGGCAATAAGTTTTGTATGGGCGTCAAAATAAAAAGTAGCTTTTGCTGGTCCAAATGGATCGAAGAGGCAATTATTTTCCCATGAGTTTTCTTCTACATAAAGGCCGAGGCGTTTTATAATTGGATTTCTTAGAAAATATAAAATATCGAGCGCATCCAAAATACGGTTTTCGAGGCGGTCTATTTCGTCGGGCTGTTTATTCATTTTTATTCCAGCACTTTTAATTATATTTTTAAGAGTTTTACTTTCCTCGTCTGATAATATGGTAGATTCCAAAGCCCCAGAAATCTTCATAACATTATTTGCAAATACTTGAAGAAAAGCATCTTCTCCAGTCACAAGGCCGTTAGGCCCTTCAACTCCACGCTCTGCCAAAAAGAAACCTGAAAAAAGTGCCCCTCCAACAGCGGCACCAGTTACCCCGCCTGAGAAGAGGGATACACCTACTGTAACCCCAGCGACATAACCAATTATAGGTGCTGCCATGAGTGTTAATAATCCAACCTGACCACTTAAGCCAAGGCCAGACCCTCTGCGCTTTCCTTCGAATTCTGATAAAAGATTCAGATCAGCTTTAACCTGTGTTTGTAATGTTTGAATAATGTCATGGGCTGTTTTAACTTCTGGATCTTGATCTAATTTAGATCTTACTTTTCGAGCTTGGGTGGTATCATAAAAATCCCCAGTACGACTAGGAAAGCGAAGATTATTTACTATGATACTGCCGTTCTCATGTTGGGAGTTTGATTCTTGAAAGATACCAGAAACTTCGACAACAAGACCTTCGTAAAGTTCAAGTGGAATTAAAAAATTACCATTAACAAGTTTATAATTAACCCCAGCACCATCGATATAGAGAAAAAGATATGGGCCTTTAACAACAACTCCCCATCCACTTGCTGTGCCATCAGAATTTATATCAACCCAGGGGATGGGTCCTGCTGATTCACACAAGCGAGGGCTTGATAACCCCACTAACAAAAACACCATGACGAGAACATTAAGTTTTACAAAAGAAATTTTCATTTTATGAACTCCTCTTCTTATAAGGTATGAGTTGAAAGCTTATACCACAGAACTGTTTAAAAACCATGCGTGGGCACATAGCCCACGAAAAAATACATATTGCCCATTTTAAACTATTTATTGCCCAAATTTTGTGCTATATATGCCGGCTGTGGTGGATGTAATAAGAGAAAAATTTTGTGGGAATGTATTTAGCTTTACAGATTATCGCACTTTTTTAAACTCGTACTTGGATGAAAAAAAGAGTCATAATCGGCATTATTCCACAAGCCTGTTCTCAAAAGATTTAAAACTTAGAGATACCTCTTCCATAAATAAAATTCTTAAAAGCCAGCGGCATGCTGGATCTGAAATTGTTGATAAGATTTGTGATTATTTTCATTTCTCAGATAAAGAAAGATATTTTTTCTGCGATCTTGTTTCGCTCGCAAAAGAAACTGGAAGCTCAACAAATCGTTTGTACATTATGGAGCGTTTAAAAAGACTTCATCCAAATAATAATTTTAGGCTTTTGAAACAAGAGGAATTTAATGCAATATCTCAATGGTATTATGTTGCCATTCGCGAAATGGTGCAGTGGAAAGGCTTTCAGGAAAGTTCTGAGTGGATACAGAAGCAACTTTTATTTAAAGTAACAAAATCACAAATTAAAGAAGCTCTTTGTGCTTTGGAAAAAATTGGTCTTATAAAACGTGGAAAAAATGGAAGACTCGAGCTTGGAACAAAGCAATTTACAACAACTCAAGACATTTCAGATGAGGCTATAAAAAAATTTCATGAAAAATCTTTGGAATGTGCCAAAACAAGTGTGCGCGACGTAGAAGTTCAAAAAAGACATATTAGTAGCACCATTATCTCAGTTAAAGCCGCCAACATAAAAAAAGCCAAAGAAGTTATTGATCGATTTCAAGATGAATTAAGTGGTTTGATAGAGGATGGCGAAGGAGATGCCATTTATCAATTAAACATTCAATATTATCCCCTAACGAAGGTTAAGACGGAGGTCTTATGAGATTATTTATAATTCTAAGTATGTTGTTTTGTTCATTTTCTGCCCAGGCTCAAAGCGGAGGAGGAAAGGTTGGAAATGGTGGAGATGTGGTCGTTTGTTTTGATGTTGAATACATTAAGTCATTTGCGCTTACTCGTGCTGGGAAGTCTGATGCTGAACTTGATGGGATGCTTGAAAGTGGTTTTGGTAGAAGGTTGATTGGAGATTTTACCGATGATACTGGAAGAATCTCATACAAAGGGTTGAAGCATATTACCTCAATTCAAACGCTTGATTATTATGAGGCACGGCTACCACGAGGAATAACTAACCCGCATAGAACAAATCTTATTAATTTAGAAAACCTTTCATTTGAGGATGCTACAAATGCTATATTTGAAAATGCTAAAAAAGTACCTGGGTTTTATAAAAAAATAAAAGAAATAGAGAAATGGTTTTTAAGCACTGATAGGTGGGTGAGTGTTGATACAAAGCTTGTTGACGTACAGGACTCTAACGTTGGTTATGATTTACCATGGAACTGCATTCTTTATCAGGCTGCCATGTACCAAAATGGGGATATTTTTTATGATAGTAATGTTTTTCAACATCCGGTCATGACACCAGCCATGGTGGCACTTGAAGCAGCTCACGAAGAACTTTTTTATATCGCTAGGGATTATCACCAAGAAGATTCAGCCAATGTAAGAAAGCTTACTTATTATTTATTAAAACAAGATATTTCTGAAGAAGAATTGCGTGATAAAATTACGGAATATGGATTTGGTGGTTATAAAACATTGTCTGAAATTAATCATCAACTAGAAAAAGTTCTTAAACAAAAAGAAAGTAATCTTTTTGAATTTGCTGTTGAAAGATGGCGTGATTTAAGGTTTGAGAGAAATGATTCAGTTGATAATATTTATTTCGACCTAGAGGGGATTTTTACTAAAATGGTGGTGATTTTATCTCAAAAATTAGCCACTAGTACAGTCGATTCACGATTTAATGCAACTTATACAAGCATTATGAATGACCATCAGGCTTTAACTGACCTCTATAGTCAGCAAACAAATATTTCAAAAAAGGAAAAAATTATTAACAAAATGGTTTATCTTGTATTGGACGTAGTTTCTCTTTCTGTAGGGCATCGACCGAATCGTTACAATACTATTCTGTGGGGTGAACCTTTATAGAGATAAACTAAAGGTTCAGCTTCTTTTTAAGGAATTGACCGGTGTGGGAATTGGAGTTTTTTGCTATTTCTTGAGGTGTGCCGGTGGCAATAATTTTTCCGCCAGCCTCTCCACCTTCGGGGCCGATATCAATGATATGGTCTGAATGAGCAATGATATCAAGTTGGTGTTCTATAATCACAACCGTGTTTCCTTGATCAACAAGTTTTCTTAAAACATTCAAAAGTTTATGAATGTCATCAAAATGAAGCCCAGTTGTGGGTTCATCTAAAATGTAAAAAGTACTACCCGTTGATCTTTTAGAAAGTTCCTTTGCTAACTTAATTCTTTGTGCTTCACCGCCAGAAAGGGTCGGAGCTTGTTGGCCCAAGCGAATATATCCAAGCCCAACATCAAGAAGTATATTAAGTTTAGATTTAATGGAGGGAATATTTTCAAATACCCCAACAGCTTCAGAGATAGTTAAATCAAGAATTTCTGCAATATTTTTTCCTTTGTACGTGGCCTGAAGGGTTTCATGATTATAACGCTTTCCCTCGCATGTGCTGCAGCTAACATAAGCATTGGGTAAAAAATGCATCTCAATTTTAAGCATGCCAGAGCCTTCACACATTTCACAGCGTCCACCAGGAATATTGAATGAAAAACGACCTGCCTTAAAACCCCTTATTTTGGAAAGTGGCAGTTCTGCAAAGAAATCTCTTAGAGGTGCAAATATTCCTGTATAAGTAGCTGGATTGGAACGAGGTGTTTTTCCGATAGGAGATTGATCAACGTGAATAACTTTATCAATATGGTTAAGTCCCATTATTTCTTCCGCCACACAATATTGCGGCAGTTTAGATTTATAAAGGTGGTGATTTAAAAGCGGTAGAAGTGTATCCATAATGAGCGAGCTTTTTCCACTTCCTGAAACCCCAGTAACGCACACCATCTTCCCCAAAGGAAAATCAACATTTATGTTTTTTAAGTTTCTTGATCCAACATTTTTAAGTGAAATTTTTTTAGTTGTTTTATTTTTTATTTTTTGTTCTTCAAGAAAGACTTGTTTTTTTCCCGAAAGATAAAGGCCTGTTAATGATTGTGGGTTTTCTTTAATCTCTTGTGGGGAGCCCTCTGCAGTGATGGTTCCACCACTTGTGCCAGCACCCGGCCCCATATCTATGATGTGGTCTGCGGATAAAATAGTATCTTCGTCGTGTTCAACAACAACAAGGGTGTTTCCCATTTCTCGAAGTTTAAAAAGAGAGTTTAAGAGCTTATGATGATCTCGCGGGTGTAAACCAATAGAAGGTTCGTCGAGAACATAGAGAACCCCTGTGAGGTGCGAACCAAGTTGTGAGGCCAGCTTTATTCTTTGAGCCTCACCTGTTGAAAGAGTTGATGTTGATCTATCAAGAGTCAAATAACCCAAGCCCATATTTTCTAAGAATAAAACCCTTTCTTGTATTTCAGCCTTAATTTTGGTTCCGATTTTTATTTTTTGTGGATCAAACTTCCACGATTGAACAACACCTGTGGCTTCTGAAATAGGAAGAGCACAAAATGCCGAAATGGATAGCCCCTGGATTGTAATAAATTGAGATTCTTTTTTTAGCCTAGCCCCCTCGCAGGAAGGGCACGCTGCAAAATTAAAAAACTTTTCTATGTTTTCTCTTTTTCTTTCAGAGGGCGTTTCAAGAAACAATCTTTCTAAATGAGGAACAACACCTTCAAAAGATTCTTCGAATCGGTATTTATTACTTCCCCGGCTATAAGAATATTGGATTTTTTCTTGTGTTCCATAGAGCACAAGGTTTTTAGTTTTTTCTTCTAAATCTTTAAATGGAGTTTTCATACTAAAGCCAAAGTGTTGTGATAAAGATTCAAGAATTTCCAAGTAGGTTTCGGAGCCGAAAGGTACAACAGCTTTTTCGGAAAGTGAAAGATTGGAATTGGGGATGAGTAGATTAAGATCGATGCTTTTTTTCTGGCCTATGCCCTGACATTCCTGGCAGGCCCCATACGGACTGTTAAAGGAAAAAAAACGCGGCTCTATTTTTTGAAATGTATAATAACAAACAGGGCACGAGAGTTTTGTGTTAAAGTATATTTCATTTTGTGTATCAAGATTCATAACAATAACTTGCCCTTTTGATTCATGCAGGGCTCTTTTAACGGAGCTTAAAATTCGCGGGTAATATTTTTCTTCTAGAACAATTTGGTCTATCAAAATATCAAAATCATGTTTTTTGTTTTTGTCTAACTTCATATTTTCAGATGTTTTGTAGATTTTTCCGTCAATTCTTACATGGCTATAACCTTTTTTTTCGTAGTCTCCTGTTTCTTTTTGAAATTGACCTTTTCTTCCTCTTTCAATGGGAGCAAATATTTGTAGTTTTGATTTTTGTGGTAAGTTGGAAATTTTTTCAAAAATTGTATTCTCACCAATGCTTTGAATTTTTCCATGCTCTTCTGGACAGGCGAGTTCCCCAAGCTTTGCATAAAGAAGTCTCAAGTAATCATATATTTCTGTTGAGGTGCCCACAGTTGACCGAGGGTTTTTAAACAAAGATTTTTGTTCAATAGCAATAGCAGCTGATAGACCCTCAATAGAATCAACATCCGGTTTTTTAAGTTGATCTAAAAACTGGCGAGCATAGGAAGAGAGCGACTCCATATAACGGCGTTGGCCTTCAGCATAAAGGGTATCAAAAGCTAAAGATGACTTTCCGCTCCCAGAAACCCCAGTAATAACAGTCATTTTGTTTCTTGGAATAGAAACAGAAATATTTTTAAGATTATGTTCCTTGGCGCCCTTGATGTGAATCATAAGGTTTTCTAAGAAGCCACAACTTCTTTGAGTGCTGTTTCAACCTCTTTTTGTATTTCGAGAAGTCTGTCTTTTGTTTTTGCCTCAAAACGAAGGACTAAAACAGGTTGTGTGTTAGAGGGGCGAACAAGCCCCCAACCATCTCCAAATTGTATACGAATGCCATCAATGGAAATGAGGGGATATTTGTTCGAAAAAAAAGTTTTTAACTTTTCAACAACTTTAAATTTTTCTCTGTCATCAAAAGGCACCCTAATTTCTGGTGTGGAAAAATATTTTGGAAAGGGAGATATAAGCTCTGAAACTTTTTTATTCTGACGCACAAGAATCTCTAGGAGTCTTACACTCGCATAAATAGCGTCATCATATCCAAAGTAACGATCTTTGAAAAAAATATGGCCACTCATTTCTCCTGCAATATCAGCTTTTTCAATTTTAAGCTTTTCTTTAATAAATGAATGGCCGGTTTTCCACATAATAGCTGTGCCCCCTATTTTATTTACAACTTCGTAGAGGGAATCAGAACATTTTACTTCTCCAATAACGGAAACGCTTTTATTTTCGTTATAAATTTCTTTTGCAAACAAAGTTAAAAGTGTATCACCCCATATAACTTCACCTGTGTCTGAAATGACGCCAATGCGATCAGCATCACCATCATAGGCAATACCAACATCGGCTTTTTCTTCATGAACTCTCGCTATAAGTTCTTTTAAGTTTTCAGGAACTGTTGGATCTGGGTGGTGATTCGGAAACGTTCCGTCCACGTCACAAAAGAGCTCTGAAACTTCGAAACCAAGTGATTTAATAAGCTGTGGGGCAACAAGGCCAGCCATGCCATTTCCAGCATCGAGAATAACCTTGATAGGATTTTTTTTATTCTTGAGTAGAATAGGAAATCGAGAGTGAATGTGTGAAATGTAGGAGTCAACAATGGACCCATCTCTATTTTGAATTGTCCCCTTTCCTTTTCTATACTCTTTATTTTCGATAACCACTTTTAGCTTTTGTATTTCATCTCCGTAAAGTGAGCCTTGTCCAACACACATTTTAAAACCATTATATTCAGAAGGGTTGTGCGAACCCGTTACCATAATGCCACCATCTAGATGGTCGGAAAATATGCTAAAGTAAAGCAGTGGTGTTGGGCACATACCAATTCTTATAATGTTTAAACCTGTATTAGCTAAACCCTCTTCCAAAGCTAGAGAATATTTTTGTGATGTTGTGCGGCAGTCATAACCTACTGAAATGGAACCCCCAGGCTTAAGACGGCTTCCAAATGCCAGCCCTAGATGGTAGGCGAATTCTTCATCAAACTGCTCATCCGCAATACCCCTAATATCATAGGCTCTAAAGATTTCTGGTGTTATTTTCATATTTTTTCAAAATTTTTAATGTTATTTCCAATGCATACAAGAGACTATCAGGTTTGGCGAGTCCAGAGCCGACAAGCTCATCAGCCGTTCCATGGTCAACAGAGGTTCTTAAAAAAGGCAGCCCAAGTGTTATTCCACACGATTTAAAAAAATTAAGTGTTTTTAAAGCTATAAGACCTTGATCATGGTAATGGGCAATAACAGCATGAGCTTTTTCTTCAAGTGCTTTATGAAAAACGGTATCTCCCGAAAAAGGGCCTGACACAAGTATGCCTTTTTTCTGACAATGCTTGAGAGCGGGAATGAGTATTTCTCTTTCCTCGCTATCTCCAATGAGACCACCCTCCCCACAATGTGGATTTAAACCAGATAGGTAAATTTTAGGTTTCACTATTCCAAAATATTTTTTAAGCCCACTATGAGTGTTTTCAATAGCTAAAATAACTTTTTCGACAGAAAGTGCAGAGCTTACACGGTTAAGGGGAATGTGAGTTGTTACAAGTGCTATGTTTAATTTAGGGCTTGTAAAAAACATGGTTGTTTTAGATTTTGTAAGGCGCGTTAAAACCTCCGTGTGCCCCACCCCACCTAAACCCATTTTTTTTACGGGTAAAGTAAGAAGAGCATCAAAATCTTTTTTTAAACAGGCACGAATAGCTTTCTCGATAACCTCTGTATCCGTTCCTTGGAGAGTATTTTTTTTAAGTGGGGTCTTTATTTTTTTGTTTGTAAAAACAGTGACATCACATTTTTTATAAAGAGGTGATGAAAGGGATTTTGTTAAAACCTCTTCACCAATGCCACTATTCGAACAAAGTGTGAAAGCCACCTTAGGAAGCATAATTATTTTAAAGCAGAGTTTTAATGAAAGATTTTTCTCTTCTCTCTCGTATAAAAGATTGTTGTGCACTTAACACTTGCTCTTGAAATAAGCGTTCACGAATAGCGGCAAGCGCTTCATCAGGAAGGGCTACTTTTATAATATGATAGCCAAGAGTTGTTTTAAATACAGGGCTTACAGAACCAATTTTCATCTTTTCAATTTGCTTTTCAAATTCAGGAATCATTTGTCCCTTTTCAAGCACTCCTAAATCGCTAGCCCCCTCAGAATATTTTTTAGCAAGGCCTTCAAAATCTTCTCCTTCAGAAGCTTTTTTTTGAACATCATTGGCTAGAGCTAGTTTTTTTGAATCTTCTTCTGGGGCTTGGAAAAATATTTGTTTTACTTGAAAGCGGGTGTTTTGTTTTAAAAGCTCGGGGTTTGTTTTATAAAAGTTAACAACATCTTGATCAGAAACTCTAATTTTTGCCATTTCTGGGCCTAAGAGGCGCCGCATAGAAATTTCATTTTTTAATCGTGCTTTATATTCCTTGAGTGAGTGCCCTTCTTTTTTTAGGGCTTCGGCAAATTGTTCTTCTGTCATTCCAACTCTTTCAAGGTTTTCTTTATAAAACTGTTCGGCTTCACTTGCTGTTGCTTCAAGGCCTTTTTCTTTGATGGCTTGTGACATGAGAAGATCATTGATGAGAATTTCAAGCAGGTCTTTGTCAGATTTTAGAGCTTTTTCCTCAAATGGGAGTTTTGATTTTTTTTGCTTAAGTTCTTGTTTTTTCTTTACAATTTCTGAATAGAGAATGGCATCGTCGTTAACGTGAGCCACAACTTTATCAACAAGCTGGCCATACTTTCCCTCAGCTCGCACAGAAGGGGCACACAGCATGCTCATAAGTACAAAAACCCCTATGATTGTGAGATTTTTCATATGACATGAATCTATAACAACTAAGATAGCATTGTAAATACAATGGCAGAGAAAATTACAAACAGACTTAAGTTTATGAAATGACTTAAAAAACACAAATAACAAGGTGTTTTTAAAACGAAAATGAGAATGTAGGCTAAGTGAATGGATTTTAACAAAGATATAAATGAGACACATAAAAGTATGCTACCTGGAACAGGAAATATGGAAGGTAAACCAAGACTTATTAAAATAAATGAATAAAAAGCTATTCCCCACAGAGAGTTCTTAATCCCTAAAAATTTTGCATAATCCGATTCACAAACGATTGTGCACAGTTTTGGAGAGGTGTGTTTTAAGAAAAACTGAAAATACAGTGAGATTCCAAGTCCACACAAAGGTAAGGCCAATAAAAAAAATTCAGGGAATCGCATTGATGAGGGTTCTGTTTTTTTGAATGTTCGTGTTTTGAACAAGTTGTTTCATGTTGTTTTCAAAAAGCTCTCGTTCTTTTGTGGCTCTTAATATATTTAAAATTTCATTTCTTTTATCTTCAAGCGTTACCTTTTGCTCTGGAATTCTTTCATACACTTTAAGAATGTGGTAGCCGTAAGGGCTTTCTATGATTGATGATATGTCGCCTTGATTCAACCGAAAAGCTCTTAATAGGGGCTCAATAGCCTCAAGCCTTGTAATATAACCTATGGATCCACCCTTATCTGCTTCAGGCGCTATGGAGTGTTTTTTTGCGAGCTCTTCAAAAGAGCCTGGTTTTGCTGAAAGCAATGTTTTAATTTTTTGAGCTAGAGATTTGTCTTTAACAAGAATTTGTTTTACATGAATTTTTTCTGGCAGTATTTGTTCAAAAAAGTGTTTTTGAAAAAAAGCTTCTACTTCTTCATCAGATACGCTGATATTTTTTTGGATGATCTCGTTTAAGTATTTTTTCTGCAATTCTTCTTGTGAGAGTAATTTTTTGTGATTGGGAAAGCTTTCAAGTGCAGCTAAATACAAAAGCTTGTCGGCAATAAGATCATTAAGAACGATTTCCTTTATTTTTTTTGAGATAAATGGATTTTTAAGTGAGGTTTTAGGGTATTCTTTCCGTAGCTGTTGGTACTTTTCGGCAAAATCATCCAAATAAACAGGCAAATGTCCTACCTCGACCACTATTCTTTTATTGTGGGCTGTCTTTTTGTTGTAGAAGTAATAACTTAAACTTAAAATGACACACAGCGAAATTACAATAGTGAGGGTGGATCTGTCCATGCTGTATTATTATTCTTATGGAAGTGTATTTAGTAAAGACTTATTTAAGGTTATTTTAGCGGTTTTTTTAAGCTCGTTATAATAATCCTCAAACATTTTAGCTCTTTTATAACTTTCAACCCTTTCTTGAAAGCCTGGAATTTTTTTTTGTTTTATCTCTTCCAAGCTTGGTTTATCGGTGAGTTGAAAAATATGAAAGCCGACAAAAGTTTTTTTAACCTCTGAAATGCCACTAACTTTTTCTATATTAAAAGCAGTATCGATAAGTTCTGGAAGAATATCGTCTTTACTTTTATATCCAATATCACCCCCAGCCTCAGCTGAAGGGCCTTGAGAATGTCTTTTGGCTAGTTCTTCAAACATGGTTGTATTGCTAAGAAGTTCTTTTCTTAAATTTTCAGCTTTGCTTTGAGCCTTGCTGATTTCAGCTTCAGATTTATCTTGAGGAATGATTACAATCTGTGAAAATCGTTTCCAACTTTTTTCTTTAAAGTAAGATTCCATATCTTGATCGGCGACTTTAATGGATTGCAATTTAGGTGTTAGTTCTTTTTGTACTAAAAGATTATGAACCGTATTTCTGAACGATTGTTGAGCCATGTCGGTTTTGTGGAGTTCAAGTTTTTGTGCCCTTTGGACTGCTAATTCAAATTTTATGAGATAATCTAAAAATTCTTCTTGTGATAGTTTTTTATAAGGACGCCCACGTGTAGCATTTTCGTACTGTTCTTTAAATTCAGAGAAATAAATGGGCACACTATTAACTGTTGCGACAACTTTATCTTCCTTTTTTTCTTTGGACAAAACTTTGAGTTCATTTTCTGCCTGGAGATCAATAAATAAGGCGAAAATCAGAAAAAATGGAGCAAAAAAACGCGTGATTTTCATCGTCATGGATGTTCTCATATCAGGATAAGCGCTGCAATAGGTTTTTAATTTCTTCAATAACATTTTCTAAATCTTGAGATTCTACATGAATGATCATATTCTGAGACGGTGATACTTTAAACTTGTGGGGCTCATCTAAAATAAGTTTGATTGCCTTGTCTGGATTAATAAGGGTGTTTTCCATAAACTGTAAATGTAAAATATTATTTTTTAAAGTGAGAGAAGCAACCTTTAGTTTTTTTAAATAGTTTTTTAATAATACAATTTTTAGAAGTGTTGTAACTTCTTCCGGAACCCCACCAAACCGATCATTAAGTTCTTGTTTAAAATCTTCTATTTCTTCATCCAAGAGAAGCGTCATGCGCCGGTACAGTGAGAGGCGTAAATTTGGATCTCTGATATAGGTTGAAGGAATAAGAGCCTTAATTTTAATATTGATTTCAGGTTCACATTCTTCTGTAACTTTTTCTCCTTGAAGTTTTCTTACGGCTTGATCAAGAAGTTTTGTATAAAGTTCAAGACCGATAGAAAGAATATTCCCTGATTGTTTAGATCCTAAAAGATTACCCGCCCCCCTTATTTCAAGGTCTTGTGAGGCAATATTAAAGCCAGATCCAAGAGCTGTGTGGTGTTCAATAGCAGAAATTCTCATTTTTGCTGTGTCAGAGAGCTTTGAAGGAGGGGGAATAATAAGGTAGCAGTGAGCTTGTTCTATGCTTCTACCAACGCGCCCCCTTAGTTGATACAGTTCTGCTAACCCAAGTTTTTCAGCTCTGTTAATGAAAATGGTATTGCAAGTTGCTATATCAAGCCCCGATCCAATAATGGTTGTGCACACAAGAACCTGGAATTTCTTATTTAAGAAATCAAGCATTCTATTTTCAAGAGCATTTTCTTGCATTTGGCCATGTGCATATTCAAATTTTACCTCAGGAACAAGGGCTTTTAATTTTTCTGTTATTTTATTAATTGATTGGACGCGGTTGTGTAAAAAGAAAACTTGGCCCCCTCGATTTACTTCTCTTAAAATTGCCCCTCTTATAAGGCTTCCATCAAATTCGCTAATATAAGTTTTTATAGATCGACGATTTTCTGGTGGTGTCGTGATAAGGCTTAAATCGCGAAGAGAAGCCAACGCCATATGAAGCGTTCTTGGAATGGGTGTTGCGGATAATGTAAGAATATCTATATTTTCTTTAATCTGTTTAATTCTTTCCTTTTGCTTTACACCAAACTTTTGTTCTTCATCAATGATAAGGAGCCCAAGATTTCTAAAGTGAAGATCTTTTGAAAGGAGTCGGTGTGTTCCAATGAGAATATCTACCCCACCTTCATTTGTTTTTTTAATAATATTCTTTTGTTTCGATGGTGGGACAAAACGACTTAATACTTCAACTGTAACAGGAAAGTTTTTGAATCTTTGAGAAAAAGTTTTGAAATGTTGTTCAGAAAGTAAGGTTGTAGGCACAAGAAGAGCAACTTGTTTATGATCAAGCACAGCCTTGAAAGCAGCCCTTAAAGCAATTTCAGTTTTTCCAAACCCAACGTCACCACACACCAGGCGATCCATAGGTTTTTCTGAGGTCATGTCACTTAAAACATCGCTAATACACTGAAGTTGATCTGGCGTTTCTTCATAGGGAAATGTAGATTCAAACTCTTCAAAAGAGGTATCAGGTGTAGAAAAAACAAAACCCTTTTGAGAATGCCTTTTTGCATAAAGAGCTATCAATTCCAGGGCTAGTTTTTCGGCATCTTCACTAGCCTTTTTCTTTTTACCTTTCCATTTTGGCGTTCCTAAAATATCAAGCATGGCTGTGCCAGCGCCACTACCAATGTATTTTTGAATAACTCCCATTCGATGAACGGGAACATAAAGTTTATCTTGATTAGCAAACTCTAAAACAAGAAAATCAGAAATCATGTCACCGAGTTCAAGTTTTTTGAGGCCCAGAAACCTTGCAATGCCGTGATCTTCATGAACAATATGGTCGTTAGGTTTAAGATCTTGTAGAAGCAGAAATGAGCGTTTTGATTTTGTTGTTCTTTTGAGCGATGGTTTTTTTCCAAAAACCTCCGTTTCAGAAAGGTAAATAATCTTTTCATCTTTTAAAATAAAACCTTCTGACAATTGACCCACTTCAATTTTAAGTTGTGGTGACGGTTCAATATTATATGACTGTAGAATGTGCTGAAGCCTCTTTTTTTGGTCTTCGGAGGAAACGGCGATATGAATATGAGACCCTGCTTCACACCATGATTTTAAATCTTCAATGATAGGTATAATAAAATCTTTTTTGTGAGCTGCTTGGGACTTTATTTTTTGAACAAGTACTTTATGAGTAGAAAAATGATGTTGGGTTTCATTTCCGTGGTTTTCTGAAAAGGGTTTAAACTGATAACATGCATTGTCTTTCAAATATTTAAAGACGTCCTTTTCTGTCAGGTAAAAAAGATCCGGTTCTAATAGCAACTCTTCAGAAATTTTACTTAGCAATAAATGTTTTAAGGTTGTGTCTCTAAAAACAACGCAATTTTTGGGCAAATAGTCACATGCAGTTTCTAGGTTTTCATAAACAAAGGGAAGAAAATGATCAATGTTGTGTGTAAAAACCCCTCCCCCAATAAGCGATAAAAGCTCATCTCTTTTTTTCTTAGAAATAGCGTTATCGTCACAGTGAATTTTAAATTTTTGTTTTACGGTTTGTTTTGTATGGGCGTTTAAAATGATTTCACGTGTTGGTATGGCACAACAACTATCTAGTTCTTCCAAAGATTTTTGTGTTTCTGGGTCAAAAAACCTTATCGATTCAATTTTTTCTCCAAAAAACTCAACTCGAAATGGCTGATCGAGGTGCGAAGAATAAACATCAAGAATATAACCTCGAGAAGAATAAAGACCTGGGCTGTCCACAAGAGAATTATGAGAATATCCCATTTCTTGCAGCATTATCACTGTCTTGTCTAGAGAAACATCGCTGCCTTTTTGAAACGATATGCAATATTCCATATAGAGAGAGGCAGGCATTGTTTTTTGAGAAAGCCCTTTAAGTGAAGCTAAAATAATTTCATGTTTCGATACCAGGAGATTATAAAGAGCCGTGCTTCTATCAGATACTTCTTCGAGAGAAGGAAAGGCTTTCTCCCAGCCTTGGAGAGTAATTATTTTTTCATGAGGCAAAAAAAAACTTAAATCCTCATAATATTCTTCCAATTCATTTTGATCGCAAAGAATGAGAAGCGGTGAAGAAATTTTTGTTTTTAATTGAGCAATCACATAAGATTTTTGAGAAACACTTGTAGCACCAGAAAGAAAATTTTCTTGTGACATAGTTGAAGTATACACTAAAGGCTCTTATTCTTTGGTGGCAACGAGATAGTTAGGATTGTCTAAAAACCATGAAACAGTTTTTTCTAAACCTTTGTGAAACGAAGCCGGAGGCATAAAGCCTGCATCTTTTTGTAGGTGATCTATGCTTGCTTGCGTGTGCAAAACATCTCCTGGGCGAAGAGGTAGAAACTGTGGTTTTATGTCTTTTTTCATAATCTTATTTAAATCTTTGGCTAGGTCTAAAACCGAATACCTTTCTCCACAGGCAACGTTGTAAACCTTCCCATGAGTTTTATCTGATTTTAAAACAGCCTCGTGTGCAGCAATAACATTTTCAACAAATGTGAAGTCTCGAGTTTGATGACCGTCACCATAAACGGGAGGCTTTTCGTTCTTGTACAGCGATTGAATGAATTTCGGTATAACAACAGCATATTTATTTTCTAAACTTTGTCGTGGGCCAAAAACATTAAAATATCTTAAGCTTACAGTGGGTAATTTGTAGTTATTATAAAAAAGCTTGCAATAGAGTTCCGCATTAAATTTAGAAATAGCATAAGGTGAAATGGGGTTGGCGGGCATGTTTTCTTTAAGTGGAAGAGTTGTTGCATCGCCGTAAACTGAGCTTGAAGATGCAAGAACAAATTTTTTAATTTTATTTTCAACGCTTAATTGTAAGAGTTTTATTGTTCCAATAACATTCACTCTCTCGTATTCTTCTGGGTTACTAAAAGATTTTGGAACAGATCTCAAAGCAGCTAGGTGAAACACATAATCACAGTTTTTAATCGCTTTTTTTAAAACTTTGTCATCACAAATATCACCTTTATGCACAGTGACTTTGGATTTAATATATTTTAAGTTTTTTGGATTACCCGTTGAGAAATTATCTAAAATACTAATATCATAGCCTTTTTCTAAAAAGAAATCGGCCATGTTAGAACCTATAAAGCCTGCGCCACCTGTTATAAGAATTCGTGCCATCTCAAAAGACCTTTGGAATGGAACTATACTTATGTCTTTTTTACTTCACAAGTCTAATGTTTCACTACTGCTTATTTAGAAATACCAGGCGATGCCTAGGCCAACGTGGGGTATGGACGTTTTCAAAAATGTTTTTTTATAAAACCCACCAGCAACCCCAACTTCAGAATGAAAAGCAAACCCAGCATGACTTAGATATTGCATGCCAAAACCTGCGCCACCTAAATGTAAATCACCGGGTTCTATAGGGGGTTTTAAAAAACCGAAACTCATAGCTGTGATAATAGCACTACCCAAGGTTTCTAAAAGGCCTGTAGAAACCATATAGGTATAGCGTCCCCAAATATACGGAGACCATGTTTCTTGAGGTCTTGTATAATATTGAATACCCGCACTCACATTACCAGTAAAAAGAGTTGTTCCAGCTCCAAGAGAAAGGCTTAAAGAATCTTTCGGAAAGAAAACAGCTTGTAATCCTGATCCATCCAAAACACTACCACCAAATTGCAAACCCCAATCCAATTTCTGCCTTTTAAGCAGATGGGATTTACTTACATCTTCAATTGGAACTTCGATTTTATTTTCTGAAAAAACGAAAAAAGGCAGAAATGATAATACAAATACAAAAAAGATTTTGGCCCGAACGAATCTACACAACACGCACAGTAGTAAGAAGGAGATTCATTTTTTTGTCAATATAATACAAAAATAATTTAAAAAAATTTTATCAATTGCTGAAATTTTAGTCTTTAAATTTTTTCCAAGGGTGTGTATGCAAGAACGAATTTTTTGATTTCGCCGGTGTCGAATTTGATGGTGGCTTTGTCTGTAGAACAATTCACAATTTTTCCTCTACCAAATGCAGGGTGGCTCACTCTTTCGCCATTTTTAAATGGAGCTGAAGGATTTTCTATTTCAACATTGTAAGGAGATTTATCGTGAAAAACCTCTTCGGAGTGTACAGGGCTTTGCGCTGTTATATCCAAAACCGATAGAAACTGACTTGGAATTTCTTCTATGAAGCGAGAAGCAGCATTAAATTGAGGGTTTCCATAAATGCGACGATATTTTGCTCTCGTCATAAAAAGTTTTTCTTTTGCTCGTGTTAAACCAACGTAAAAAAGGCGTCGTTCTTCTTCGATTTCAGTCATATCCATGAGTGATAGTGAGTGTGGGAATAGGCCTTCTTCAAGAGCAACAATAAAAACAATGGGAAACTCTAAACCCTTTGCTGAATGAGCAGTTAAAAGTTTAACTGTGGGTGTGTTTTCATCAAGCCCATCAATATCTGCCGAGAGAGTTACCTGTTGTAAAAAGTCGGAGAGTGTAGGGTTTTCAGAACGTTCTTCATATTCTTGCAGGGCTACATGGAGCTCATCTAAGTTTTCAAGGCGCGACTGAGCTTGCAAGGTTTTTTCTTCTTTTAACAGTTGTATGTACTTTGTTTTTTCGCATACTAAATTAAGAAGCTCTGTAGGGGGTGTATTTTTAGATTTTTGCCACTCATCGATGAGGTCGATAAAGCCTTGCAAGTTTTCTTTTTGAAGTTTAGGTAGAATTGAAGTTTCAAGTAAAAGTTTTGAAGCATGAAACAAAGACATTTCTTTATTTGTTGCAATGGTTGAAAGCTTATCAAGACTTGCTTTTCCAAAACGCCGAGGGGGCACATTAATAACGCGTAAAAAACTAACTGAATCGTGTGGATTTAAGATAAGCCTTAAGTAGGCAAGTAAATCTTTTACTTCTTTTCTTTCATAAAAACGAAAGCCCCCAAAAACTTGATAGGCAATATTATATTTTCGAAGAACGTCTTCTAAAACACGAGAAAGTGCATTTACTCGGTAAAAAATTGCACAGTCGTTATAGGTATACTTACCTTCTAAACAGGTTTTTTTAATTTCTTGTACAATAAATTCGGCCTCTGTGTATTCATCATCAACAACCCATAATTGTAATAGTTCGCCAGCTACATTGTCTGTCCACAATGCTTTTTCGTGGCGTTTCTTGTTGTTTGAAATCATGTGTTTTGCAGCCTCAATAATGTTTTTTGTTGAGCGATAGTTTTGCTCTAGTTTTATAAGTTGTGTGTTAGGGTAATCTTTTTCGAAATCTAAAATGTTGTTAATGTCAGCGCCCCGCCATTTATAAATAGATTGATCTTCATCACCGACTACACAAATTCTTTTGTGAGGCTGAGCCAGCATGTGCGCAAAAACATACTGAATTTTATTTGTATCTTGATACTCATCGATAAGAACATAGTGAAATTGATCTTGATAAAAGGTAAGAACATCCGGATGGGTTTTAAAAAGATGAACAGTTAGTAAAATAAGATCGCCAAAATCAAGGGCGTTGTTTTTTTTGAGTTCTTTTTGATAAAACGAGTAAATGTTCGCCACCTTTTTTTCAAAAAAATTGAGGTTTTGATTTAAATAGTCTTGCGGGAAGAGACCTAGGTTTTTTGCTTTATCAATATAAGATTGAATAGCCTTCGGATGTGTTGTTGTATCGTCGATGTTAAGCTCTGCCATGCAATTTTTTATAAGAGATAGTGAATCTTGAC
>ORJL010263851.1_pt1 | contig 19906 bp, 26 predicted proteins | sample 1779941 | NCBI WGS metagenome assembly ORJL01 (sample SAMEA104232317, study PRJEB22302) | groundwater metagenome | biome: forest; feature: aquifer; material: groundwater | place: USA | collected 2011-08-07 | depth 5.8 m | reverse complement strand
CACGCGCTCTTCCCGTGGGATGGACCGGCGAACCTTTCCCCGCCTCCCCTTGTTCTTACCCGCCGTCACCAGCACTGTATCGTCCTTACGGATCTTCTGCGCCATGACTATAGCACCTCAGGCGCAAGGGACACGATGCGCATGAATTCTTTTTCCCGCAGCTCCCGCGCCACAGGGCCGAACACGCGCGTCCCACGCGGCTCGTTCTTGTCCGTCAGGAGGACAACGGCGTTGTCGTCAAAGCGGATATAGGAGCCGTCTGGCCGCCGGTAGGGCTGCGCCACCCGGACCACCACCGCTCGGACCACCGTGCCTGCTTTCACCTGGCTGCTCGGGATTGCATCCTTCACGGTCGCCACGATCACATCGCCTACCGTGGCGTAGCGCCGCCCGCTGCCGCCCAGCACGTTGATGCACATGATGACGCGCGCGCCGGAGTTATCCGCAACGCGGAGGCGTGTATACGTCTCGATCATGCCTTGTTCTCCTCCGCAGCCACGTCCTCGGTAGTCTGGGACGCGCCCCGCTCCACCTTCAGGATCTCCGTGGAAGCCTGGTCGCCCCGCTCCAGGATCGCGCCCACGCGCCACCGCTTCTCCTTAGAGAGCGGCCGCGTCTCAATGATCTCCACCAGGTCGCCCTCGTGGCACTCGCTCTTCTCATCGTGGGCCTTGTAGCGCTTCATGAGGCGCACGGCCTTGCCGTAGATCGGGTGGACCTTATAGCGGACTACGCCCACCACCACCGTCTTGTTCATCTTTGCGCTGAGCACCCGCCCGGTGCGGACCTTGCGCTCCTTGGTAGTCATGTTTATGCCTCCCGCCGCGCCAGCTCACGCTGCCGCTGAATGGTAAGGAGGCGAGCAATCTCCTTGCGCGCCTTCCGCTCCTGGCTCGTGTCCTCAAGCTGGCGCGTCGCGTGCCGGAACCGCAAGTTGAACGCTTCCCGGCGCGCGTTTTCCAGCTGCTCCGCCAGCTCAGCGTCCGTCAAGGCGCGAATCTCCTGAGGCCGCACTTAGTTTTCCTCCTGCTGGACGATCGCCGTCTTGATCGGGAGCTTGGACGCTCCAAGGCGCAACGCCTCACGCGCCGCTTCCTCACCCACACCGGCAATCTCAAACATGATCCGCCCCGGCTTCACCACGGCCACCCAGAACTCCGGATTGCCCTTGCCTTTGCCCATACGCGTGTCAGGCGGACGCTTGGTGACCGACTTGTCCGGGAACACCCGGATCCATATCTGTCCGCCGCGACGCACACTGCGCGTCATGGCGCGGCGCGCCGCTTCTATCTGGCGCGCGGTGACCCACGCAGGCTCCAGAGCCTGGATGCCGAACTCTCCGAATGCGATCGTGTTGCCGCGCCACGCAGTGCCCTTCCGGCGCCCGCGGTGCATCTTGCGGAACTTGACCTTCTTAGGCTGGAGCATTCTGGCCCTCCTGCCGAGGCTGCGCGCCCTTATCCATAGGCTCCGCACCCTCCACAACGCGGGCCTGCCGCTGCGGGAGCACGTCGCCCCTGTAGATCCACACCTTGATGCCGATGCGCCCCATAGCGGTCCGCGCCTCGGAGAACCCATAGTCGATGAACGCGCGCAGGGTATGCAGCGGGACCCGCCCCTCGCGGCCCTTCTCCTGGCGGGCGATCTCCGCCCCGCCCAGACGGCCGGAGGCCTCCACGCGGATGCCGAGCGCTCCTGCCTGCAACGTACGCTGCATGGCCTGCTTCACGCTCCGGCGGTACGACACGCGCCGCCCGATCTGCTCCGCGATGCTGGCCGCCACAAGCTGCGCATCCGTCTCCGGCTGCCGGATCTCCTGGATGTTGATGCGCACCCGCTTCCCGGACAACGCCTCCAGGTCCTTGCGGAGCTCCTCCACCCTCTGGCCGCCCCGCCCAATGATGATGCCGGGCCGGGCGCTGTGGATGGTCACCGTCACCTCTTGCGCCGTCCGCTCGATCTCCACACGGGAGATCCCGCCGTCCGGATGCTTCCGCAGCACCGCCCGGCGCAGGCGGATGTCATCGTTCAGCATCTGCCGGTAGTTGACACCCTTTCGGGCGTACCACCGCGCCTGATGCTCGTGCGTGATCCCCAACCGGAACCCGACTGGATGTACCTTATGACCCATTTAAGACCTCTCGTCGTTCACGAAGACCGTGATATGGCTGTGGCGCTTGCGGATACGGTTCACCCGCCCGCGCGCTCGCGGGAAGAACCGCTTGAGGGCAACGCCCTCCCCCACGTACACCTTGGTGATGCGCAGGTCTTCAGGGTCCATCTGGTAGTTGTTCTCCGCGTTCGCAGCGGCGGACCCTACCACCTTGGCCACCTGGCGCGCCCAGGGACTCGGATGAAATCGGAGCGTGCTCAGCGCCTCTTCCACCGTCTGGCCTCGGATCGCAGCGGCGATGAGGCCCAGCTTCTTGATGGAAATGGAAAGCTGGCGCGCTGTAGCATGTACTTCCATGGCTCTATCCTCTACTTACGCTTAGCCACACGCTCGTCTTTACTGCCGGCGTGGCCGCGGAATGTCCGCGTGGGAGCAAACTCCCCCAACTTGTGGCCCACCATGTTCTCCGTGAGGAAGATGGGGATGTGCCGGCGTCCGTCATGCACCGCAATGGTCAGGCCGACCATGTCGGGCAGGATGGTGGACGCACGGGACCACGTGCGGATCACCGCACGCTGATTGGACGCTCGGGCCTCGTTCACCTTCTTGGCGAGCGACGCCTGGACGTACGGCCCCTTCTTAACTGAGCGCGACATTAGCGCCTCCTCCGGACGATCATGCTATCAGACCGCTTGTTGCGGCGTGTCTTCTTACCCAGCGTCTTCTTCCCCCACGGGCTCTTGGGGCTTGGCATCCCGATCGGCGAGCGCCCCTCGCCTCCGCCATGCGGATGGTCCCGCGGGGACATGGCCGAGCCGCGCACCCCAGGCCGCCTGCGCAGCCAGCGGGACCGTCCCGCCTTCCCCAGGCTGATGTTCTTGTGGTCCGCGTTCCCCACCTCGCCAATGGTGGCGATGCAGGTGTTGAGCACCCGGCGCACTTCGTTGGACGGCAGCCGGAGGAGCGTGTACCGTTCCTCCCGCGCCAGGACCTGCGCCGACGTACCAGCGCTGCGGACGATCTGCCCGCCCTTGCCCGGGCTCAACTCCACGTTATGCACCACCGTGCCGGACGGGATGCGCCCTAGGGGCAGCGCATTCCCCGGCGCTATCTCCGCATCCTCACCCCGCAGGATGGTCTGCCCCACCTGCAAGCCATTGGGCGCCAGGATATACCGCTTGTCCCCGTCCGCGTAGTGGATCAGCGCGATGCGCGCCGAGCGGTTGGGGTCGTACTCGATCGTCGCCACCTTGCCGGGCACGCCGGGCTTGTTGCGCTTGAAGTCGATGATGCGGTACAGCCGCTTGTGGCCTCCGCCCCGGTGGCGCGTGGTCACCTTCCCACGGAAGTTGCGCCCGGCGTTGTTCTTCCCACCGACCGTGAGCGACTTCTCAGGACTCGATGTCGTGATATCGTCATTGGACAGGCTGACGTAATGCCGCCGCCCAGCCGATGTCGGGTTATGTGTTTTGACAGCCATTGCTTCTCTCTTCGTCCTACAGTGTGGTGAACAACTCGATAGTCTGTCCCGGCTCCAGAGTGACGATGGCCTTCTTCCAAGGCTTCGTCCGTGTCTCCGTCCCGCGCACCCGCCGGGAGAACCGCTTCTTCCCCGGCACCTTGATGGTGTTCACCGCGCGGACCTTGACATGGAAGGCCATCTCAACGGCCTCCTTGATCTGGATCTTGCTGGCGGAGTCATCCACCTGGAAAGTGTACTTCCCCGCTTCCTGCAAGAGCGTGCTCTTCTCAGTCACTATGGGCCGGCGCAACACTTCTAGAGGATGCATCAGTCGCCCCCTTCTGTAGCGTCCGCCGCGTCCTGGGGTCGGGCCCAGATCTCCTCCGCCCGGCGCACCGCGTCCACCGTCATGACAAGGCTCCCATGGCTGACCAGGTCGCCCACGTTCAAGAGGTTGGCCGGCAGCGTCCGTACCCAGGAGATGTTCCGTGCAGAGCGGACCACCGTCTGGTCCGCATTCTTGGTCACCAGGAGCGTGGACCGGGACAGGCCCAGGCTGGAAAGGACGCGGAGCACCTCTTTCGTCTCCGGCTTCTCCAGCGCCAGGCTCTGCAAGACGAACAGGTGGTTGTTGGCCGCCTTGTCCGTCAGGCAGGACTTGATAGCCGCGCGGCGCATCTTCTTCGGCATGTCCTGGTGATAATCGCGCGGCTTCGGTCCAAAGACCTTGCCGCCGCCCCGCCACAGCGGAGAGCGCGTGCTGCCCGCCCGTGCGCGGCCCGTGCCCTTCTGAGGCCACGGCTTCTTGCCGCCGCCGCGCATCTCTCCCCGCGTCTTAGTGGACGCAGTGCCCACCCGCGCGTTGGCCCGCTGGCGCAAAAGCGCTTGGTGCACCATAGCCGGACTCACGACCGCAGAAAACAAGTCGTCGCTGATCTCGATATGCTCCACTACTTTACCCTGGAGGTCATAGACAGGCGCTTGCATCGGTTAGCCTCCCTCCTGGGTCTTGCGCAGGACAACGATACCGTTCGTGGCCCCAGGGATAGCGCCCTTGATGAAGACGAGGTTGCGCTGCGGGTCCACTGACACCACCTCCACACCCTTCTGCGTCACGCGGTCGTCGCCCAGATGCCCCGCCATGCGTAGGCCACGGAGCGTGCGGCCGGGCGTTGTGCCGGACCCCACGGACCCCGGAGCACGCCAGCGGTCCTTTTGTCCGTGCGTCTTCTGCTGGCCCTTGAAGTGGTGCCGGCGCATGCCGCCCGCAAATCCCTTGCCCTTGGACTGGCCGCGCACGGAAATGCGCTCGCCCGGGGAGAAGATGTCCGCTCCCACGGCTTGGCCCACCTCATGCTGGGACACATCCTTGACCCGGACCTCTCGCAGGTGGCGGAAGTTGCCCAGGCCGCGCAGGTGCCCGCGCTCCGGCTTGTTCAGCCGCTCGCTGGGGTCAAAAGCCAGCTGGACAGCCTCGTAGCCGTCCTTCTCCACCGTCTTGACCTGGGCGATCACGCACGGGCCCATTGCCACCGCCGTCACGGAGATGACCGTGCCGTCCTCTTTGTAGAACTGGGTCATGCCCAGCTTCTTGCCCACTGCTCCTAGAATCATAGCTACTGTCTTTCAGTGGCGCAGGCCCAAGGCCGGAAGCGCCGCGTTGGATGCCTTCTTACAGCTGGATCTCAATGTCCACCCCGCCAGGCATGGACAGGTGCGTCAGAGAGTCGATCGTCCGGGACGTGGGCTCAAGGATGTCTATGAGCCTCTTGTGCGTCCGCAGCTCGAACTGCTCCCGCGAGTTCTTGTCGATGTGCGGCCCCCGGATGACCGTGAACCGTTTGATGTGCGTGGGGATGGGCACCGGGCCCACTACCACCGCGCCGGTCTGCTCCGCCGTCTCCACGATCTGCCGGGCGGACTGGTCCAGCGTCCGGTGGTCATACCCCCGGAGCTTGATCCGGATCTTTTGCCGCTGTGTCGTCGTCATAGTTGGATGTGCCTCTTACTTCTTGGCCGTTGCTAGTGTATGCGCAGGAGCCTCGGCGTAGTGGTCGAACTCCATTGAGAACGTGGCGCGCCCCTGCGTCATCGAACGCAGGTTGGTGGCGTACCCGAACATCTCCGCAAGCGGGACATACGCCTGGATGACCTGCGTATCCCCGCGTCCCTCAAGGCTCCGCAGCTGCGCCCGCCGCTGGTTCAGGTCTCCCATCACCGTGCCCAGGAATTCCCCGGCCACGATCACCTCCAGGGACATGATGGGCTCCAAAGCCACCGGCTTGGCGCGGCGCACCGCTTCCTTCAGGCCGATGGATCCCGCCATCTTGAACGCCATCTCGTTGGAGTCCACCTCGTGATAGCTGCCATCCACCAGGCGCACCGCAACGTCCACCAGGGGGAAGCCAACGACCGGACCGTTCTCCAGCGCTTCCTTCACGCCCGCTTCCACCGCGCCGAAGTACTCCCGCGGCACCGAGCCGCCCCCGATCTTGCTCTCGAACTTGTTGCCCGAGCCGCGCTCGAGCGGCTCCACCTCTAGCCAAACGTGTCCGTACTGGCCACGACCGCCCGTCTGCCGGATGAACCGACCTTCCGCGCGGGCGGGCTGGGTGATCGTCTCGCGGTAGGCCACCTGCGGCTTACTCACGTTCACGCCTACGTTGAACTCCCGCCGGACGCGCTCCATGAGCACTTCCAGGTGCAACTCGCCCATGGCGGAGAGGATGGTCTGCCCCGTCTCCTGGTCAAAGTGGCGGCGGGACGTCGGGGCGTCCTGTGCCAGCTTGGACACACCATCGGTCAGCTTTTCCTCTTCGTCCCGGCTCTTCGGCTCCACGGCCACGGAGATCACCGGCTCCGGGAACTTGATGCTCTCCAGAAGGATCGGCGACTTCTCGTCGGACAGACTATCTCCGGTGCTCGTATCCTTCAGACCGATGGCCGCGGCGATGTCCCCCGCGCTGACTTCGGTGATTTCTTCGCGCTGATTGGCGTGCATCCGCAGCAACCGCCCCAGGCGCTCGCGCTTGTCCGTAGTCACGTTGTACATGGACATCCCGGATGTCGCCGTTCCGGAATACACCCGGAAGTAGACCAGCCGGCCCGCATAGGGGTCCGTCACGATCTTGAACGCCAGGGCGCAGAACGGCTCCGCATCGTCCGCCTTGCGCACCAGCAGCTCCCCCGTCCGGGGATTCTTGCCCTGGATCGGCCAGGCTTCCAGTGGAGAAGGCAGATAATTCACGATAGAGTCCAGAAGGATCTGGATACCCTTGTTCTTCAAGGCGGTACCGCACAGCACGGGGAACAGCTCACCCTTGGACACCGCGTGGCGAAGCGCCTTTTTCAGCTCGTCCACGCCGATCTCCTGGCCCTCCAGGAATTTCATCATGAGCTTCTCGTCCCGTTCGGAAACCCGCTCCACGAGCTCCGCCCGCGCCTTCGCCAGTTCCTCAGCGAACTCGGCGGGCACGTCGGTGATCTCCGGTTCCAGAGCGTCCCCCATCCAGAAGTACGCCTTCTGCTCGATGACGTCGATAGAGCCCTGGTACCTGTCCTCTGCGCCCATCGGGATGAACAGCGGCACAGGGACCGCCCGCAGACGGTCCCGGATCATCTGCATCGTGCGGTAGTAATTGGCGCCGGGTCGGTCCATCTTGTTCACAAAGCACAGCCGCGCCACGCGGTACTTGTCCGCTTGGCGCCACACCGTCTCCGATTGCGGCTCTACGCCGGACACTGCGTCGAAAATAACGCAGCCGCCGTCCAGGACGCGCAGGCTGCGCTCCACCTCGGCAGTGAAGTCCACGTGTCCCGGCGTGTCGATGATGTTGATCCGATGGTCCTTCCACGAGCAGGTCGTTGCCGCGGACACAATGGTGATCCCGCGCTCCCGCTCCTGGTCCATCCAGTCCATGATGGTCGTGCCTTCATGGACCTCGCCCAGCTTGTAGGTCCGCCCGGTGAAGAACAACACCCGTTCGGTCACGGTGGTCTTTCCCGCATCGATGTGGGCGATGAACCCGATATTACGTACTTTTTCCAGTGGCACAGAACGAGGCATGGTGATAGCTCAATGTGTTCTTAAGGGTTGGTTGCTTGTCTTACCAGCGATAGTGGGCGAAGGCCTGGTTCGCCTCAGCCATCCGGTGCAGGTTCTCCCGCCGCCGGACCGCAGCTCCCTGCCCGCGCGCGGCGTCCATCAACTCAGACGCCAGCTTCTGGCGCATCGGGGCGCCTTTGCGCTCCCGCGCAGCCAGGATCAGCCAGCGCATAGCCAGCGTGGCGCCCCGGTCCGGCCGCACCTCAACGGGCACCTGGTACGTAGCGCCGCCCACGCGGCGAGGACGCACCTGCACCAGCGGGGTGGCGTTCCGCACGGCCACCTCGAACAAGTCTACCGCATCTCGCCCGGAGTCCTTCTCGGCCGCCGCAAGGGCCTCGTACAGGATACGCTGGGCTGTGGATTTCTTCCCACGCTCCATCAACTTGTTAATGAAGCGCGCGATCTTCTCACTGTTGTAGCGAGGGTCTGGGTCAACGATGCGACGTTCTGCCGGTCGACGACGTGCCATAAAAGGACTCCTACCGCTTCTTGGTGCCGTAACGGCTACGGCCCTGTTTGCGGTTCTGGACGCCACCGGCGTCCAGGGCGCCGCGGATGATGTGATAACGGACTCCAGGAAGGTCCGGCACGCGTCCGCCGCGGATCAGGACCGTGGAGTGTTCTTGCAGGTTGTGGCCCTCCCCGGGGATATAGGCTGTGACCTCCATCCCATTGGTCAGGCGCACGCGCGCCACCTTCCGCAGAGCCGAGTTCGGCTTCTTCGGCGTGACCGTGCGCACCTGGGTGCAGACGCCCCGCTTTTGCGGAGAGAACACATCGCCCTTGGTCCTGTTCTTCAACGTGTTCAGGTGGAAGCGCAGTGCCGGCGTCTTGGAGCGCTTCTTGTTGCTCCGCCGTTCCTTCCGCACAAGCTGGTTCATTGTCGGCATACCTAACTCCCCTAGCTGGAAAGACCACAAATCCTCCCTATGCCTTCGTCTACTCGGGTCTGCCGCCCGCGTAGGCTCAGACACAAAGGAGGTTTGCTCGAGTTTGTCCGGCCAAAGACCGGATTGGCGCCTCTTGTGGGCACCATCAGCGAGTCTACCAATACGCTACCAACGTGTCAAGCTTCGGCCAGGTGCAGGAGCTTGGTATCCCTTCCCCCGCAGCGGGGGAAGGTAAGGATGGGGGTCGTGCCTAACCAGCGAGCACAAAAACGACGCAGGAATCTCACAGCCGCAGAACGCACGCTGTGGTCTCGGCTCCGTTATCGCCAGGTTCACGGGCATAAGGTCCGACGCCCGTATCCCTACGGGCCGTATGTCCTGGACTTTGTATGTGTAGAAGCCATCCCCAAAGTCCTTGGAGTGGGAAAATCCGTTCGTCCTGAGCGGAGTCGAAGGATGTCCTCGAACGGATGGGGTGGGGTCCGTTCCCTCTTACTTTTGAGGCAAAGCCGGAATCCCCCCATCCCTACCCCATGAGCAGGCGGATGTCGTGCGCCATCTCATCCGCTGTGAACGCGGTGCTGTAGGCCAGCCGTCCCCTGCCCTGCGGGTCTATCACGTGGACCGGCGACGTATGGTCCACCGCGTACGCCCCCTCCGCCGTGCGGGCCGGGTCCGCCGCATCCGCGATCGCCTCCTGTCGCACCTCCCCCACGAAATAGGCCTTCCACAGCGGCGCGAGGCTCTCCTCGCTCCCCGTCAAATAGTCCCATTTGCCCGCCATCCCCCACTTCTCGGAGAACGCCTGGATGGCCTGGGGCGTATCCCTCTCCGGGTCCACCGTGACGGTCACGAAAGCGACCCTGGCAGCGTCAGCGCCCAGCTTCTGATGGACCTGGGACAGCTTGTGCGCCGTCAAAGGGCAGACATCCCGGCAGGAGGTATATAGGAACGTCATCACCACGTACTTGCCACGGTAGTCGCTCCACTGGACGGCCCGCCCGTCGTGGGCCTGCAAGCTAAAGGCGGGTGTCTCCAGAGGCGGGTCCAGCAAGGTGCCGATAGACGTGTCCCCCTTGCCCGGCGCCCAGAGCACCAGGACGCCGATCAGGAGAGCAAGTGCCGCCGCCGCCGCGCCCAACATGCTGACTAGGAACTGGCGACGCCTCTCCGCGGATGCTCCCTGTGTAGCTGGCGCAGTGTCGTGGCTGCTCATGGTGTGAGACGCTCGGCAATACGGGGCAGACGCACGGATGCTAGCTTCCGGCGTTCTTGCGGAGGACGGCCTGCTCCAGCTCCTCGATCTCCCCTTGCAGAGCGCTCTGTCGCCGCGCCATGACAAGGACATAGCCCAGGAGCATGACCCAGATCAGGATATAGGCGGCTACTGCAAAAACAACGCTAGAAATGGTAGACCCCTTGTGTACAGTGTACCGGTTTTCCTACGAGAGCTCCGCCCGCAAACGGTCCACTCTCTCTTTGGCCCGGTCCCACCGGATACGGACCAGGAGGAACAGCGTCCAGAGTAATGAGAACGCCAGGAGAGAGACCATGAAGGCCAGGAGCATGTCCGGCGCAAGACCCCCGCCCCGGAAGTCCACCAGCAGCGGGTGGTTGGTGCGCCATAGCTCCACAGAGTAATACACCAGCGGGACGTTCAGGAACCCGATGATGCCCAGCACCGCCGCGAACCGCGCTATGCGGGGGGATTGCCCACCGGTGGAGCGCAACATCATGTAGGAGATGAAAATAAGGAACAAGAGCAGCGTGGTGGTGCCGCGCGCGTCCCACGGCCACCATATGCCCCAGATAGGCCGCGCCCAGATGGGGCCCGTCAGCACGCCTGTCGCCAGGAATACCGTCCCCACCTCCGCCGCGGACCGCGCCGTGATGTCCCACCCCGTCTTCCGGTTCATCAGATACCCGATGCTCCCGACGAAGACCACAAAGAACGACAGGAACCCGGTCCAGATAAGGGGGACGTGGATATAGAAGATCCTCTGTGGCGGCCCCTGCAATGCCTCTTCCGACGCATAGATGAGCGCCAGGTACATAGCTGCCGCGAAGACGACTATCGTGGCTCCTCCTAGGAGGAGCAGGGGGATGGGCAGCCTGGAAGAACGGGCGGTGGGACGTGTGATAGCTTGGTCCATAGCCCCTCGATTATAGAGGATATCTCACTCCTCCACCACCAGGTGAAAGGATAGGAAAGCCACCACCGTGAACACGACGTCGAACACGAGGAGCACGTTGATCCAGGACATCAGATCGCTCCATGGCGCGCCGTCTATCGCCAGGGCCGTGGCCCGCACCGTCGCGATGACCACCGGCATGATGACCGGCAGCAGCAGGATGGGCAGCAACGCCTCTCGCGCCCGCGTGTTCGCCGCCATGGCCGCGAAGGGTGTCCCCACGGCGGCAAATCCGATGGCTCCCAGCGGCAGGATGGCCAGGAGCGGCATCTGCAAGACCGGAGCATTGAAGAACACCACCACTAGCGGCGTCACCACGGCCTGGAGGACCAGCACGAACAGGACGTTCGCCGCGAACTTCGCCAAATACAACGCGCCGGGGTCCACCGGAGCGGCCCGCAGTCCCTCCAGGGGGCCCTTTTCTACCTCTCGGGCAAAGGAGCGTCCAAGGCCAAGGATGCCGGCAAAGAAGAAGGATACCCACAGGATGCCGGGCGCAAGGAGCGCCGTGCTGTCCGTCCGCAGGTCAAAGGCAAAGTTGAATACCACCAGAGTGATGACGCTGAAGACAACGATGAGTGGGAGCGTGTCCTTGGAGCGCAGCTCCACCGCCACGTCCTTGCGGAAGAGCGTCCACGCCTGGCGCAACAAGCCCGGCGGGGCCGGCGTCTCAGTGCGCGGCGACCTGGCTGCGCTCGACGATGCGGCTGTAGAGCTCTCGGAACTCCGCGCCATCGGTCTCCTTGCTCGTCGTGTCATGCGCCACGCGCCCGCCGTCCAGAATGATCCAGCGGTCCGTCACGCTCATGCCAAGCTCCAGGTTGTGCGTCGCCAGGACCATCGTCCTTCCCGGAGCGTCCTGCGTGGCCACCTCTTCCAGTTTCCGCCGGGCCGCGGCGTCCAGGCCGGTCTCCGGCTCGTCCAGTAGAAGGACCGAGGGGTCGTGGAGCGTCGCGCGCGCCAGCGCGGCACGCTGCTGCATCCCGCGTGACAGCGTGCGGACAGGCCGGTTGGCCGCCCCGGTCAAGCCCACGGCCTCCAGGAGGCCCGCCGCCCTTCCACGCGCGTCCGTCAGCCCGTAGAGCTGGCCGTAGAGCACCAGGTTCTCCAGCGGCGTCAGGTCATCGTAGAGATAGGTCTGGTGGGAAAGGAGCCCGATGTGTGCGCGCGCCGCTGCGCCCTTCCCCGCATCCCAGGGCGCCACGCCCCCCACCGTCACCCCGCCCTCCGTGGGCCGCAGCAAGCCCGCGATCATGCGGATGAGCGTGCTCTTCCCCGCCCCGTTATGCCCGAATAGCGCCACCCGCTCCCCCGGCGCAAACGTAAGGTCGATATGCCGCAGCACGAAGCGATGGGCCAGGAACACCTTGCCCGCGTCCCGCAGGACCACGGGAACGCCCTCCCTAGCGCCCGCCGCGAGGCTCTCCATCACCCGCCCTCGCTTACCAGGACGTCTTGCAGCCTTTCACGTATCTGCGCGCGCTGGCGTTTGTATTCCTCGTCTGTCAGCGTGCCGGCGCGGTGCGCCTCCTCGACTGCCGCCAGACGCTCCACCAGGGCCGCGCGCGGGGACACTGTGGGCGCAGTCGCCGCACGGCTTGAGCGGGCGCGCCGTCGCCACACATACACCCCGATGACCCCGAGCAGCGCCGCCACCACGACTCCCAGAGCCACCCACCGCAACGTCTCCAGAAGGTCCCGGCTTCGCACGCCCTCGCTGACCGGCAGGCCACGGATCACCACGCCCACCCGCTGCCCGGGCTGGACGTCCGCCATCGAGTACGACTCGTACGTCTTGCCAGCAATGGCCACGGACTCGCCCTTGACGAGGCCGTCCGGACGGACAGCCATGAGCCCCATGGGCGAAAGCACCTGTACCTCATCCACGGGGTAGGGGTACGCGCGCCCAAAGGAGTGCTCCGATGTGACATACGCAACGCTGTAGGAATAGATCATCTCCCGCAACCCCGGCGCAAGGGGCTGCACGTCCCCAATGGCTCCCTGTGTCTGCAAGAAACCTTGGCCGCTGAACCCGAACCCCGGCTGCACGTCGAAGGCGAGGGGCGGGAGCGGGATCATGACGGTCACCGTCTGCCCGTTCGCATCCTCCTGTCCCACGAACGTCGTTGTGCCGGTGTTGGACAGGGTCGTGCTCTCCAGCACGCGGAGTAAGCCCGCCGCATGGTCCACCTCAAGGATGATGGCGGTCTGGCGCAGGACTTTGATGTTCTCTGCTGAGGTCGTGGTCTCATAGACCTGGAGGTCCAGCGTCTTGCCGGCAACCTCCTCCGCAAGGTAGCCGTCCCCGTAGTAGCGCACCTGGGCGTACTCTGCCATCACGCGGTAGAGATGGCCCGCCTTGGGCGTGACTCCCTGGAAGAAGAACGTCCCGTCCGGCCCGGTGGTCGCCTCCAGGCGGCTAACCTCGGCTCCGGTGTTGTCCAGTTCCTGGAGGACCACCGTCACCCCGCCGACGTTTCCGTTTTGGCCGGACCCGTAGATGACATGCCCGGTGAGGTCCGTGGCGCTGAGGCCCTGGGCCAGGGCGGTCCGTGGAAGCGCCGGCAGGACTGCCGCAACCAGGAGCACCATGAGAAAGGCGGCAAGCGCAGGCCGTGGAAGCCACGTGGCGGGAAAGCTCGTCCCGGTCCTAGCTCCCATGACCGCCCCTCGCCTTAGACACAGGTTTCCCCTGTGACTTCTTGGCAGGGCGCTGGCGGAGCAGCGCCTCCACCTCACGCTCAAGCTCCTTCTCCATCTCCGCCTGCCAGCCCTCGATGTCCCGCAGGACCACCGCCGCGCGCCGCACATAGCGGGACCGCAGCCGCCGGTAGTCGTCTTCAGCGATGTTCCCCATCTCACGGTCGAAGTCGATCTGACGGATAGCGGAATAAAGCGCGTTCTTCTGCTCCATGAGCTCCCGCAACGCCTCCGCTTCCGCCGCCTCCATCCAGGGCGCCTGCCCCTTGCGGACGAACGGGTACACGACCGCGGCGGCCACGGCCAGGACGAGCAGGATTCCAAGCGCCATCACCATCAGCCCCGGCCCTCCCAGTGACGCAGGTCGGAATCCACCCGGGACTCCGCTTCCTCATCCGACAGCGCCGCATCAACGGGCAGCGTCCTGCTCTGCTGCCGACGCCACGCCCGGAGGACAAGCGCCAGGATACCCACGCCCCCCAGGAGCATGAGCGGCGGGACGACCCATACTCCGAGCCCGATGCCCTCTTTGGGCGGCTCGCGCAGGACGCCTACTCCAAAGTCCTCCACAAACCTGTCCAGGATTTGCGCCTCCGTATACCCTTGGCCTACCATCTCCTGCACCCGACGGCGCATGTTCACCGCCACATCGGAGTGGGACTCCGCGATAGACTCGCCTTCGCAGACCGGACATGCCAGCTTCTCTGCGATGGCGCGCGCCTCGGATGAGAGCACCTTGCCGTCGTACTGCTGCGCCTGGGCCACGGCTGAGAAAAGGAGCGCCAGGGCCGCCGCCAGCACCATGATGGTCCATCGCTGGAGCGCGGCAAAGGAGGGCGGGCGGTCCGCCGTCGACGCCGTGAACGGGAGCCTACGAGCCACTGACTGTCGCTCCTTCAGGTGCGCCATAGGTCACACGCACCGGGCGGGGCTCCGGCCAGGCGCAGATGATATACCCGATGAAAAGCAGAGACCCGCCCACCCAGACCCACACGGTGAGCGGGTTCACAAAGATAGACAGGGTCACTTGCCCGTCCTGCGGCTTGGACGCCTGGAACACATACAGGTCGTCCAACGGAGTGGTCAGGATCGCCACCTTGCTGCTCGGGTTGGGAAAGTTCGGGAAGTATTCCGTCATGGGTGTGACCGCGCCCATGTACTGTCCGTCCCGCACCACCGCCAGCGTGGAGCCATCCACCTCTCGGTCCGCCAGCCGCTCTACCGAGCTCCCGGTGTAGGTAAGGGTGTACACCCCCACCGTCACGGACTCCCCTTCCCGGATGTTGATATCCTTGTGCTCCTGAAAAGCGCTGGACCCGATGATGCCGACGGCGATGATGGCGATGCCCAGGTGCACAACGTAGCCGCCGTACCGGGCGCGGTCCCGCGCCACGAGGCCCGAAAGTGCCTCTGGATAGCTCTCCCGTGTGTTGCGCCGCCGCGTGGACACTCCGCGCGCGTAGTCCAGGATGATGGTCCCGAACACGAACACCACGCCGCTGAAGCCCAGGGCTACAAAGATGCGCTGGGTGAGCGCGAATGTGGCGACCAGGGCGAGCAGCGCCAGGGCGGCGGGGATGCGGAAGTTCTTGATGAGAGCGGCGGTCGTTGTATGCCGCCAGGCCAGCAACGGAGCGATCCCCATGAGCAGAAGGAGGATGAAGAAGAGCGGTGCGTTGACCTGCTCATAGAACGGCGGCCCCACGGTGAGCTTGGTGTTGCTGACCGCCTCGGAGATGAGCGGGTAGATCGTCCCCCAGAACGTGGCGAACGCCACGCCCACCAGCAAGAGGTTGTTGGCCAGGAACCCGGACTCGCGGGAGACCAGGGAGTCGAACCCCTCCTCGTCTCGGATGGACGGCAGCCGGTACACCAGCAGACCTATGGAAAGCACGAGCGTCCCAGCAAGGAACGCCAGGAAGTACGGCCCGATGGGGGACTCCGCGAAGGAGTGCACCGAGGACAGCACACCGCTGCGCACCACGAACGTCCCGAAGATCGCCAGCAGGAACGCAGCGATGACCAGAGAGATGGTCCACACCTTCAGCTTGCCCCGCTTCTCCACCACCATGACGGAGTGCAGGAAAGCCGTGCCCATCACCCAGGGAAGGAACGCCACGTTTTCCACCGGGTCCCATCCCCAGTAGCCGCCCCATCCCAACACGTGGTACGCCCACCAGCCGCCCAGGAGCAGCCCGGCGCTTTGGATCGTCCACGCCGTCAGCGTCCAGCGGCGGATGGCCCGCACCCACTCCATGCCCAGCCGACCCGTGACCAGTGCGGCGATGACAAAGGCAAAGGGGATGCTCCAGCTCATGTAACCCATCAGCAGCAAGGGAGGGTGGAACATCATGCCCGGGTCTTGCAGGATCGGGTTGAGCCCCTGCCCGTCCGGCATGGCGAAGGGCATCCTCTGGAACGGGTTGGTGACAAACACCAGGACGACAAGGAAGAAGGCCATGACGCCGCTCAGAACGCTGATAACGTAGGGCATCAGGCGGGCGTAGCGCCGGCGGTTCAAAAAGACCGCTACTCCGGAGAAGACCCCCAGGACCGTAGCCCAGTAAAGGAGTGAGCCCTCCTGCCCGCCCCAGAACGCCGAGGCCACGTAGTACCACGGCATGGCCCTGTTCGAGTGTGACAGGACGTACTGCAGACCATAGTCATGTGAAAGGAAGCCGTATACAAGGATACCCGCGGCCAGCACCATCAGTATGCTATTGGCCCATACGGCGTTGCGTGCGCTCGTCACCAGCTCCCCGATGCGCCAGCGCGCGCCTACAGCAGAGGCGACGCAGGAGTAGACCGCCAGGGCGAACGCCAGAAGAAGGGCAAGGTACCCGATGTCAGAAACGACCATGCGATATGCCTACTGCGGAGTCCCGGACTGCTTAGCCTGGTTCGCTGCTGCCAGCTTGGCTTGCATCCGGGAGGGGCACTGGGCCTGCAAGGAGGTAGCGTGAAAGGCGCCGTCCCCATGCATCTGGCCCTCGACTATCACAAGGACCTGGCTGTTGGTCTCCGGGTCAAAGTCCCCAAAGATATCGGGCACGGGGCCGGTGTACTGCACGGGGATGGTGGCCCCGCCCTGTTCCAGGACAAAGCTCCGCTCCAGAGTCTGCATGTTGGAGATAAGACTGCCATTAACGATGTTTCCACCCATCCGCACACGCTGTCCTGACAGGCTAGCCTGCCGGTCCACCACCTCGTGTACTTCCAGGTAATAGGCCATGTTGTCCCGCAGCCCGTTGACCAGCAGATAGGCAACGGCCAGCACAATGACTCCAATGCCTATGACAAGGCGCTTGTTGAGCCTGAACCCGCCGCCCTGACCGAGAGCCTGCTCCACGGACGTTCCCCCCTGACCTCTTACCGCTTTCATGGTAGGAGCCCCTAGCTCGCCATGTCAATCAACCCACCATCCGTTTGTGAATGATTTCTCAATAAAAAGTGCCTTGGTGTGAAGACACCTTGAGTCACATATATCTCAGGCTGCGACAAACCGCTACGGCCTTTGCCCGCCTTCTGCTCTTTGGGTGGTGGGTCGATTCGGCCTCTCCGACGTACGCCGCCTGCCTTGTGGACGCGGATGTCGGCGTGCCGGAATCCACGGCCATTATCGTAGGGGCAATTCGTGAATTGCCCCTCCTCTCTCTTTGATCCCTCCCCCCTTGTGAGCCTTGCCTCAAAAGTCCCAGGACAGCATCAAGCATGCCCTAAGCCTCCCCGGAGGGATGTCTTTCAACGGAGTAAGGGGTCCCGTCTCACTTCAGGCCCCTGACGCGATGCCCCTACCACTCCAAACTGCCGCTTTATCGCGCTTGTTGCTTGACGACGCCATCCGTCCTCGCCGCGCAGATACTTCTGGAACTATCTTCCAGAAGTATGTCACTGTGCCCCGCTATAGAACCGATTGTAGGCTTCCTAGTACCGAAGTCCGTCAATGAGATTCGGCGCCAAGGAGGCAGCGGTGGATATCAACATAGCACGTATCGTCAAAGGACCGGGCGGCGTCCCACACATCGCCCTGCGTTTCGGAGCGGTAGCGCTCGCGCTCGGCCTCGTCGCGTTGGCCGCTGGACAGGCCGTCGGCCCGATCCTGAGCGGCTCCACGTCCGGCGAGATCGGCGCCACGGTCTCCCAGGCCATCACCGTCGACACGGAAAACCTTTCAAACTTCAGCGACCGCGTGACCGTCATGGGCGCCAATGACTGGGTTTCCACCACGGATGACGAGGGCACGCACTTCACCGTGGCGTTCGAGGCGAACGTGGGGGATACGGTCACCGTGCACCTGTTCCTGCTGAACCGCAGCGACAAGGACGCTTCGGCCAAGCTTGTCCTTGACCTGCCGGCCGGCGTGGATGTCTCCGTGGACAACGCCAGCGGCGGCCTCGCCCCCAACTTCGCTGAGGCGCAGCTTAGCCGCACCACGTGGCTGCTTACGGTGGATGAGGATGCAGCAGGGAACAGCACCCTGGTGAACGGCACCGCGAACAAGCTGAGCATCACCATCGAAACGAAGGACGACTTCAAGCCCGGCTTCTACCAGGTCAGCGGGCGCATCGTGCAGATCGAAGGATAGGTAGACTGACCGGGGCCACGGAGCCCCGCCCGTTCCGGGCGGGGCTCCTCCACACGCTCGGCGCTGCGCCGGGGACGCGGGACGACGCGCACAGTTGAGACATGCGGCGTCAAAAGGGGACGGGTGATGAGGGACATCTCTTCCGAGCCTTGGGACAAAGACCTGTTCACCTGGCAGACGCTCCCTGACCTCCCCATGGATCCCTGGCGTCGTACCCTCCTGGAGGCCGTCACCTTGTTCGAAGAGGCGGTCGTCTGCGAGGACCCCTCAGCCATCGATATCTACGATCTTGATCTCGCCCTGAGAAGACTCAGCGCCCTCACGCCGGTGTGGCCATCTGATATCTACGCCGGGCCGACCGCCCCTTACTGCAGCCCCTCCTGACCGTGCTGCCCCAGGGCGGAAAAAGCGCCTGATGGCACTGTGCCGCCGGGGGCCAACGCATCGGCCCCACTGGACAGACGGCGTGGTGGTTGCAAGACATGCATTAAGTTGGCACTAACGGGGGTACTGCGGACCAGGAGATACCTCTGGCCTCCATGAGTGGAGTGAAGCCTTGTACATACCGCAGTGCATATGAACCGGACTGCGTCTCCCCCGTTTCTTCAATCTCCGGCCATGCCTCTGTTCAACAACACCGCCCTCTCAAAGGTCTACGGAGCCATCGAAATAGTCTGTGCGTATGCGACCCCGACGCACCCGTAGTTCCCTAAGTGCGAATACCATGGTCTTCACCATGCCCCGCGAGCCGGAAACATAGAAAGTCCTCCGGCGGTAGTCCGGAATCTCGTCCGCTATCATCTCAGCATCTATGCGCCCGGTCCGCCCGCTCCAGTCATTAGGAGCACCGTGCCCGTTCGTGAGAACCAACACGCTCCGCATCCCCAGTCGAGCGGCCCGATCGAGCGTGTCTTGGAAAAGGAAGTCGTCGGTGCGGCGATCGGTGTAGAGGAGGACGATGTCGCACGTGACGCCTTTGTCTGCCACATACTGCACCATGCTTCGGAAGGGCGCGATGCCCACCCCTCCCGCGATGAACGCAAGGGGCTTCCGCAGGTCGCGGGGCAACACGAAGTCGCCGGCAAGGCGACTCGCTGTCACCGCGCATCCCACCTTCGCCTCCACCAATGCGCGCTTATAGCTACTGGGTGAGTCCGGCACGCGCATGACGACGGAGATGTCCTGTTCGGTGGGAGAGGAAGCGATCGTGAAATAGCGGCGCTGCCCCCGTGCGTCAGACGACCTGTGGGGCAAGGTCCATTCCATATATTGACCGGGGGAAAAGGAGATACGCTGCGGCGCTTCGAACCGGAACGTCCACGTATCCTGACCCACCCTGGCCTTCTCCATCAGGCGGAGGGTGAGCCGGTACTTGGGTCGCACGGCAAAGGATACGGCATTGCCGATGCACAGCGCCAGTTCTGGTGTCAGTCCAAAGGGCAGAAACAGAAGCTCCGGTGTGGTGTAGAGGACGGCGACGAAAGAGACGTAGGCGGGTTTCGCAAGTCGGCCCGAAGGGACTGTGACAGGGTCCGTCATCATGATCAACGCGAAGAACAGAAGTGCCGTTTGCGTGTGGGCCTGGAGCAAGGCGTTCAAGACCGAACTTGCGGATAGGCCTTCCGCAACCAGGGCCGCTGTGGAAATGGCAACTGCCACGCCCAGGAAGGTCACTACAATACCGGTACGCCGCGCCTTGACCATGACGAGCGCGCCTGCGACTACGACGGCTGGAAGCATTGCCTCGGTTCCGACCCACCAAGTAGCGGTGAGTTCTGGAAACAGTAGTGGCAAGGCGGCAAGCGCTAGCGCGGCGGGGTTGAAGAAGTGCTGTCTATCGACCGTGACAACGTACT
>ORJL010162541.1_pt1 | contig 19909 bp, 14 predicted proteins | sample 1779941 | NCBI WGS metagenome assembly ORJL01 (sample SAMEA104232317, study PRJEB22302) | groundwater metagenome | biome: forest; feature: aquifer; material: groundwater | place: USA | collected 2011-08-07 | depth 5.8 m | reverse complement strand
CGGCCCGCTGCGAGGCCAGGGCCTGCCCCCAGAACGGGGCCAGTAGCCCAAGCAAGAACACGGCCAGTATCGCCACGAAGCCAATCGTCAGGCTGCGTTTCATGAAACACCTCCATGTTTAGTCGAGCGGAGAGAGAGCGTAAACACTCCCTCGCGCCCAGCCTATCACGCGGAGGTTAGATGCAGGTTAGAATACGGTAGGAGAATGGTTAGAGTCCCAAGAGGTCTCCCCCGAGCATCTGTGTTCAGCGCTGGCCGCGTGGATTGCCTGCCGCTCGGAACAACGAACTCCAATGTCAAAGGATTGAATGGATAGGCAAGGGGCTTGCTGAGCCAATCGTCTCGCTGGTGTAGGGTATTCTTGGAACAAGGCACAATGACCGCTGCCCCTTGTAGCCACCCGGTGGCCCCCGAGATGCCGTCGAAGTCGGTCAGAGCGTCTTCCCTCGGAACGCAGAGCGCCCGAGGGGCTGGCCCCTCGGGCGCCTCACTTATCTCAACGATTGCGCCGTATTGTTCTAGGCTATGGGCGACCTATGGATAGGCGCCGTAGCCTGTCGGAGTGGCGTGCGCAAACCAAATATGTCCGGGACCCATATTGGGATCTACTCCCTGGTCCATGATCGTAGCAAACTGTCCCCAGATGCCGTACGCGCCTGCGGGAATCAAGCTTGGGTCTGCCGTGTAGTCGCCCACCCAGACGATCTTGTAGTGCCATACGGCTCCAGAACCACCTTTGACCTTCCCGTTCCATTCGTTGTCTTCCCAGGCGGCATAGGGTCCGTTAGCCCAGTCCTCGGCGTTACCCCTGTCCCACTCGGCGTTCCACTTCATCACTAGCTTGTCGGGGGAATAAATACCCAGGCAATCAGCACTGGCGCCCCTCGCCTGACACCAGCTTGAACCCGTGCCATTGAAGATGCGGGCCTGATCGTTGTACCCGAACTGGTCAAATCCACCACCGGCAGCCCAAACAGCCGAGCCACCGATTGCGAGGGACGTAAGAGCCGCGAGTATAACCGCTATCTTTCTGAACATGCAATACCCTCCTTTTCACTACCTTGCCTCTGGCAAGTACCTGCTAAGCTACTGGTTTCACCACCGTGTACGGGCCAATTACCTCCTTCCGGTACGAGATGCAAGAATGTCTTGTGCCATACACCATTCATTGCGGGAACGAGAGATGTTTCCATGATATCATCGGTGAAACGCTTGTCAAGGTGGGTCGGGAGCACTTGACTCATATCCTTCAAGATGCAAAAAGGCCCACTACGAGTGGGCCTCAAGGCAACCGGCTCGAAAACGACGACCGGTTTGCCCGAATCAGAAGTGATTGGCGTAGCACAGGTGTGAACGCCCGCCATCACAAACTCTAACCAGTCTCTTACCTATGGTGGATGGATATTTGGTGACCTCCTGGTTGGCCATTGGCTCTAGCCGCTTCTTGTCGGGAGATGGTGAAGCTCCTTCAGCGACAGACACGACGCACCGGAAGGAGCCCGGAGAAGGAAAGCAACCTGGGCCTCGGCGCCTTTCCGTCCCCCGCCGACCTCTAGGCCAGGTATCGCGTCTGGAAAGGACTCACGCCTGCCGCGGAGCAGATCGTCTTCCATGACTATGCTTCGATGATTGCGACCACCAAACGCTGTTGGCCTCAGAATTCAGTTGGGGTTGGCAGGGTGGGCCAGGGGCTTGTTGTACCAAACGTCTCGCTGGTGTAGGCTATTCTTGGGGACGTCCTCGTCACCGCGTATCGTCCGGATCCAGACGTGTGGGCCGATGATTTCATGGGGAGGCGAACATGAAGAAGAAACGACGCACCAAGCTAGTGCATGAAGGCAGATACGTGGCGGAAGTTATGGTTGAGTTGCTGGAGACAGACGAGGAATGGTCACCGTACCTGTCGTTGGAAGACGCGTATAAACTAGATGACGTTAGAGACGCCTTGAGGCGAGGGGATCTTGAACTAGCGGGTCGTTATGGACAGGTCTTCACCTTGACCCCGGTAGTCAAGTGAGCCCAACCTTCCCGCCACTTATTTAGACCGAAGTGCGGGTAACGGCGGGGCATTTTGTCAAAGCTTCGGTAAATCCATCACAAGAGCGAACGGGCGAAGCGGGCGGGCGACGCTATTCGCCTTCTGAGTTGCATCCACCGCCATCTATTCAAGTGCCCCCTTTCCGCGACTCAGCGGGAGGCAGGTACGTGGCATCGTGGGACCGCCGACTAGTTCGGGCCAGGAGGGGTCGGGCGCGCGATTGTCACTGCAGTCGCCGATACCGCTGCGGGTGAGGCAAGCGGCGTCAAGACTGGGCGGGGTTCAACAGTGGGAGTTCGAGTGGGCGTAGGCGTTATGGTTCGCGTAGGCGTAGGTGTTGCTGGGGTGCCGAGGGCGCAAAGGTGATCAGCCTCGATCCATCCTCTATGGTCAGCTACGTCCCTGACATTGCGCCAAATCACTCCGTCAACTGTCTGATCCGGGCCTTGGATGCTTACCGAACTGCCGTCGCCCCAGGCCATAACGCCTCTTCCATTCGGTTCGGCTCTCAGATAGGTACCCTCTCCGTTTGTGTGGCAGACGGTTACATATGTAGGCCCATAATCGTCGTCTTCTTCGGTGAAGAAGCAACCGCTGAAGACAAGTAGAGAGCCCAGCGCCAGGAAAACGAGCTTCGTCGTATGCCTCCCTGGTCGAAGCTACCGGTTTGCTGAAACTCATTATAATCCCATATGTTCCGAGGTCAAGACCCGAGGGATCCCTCCGCCAGATGTTTTGACGGTGGACGATTGCAGGTTATAATGACTGCAATAGAAGGAGCCTCTTGAACAAGAAACAGCTCACCGAACGCGACATCTGCACGAAGTTCATAATTCCCGCGGTGAAGCAGGCGGGTTGGGACGACGTGACGCAGATTCGCGAGGAGGTAGGCTTCACCAAGGGGCGGATCATCGTTCGCGGGAAGCTGGTTACGCGTGGCAAACCCAAGCGTGCCGACTGCATCCTCTACTACAAGCCCAATATCCCCATCGCCATCATCGAAGCCAAGGACAACAAGCACAGCGCCGGCGACGGCATTCAGCAAGCCCTCGATTACGCTATCACTCTCGACATCCCGTTCGTCTTCTCGTCAAACGGCGACGGCTTCGTATTTCACGACCGGACCGGCACGTGCGCAAAGAAGGAAAGCGACCTGGCAATCGATGCCTTTCCGTCACCCGCCAATCTCTGGGACAGATATCGCGCATGGAAGGGACTCACGCCCGCCGCGGAGCAGATCGTGCTCCAGGACTACTTTGATGACGGGACCGGCAAAGCTCCACGATACTACCAGGCCAACGCCGTCAACGCAGCTATAGAGGCCATCGCCAAGGGACAGGACCGCATCCTGCTCGTGATGGCTACCGGCACGGGCAAGACCTATACGGCCTTCCAGATCATCTGGAGGCTGTGGAAGGCCGGGCGGAAGAAGCGAATCCTATATCTCGCCGACCGGAACGTTCTGGTGGACCAGACTATGGTGAACGATTTCCGGCCTTTCGGCGCGGCGATGGCCAAGATAAGCACCCGCACGAAGACGATTGAGAGAGAAGACGGCTCAGAGGTCGAGCTCACCAACGCCCTCGATAGGAAGCGTCGCATCGACACCGCTTACGAGATCTACCTCGCTCTCTACCAGGCCATTACCGGCCCGGAGGAACATCAGAAGCTGTTCCGCAAGTTCTCGCCCGGCTTCTTCGACCTGATCGTGGTGGACGAGTGCCACCGGGGCAGCGCCGCCGAAGACGCTGCCTGGCATGACATCCTGACCTATTTCTCCGGCGCCACCCAGATCGGCCTTACCGCCACACCCAAAGAGACCGAGTATATCTCGAACATCCACTACTTCGGCCAGCCGGTCTACTCCTACTCGCTCAAGCAGGGCATTCAAGACGGCTTTCTCGCGCCTTACAAGGTCATCAAGGTGCATATAGATGTTGATGTCGAGGGTTACCGTCCCGAAAAAGGCCAGCTTGACCGTGACGGCGTTGAAGTCGAGGACCGCATTTACAACCAGAAGGACTACGACCGCACTCTGGTCATCGACCCCCGCACCAGGCTGGTGGCAGAGAAGGTCACCGAATTCCTCAAGGAAAGTGGCGACCGCTTCCAGAAGGCCATAGTCTTCTGCGTAGACACCGAGCACGCCGGGCGCATGCGGCAGGCCCTCGCCAATGAGAACGCCGACCTCGTTCAGCAAAACACCCGCTACGTCATGCGGATCACAGGCAACGACCCCATAGGCTGCGCCGAGATCGGCAACTTCATCGACCCGGAGGCAAAGTACCCGGTCCTGGTCACAACCTCGCGTCTCCTCGGGACCGGCGTGGATGCTCAGACCTGCCGCCTCATCGTCCTGGACCGGATAGTCGGCTCCATGACCGAATTCAAACAGATCATCGGGCGGGGCACCCGCGTTCACGAGGATACCAAGAAGTTCTACTTCACGATTATCGACTTCCGGGGCGCGACTAATCATTTCGCAGACCCGGACTTCGATGGCGAACCGGTCCAGGTGTACGAGCCCGGCGCATACGATCCCGTCACGCCCCCTGACGATGTGTCACCCACTGACGGGGGAGAGGAGTCCGTCCCGGCCGAGCCCGGCGAAGACGAGGTGATTGTCGATGGTGGAACCCCCGATATCACGATCCGGCCTGGTGATGGCAAGCGGAAGAAGATCTACGTAGACGGGGTCAGCGCGACCATTCTTGCCGAGCGCGTCGAGTACCTCGACGAGTATGGCAAGCTGATCACTGAAAGTCTCCGCGACTTCACCAGGAAGGCTCTGAAGAAGCACTTCTCCAGCCTGGATGATTTCCTGCGCCGTTGGAATACCGCCGGGCGCAAGCAGGCCATCATCGAGGAACTGGCCGAAGAGGGGCTGCCGCTGGAGCCGCTTGCTGAGGAGGTTGGCAAGGACCTCGACCCCTTCGACCTTATTTGCCACGTGGCGTTCGACCGTCCACCGCTCACCCGGCGCGAGCGTGCTGATAGGGTTCGTAAGCGGGACGTCTTCACCAAGTACGGCCCTCAGGCCCGCGCCGTCCTCGACGCCCTGCTAACGAAGTATCAGGACGACGGGGTCATCAACCTCGACGACCCCAAAATCCTTCAACTCTCGCCCTTCGACTCGATGGGCACGCCGGTCCAGCTCATCAAACAATTCGGCGCCCGCTCGGACTTCGAGAAGGCCGTCCATGAACTCCAAGCTATCCTCTATCCGGAGGTCGCCTGAACCGTGTCAGTCCGCAACACCGTTAAATCCATACAGGACATCATGCGCCAGGATGTGGGGGTCGATGGCGACGCCCAGCGCATCTCTCAACTCTGTTGGATGTTCTTCCTCAAGATCATCGACGACCAGGACCAGGAGCTGGAGCTTCTCAATCCCGGCTACCGTTCGCCCATTCCGGGCAATCTCCAGTGGCGCGCCTGGGCCGCCGATCCCGAGGGCACAACGGGCGACGAACTCCTGGCCTTCATAAACGGAACCCTGTTTCCTGCGCTCAAGGAATTACCGAGCACGGGGATTGCAGACGACCGCAGGCGCGTCGTCCGGGGGGTCTTCGAGGATGCCTACAACTACATGAAGTCCGGCCAGCTCATGCGGCAGGTCGTCAACAAGATCAACCAGGTGGACTTCAACAACCTTGCCGAGCGCCAGCACTTCGGCGATATCTACGAGCAAGTCCTCAACGACCTCCAGAGCGCCGGCAACGCGGGCGAATACTATACCCCGCGTGCGGTCACGGCCTTCATGGTGGACCGCATCGACCCCAAGCCCGGTGAGACCCTGTTTGACCCGGCCTGTGGCACCGGAGGCTTCCTCACCTGCGCCCTGCGTCATATGCGCGACCGTTATGTAAAGACCGTAGAAGACGAGCAACGCATGCAGCAATCGTTACGCGCCGTGGAGAAGAAGCAGCTCCCCCACATGCTCTGCGTCACCAACATGCTGCTGCACGGCGTCGAGGACCCCAGCTTCGTCCGGCATGACAACACGCTCGCCCGCCCCTACATCAGCTACACCTCCAGCGACCGGGTGGATATCGTCCTCACCAACCCGCCCTTCGGGGGGCGAGAGGAAGATGGGATCGAGACCAACTTCCCGAAGCACTTCCAGACCCGCGAGACTGCAGACCTGTTCCTCGCCCTCATCATCCGCCTGCTCAAGCCGGGCGGCCGCGCCGCAGTGGTGCTGCCCGACGGCTCCCTGTTCGGCGAAGGCGTGAAGACGCGACTCAAGGAGCATCTGATGGAGGAGTGCAATCTGCACACCATCGTCCGGCTACCTAACAGCGTGTTCAAACCCTACGCCAGCATCGGCACCAACCTGTTGTTCTTCGAGAAAGGAGAGCCGACCGGGGATGTCTGGTTCTACGAGCACCACGTCCCCGAGGGGCAAAAAGCCTATTCGATGACGAAGCCCATTCGGGTCGAGCACCTGAACCAGTGTGTTGATTGGTGGGGAGGGCCCGAGCGCACCGGCCGCGTGGAGGACGAAGTCGCCTGGCGCGTCACCGCCGGCGAGGTGAAAGCCCGCGGCTACAACCTGGACTTCAAGAATCCGCACACCGTCGCCGACGACCACGGCGACCCTGAGGAACTGCTGGCCAGGTTGGTCGAGGCCGAGCGGGAAGCCTCTGCCCTGCGTGACCAGCTCAAAGCCATCCTGGGGGAGGCGCTGCTGCGATGAGCCCCGTACAACTCCTGACCCATTTCGACCGCATCAGTGAGGCCCCAAGTGCTATCCCGCGTCTGCGCCGCTTCATTCTGGATCTCGCTGTTCGGGGCAAACTGGTTGGGCAGGATCCGAGCGACGAACCAGCGGCAGCTTTGGTCAAGAGGATTCAGGAAGCAAGGCTGAGGCTCGCGAAGCGTGGTGAAATCAAGAGATGGGATTCCCTGCAACCGATCGAAGACCACGAACTCCCGTTCGAGTTACCGGTGCATTGGGCGTTGGTCCGACTAGGCGAAGCTCTCGATCTAATCAACGGTCGGGCTTTCAAGCCTACGGATTGGACCGACACTGGGCTTCCAATAATCCGCATCCAAAACCTCAACGCCCTCAACGCCCCCTTCAACTATTGCGACAAACCGATCCCTGAGAAATGCCACGTTAGTACGGGCGACTTTCTCATTAGCTGGTCTGGAACGCCTGGCACATCTTTCGGGGCGCACATCTGGGACCGGGGCGATGCGCTACTTAATCAGCACATCTTCAGAGCGGAGCTGATAGGAGACGCATTCGTGACGCCTTTTCTCAAGCTTGCAATCAACTCTCGATTGTTTGAACTGATCGACCAGGCGCACGGCGGGGTTGGCCTGCAACACATCACCAAGCCGAAACTGGAAAGGCTGCCACTTACGCTACCACCTCTCGCCGAACAGCATCGCATCGTCGCGAAGGTCGAAGAGTTGATGGGACTCTGTGATCGGCTGGAGGCAGTGCAGGCAGAGCGTGAGAGCCGACGGGACCACCTAGTGGCGGCGGCCCTGCATCGCCTGAACCAAGCCAAAGACGAGTCTGACTTCCGTGAGCAGGCCCGCTTCTACCTTGGCCACCTCCCGCGTCTCACCACCCGCCCGGAGCACATCCAGCAACTCCGCCAGACCATCCTCGACTTGGCTGTGCGGGGGAAGCTCGTTCCGCAAGACCCCAATGATGAACCGGCGCCAGAACTGCTGAAGCGGATTAAGGCGGAGAAGAAGCGACAGATCGCGGACGGGCAGTTGAAGAAGCAGGAGGCACTTCCGGAGGTTCGTCCCGACGAAGCTTGGTTCACTGTCCCGGCAGGCTGGAGTTGGGTGAGGCTGGGCACGATCACGCACGTTCTCATGGGACAGAGTCCACCTGGAGAGACCTATAACAAGACAAGCGAGGGCATCCCCCTTATCAACGGACCGGTCGAGTTTACCGAAGGGCCGTTTGGCAAAACGGTCATAAACCAATACACCACTGCTCCAACGAATCTCTGCGAGGAAGGCGACCTCCTTATCTGTGTCAGAGGCTCCACCACAGGCCGGACGAACATCGCCGGATTCAGAGCTTGTATCGGGCGCGGCGTTGCTGCGATTCGCCTGTTCTTTGCCGATCATTACGTCCGTCTCTTCATCTGGCGGCTTCGTGCGTCTATCATTGCCATGGGTAGAGGTATCGCCTTCCCCAGCGTCAGCCGACAACAAATCGAAGAATTGCCCGTTCCCCTCCCACCCCTCGCCGAACAACACCGCATTGTCGCTAAGGCCGATGAACTAATGGGGCTGTGCGATCGGTTGGAAACGCAACTTACCACCGCCCAAACTGAAAGCCGACGCCTCATTGAATCCGTTCTGCACCAAACCCGGAACGGAGGCCGGTACTGAGTAGGCCACGGGCCGCCTGGATGAAGTGATATAGTCGCCATGTGTGATTCCCGGCAACCTCTTTCCACCAGTAACTCGGCGCTAGCATAAGGAGGCGATATCCCAATGAAATGGCAGGAACGAATTGGCCGACTCTTTCCTCTTCTGGCAATAGCGGTGCTGATGCTTGCCGTGACGCTTATCCCTAACCTCAGTCCGGTATGGCAAAGTTTCCTGGGTGCAGTTGGTTCAACATTCCTCCTGGCATTCCTGCTCGGCCTGACTGTCGATGCGTGGCTAAAAGCTTCCATCGTCGAGGACGCTTTTAAGGCGGCTATAGGCTATATACTGCCCGACGAGCTAAGGTCAGAGTTAGAATGGATTTACGGCAGGCGCATCATATGTATTCAACATGACCAAGAATGCGAGTTAACTCCCATCGATGATGATGCTCTAGTCATCAGGACAAGTATTCGGCGCGTTATCCGAAATGTCAGTCACAGCAAGGAGCAAGTGTCTCTAAGCCTCGCTATAGATGAGTGGTTTCATCCAGCCAGGCATTCCCGGATTCTGGAGTTCGGTTATGTGGTCGGAGATACACCACGGCCAAACGGAGGCGGGCATTTCGAGGTCAAGCGAGGGAGTTATGATCTGCATATCGAGCCCGCCCTCTTGGAACTCGGACCAAGACAAGAACTCACCGCATGGTATAAGACCGAGGAAGTGAAGCGAACTAATGATGTCAGTTCATGGGTATTCTTGTTTCCGACAAGGCAACCGGTGGTGACGATCAGGCAATATACCGGACTCTGTGTAACCGTAGGCTTCGGGCATAGGGATGCACCTGGGACAGTGAAGCTGGGGGCTGATTCATACAGGCTACCTGCAACGCTGCTCCCCTTCCAGAGTTTGCACATACGTTGGTGGAAGGAGTCCGACGCAAAACGATGGGTAGAAGGAGCAAGCCATTGACATGTGAAGGGCATTTGGGGCGCCTAGGCTGCCGAACTCGTTCCGCACAGGCTCTGGAAGCTGCTTGGTGCTTGACGGCGGTAGTACAACACCTTCAGAAGATAAACAGAATAGAATGCCCGGCGATGTTGGAAGCATCCCGGAGCATGGACAAGCGAGGCGGGTGGCTTGAAGGCGAAGGGGTAGCATATATCTAAGCCTGTCAGCCCATCTGGCGGGCTTCTTGCTTCTGGGGGGTGTACAGCATCAAAAGTCCGCCAAGCGGTAGGGGCACGGGGCGAAGAAAGAGGCGGTTAAGGTGCTGACTCTGGAGCCGCCTCAGGGAAACGAGCCCGCAACCTGCCGCTTCCGAAGCGGGCTGGCTCAGGCGTCCGGGGTCGCGGGCTAGTGAGGCCAGACCGTACCCTCAGCGAATCAGCCGCACCTCTACGCCCAGGTGGACGTCCACCCAGCGTCGGTCTGCCGTCATTGCGGGAGCGCCTAACCTCTGCGCCAGGGTCAGGCAGGCCCGGTCCCCGAGAGATAGGCCGGAGGAGCGTGTCGCCTGGTATATGCCCGCTGCCGCCTCCGCCTCCTCCACCGTGAAGGCCGCGATCTCCAGGCCCACCTCCTCGAGGTTGGCCCGCAGCGGCCCCACGGGCCGCCCGCGCTCCAGGCTCTTTTGAGCCACCTCGGACCAGTTCACGCTGGAAATGGCCGCTGTGCTTAGAACCCGCCTCACGGCGCCGGCCCCCGGCTCTCTGTGTAGTAAAGCCAGCAGCGCCGAGGAGTCTAACACCACGGTGAGTCCACCGTTCACTCGCGTTCCTCCCGCTCCACCTCGGCGCGTCGCTCCGCCAGGAGCTCGTCAACCAGGCTCACGTCACGAGGGACATCGTCGAACCAGCCCTCTATCCTGGCCAGCACCGCCTCGCGTGTCTCCAGGACGAGGCTCTCGCCCTGGAGACGCATGAACAACCTGTCCCCCTCCTTCACCCCCAGGCGCTTACGTATCTCGGCGGGGATCACCAGGCGGCCCTGGCGCCCCACCCGCACACTCGCATTAGTTGTCTGTACCATTACTGCCTCCTCGTGCCACCTTCGAGTCCAGCATGGCACGGTCCAGGATGATAGTCAAGAACGAAGTGGAGGCACAGTGGGTCGAAAATCGGGGCTCAAGATCAAGCTCTGGAGCCGCCTCAGGGAATCGAACCCAGAACCTGCCGCTTACGAAGCGGCTGCTCTACCGTTGAGCTAAGGCGGCCCCGTGCAGTATTATCGCCTAGAGGGTGACAAAAGGCAAGGGTTGGGAGTACCTGATCCAGATCGCCATCCTCGATATGTGGTTTTGGCTGTACGTTTTTCGCATACAGAAGGAGGCAAGCCGAGATGGCCAATCGAGTACCACCGGCGCCTGGACCTTCAACCCAACGAGACCCGATAAGGGCGCCGCAGGAGAGGCGCCCGCGGTTGTGACTGCTGGACACTACCCCCGCAGCCGCACCGCCGGGTCCCCCAGAATAATGTAGTTTCGCATGTCGGTGGCAGCGACATGGTACTGGTTCATCGAGTTGACCACCTGCCCGAGGGTTTTGGGCGTCCCGGCAAGGCTGACGTAAGGGAATATGCCGGTCATCTGGCTGAAGATGTAGATCGCTTGTGCGTAGTAGGCGCCCGCAGCCCACCGGAAGGGCTTGGTTGCCCTGCCCAGGGTCCATCCGGCAGCCAGGTGTCGAACGAACTGAGAATGCAGCGTCTGTTGGAGGTCGAATCCCTGCGTCATGGAGTTGAACATGGGGGCGCTGCTCGCAATCGATATGTCGAAGTGCGCCAGCACCCCAATCGGGCCGCTTGGCGAGCTCAGCATGGCCCGGCTGATCGCACTCATAGTGGTTTCGGGACCCAGGTACTCCGCCAGGCTTTCGGGGTCGATCCAGGCCGCAAAATCGGAATTGCCCATCGAGCCCCCGGCAAGACAGGCCGGCGAAAAAACGATGCCACCGGGCACAAAGGGTTTCGCAGTTAGATCGGCGGGGGTCATCAGCCCCGCCTCTGCCTCGGACTCGAATTCCAGTACGAAAGCACCCTGCAAGTCAGATTTCTTCTCCCAGTCCGCTTGAGAGAGACCGACTCCATGGCAATACAGAGCCAGGAACCGGCATGACGCTGCCGCTTCCAAGAGTGATTGCTCATTGAAGTCCGGCGCCAGCAAGCCTTCCAGCGGCAGCGATTCGCCGGCGGGCAGCGCCAGCAGCGGTTTGATGATGTTGTTGCAGTCGGCAAAGGTAACATCGTCATCCACCGGGCTGGCCACGACGCAACGCGACCCGGCTTCCCTCTGGCCACGCTCTACGGCCAGGACTTTCCGGACATAGGTTTCATAGGCTTCGGACGTGTCGAACCACAGGCGTCCGGTCACCGCAAAGGCGTTGAAGATGAACTGGTATTCGAGCGGGATGTTTTCAAAAGAGTCGCAGATCAGAAGATAGGGAGGAAGCTGGTTGGCATTGAAACGCTCCTGCAGCCACTGCTGAACAAAAGTCATGGGGTCCAGCTTCGGCATCGTGATAACGCCTCCGGACCGATGCTCCAACAGCGGCTGCAAGGCCAGTTCAACCGCCTTCCTATCGGGGCAGGCTTCGGAGATCAGGACTGCCCAATTCCCCTGCGGCGACTGAGGCACGGGATCCACGTAGCCCAGAGGGAGGCCCGGGCTCTGCTGCGACTGGCCCCGGCGGATGTTAAAGAGATCACGAATGACGTAGTAAAGGATGTTGCGGCCCTGCCGTCGAAAGCGGAGGCCAGGGTCTTCGATCAGGGTGCCATTGTGGTTGAAGCAGCCGTATTCGACGCCGGGCCCCATCCCAGCCTGCCCTCTCATGGCGGCCAGAAACTGCACGGCCTCTGTAAAGGGCATGTCTGGGTCCAGTCCTGACTGACTGGACGGCGCTGCCTTCGGCAGGTCATCGAGATTCATCGTAGTGGAGGCGAGATACTCACGCGAGTCGTACCTCAGCCCGCGCGCCGTCCAGGGAAGAAACATCGAGCTCAAGGGGTCCCCTTGCTCACCTCGTACGCAATCTCCAGGGCGCCCCCGCAGTTCATCAAGGTTGCGGGGTAGTCCGACGGATGCAGGCCGGCGCCAAAGCCCCTTTCTCTAATGAATGAGACATAGTAGGCCCCGATCGCCAGGTTGCTCTGCTTCGCGAAGTAGTCGACGGTGGTGCCAACGGCCTGGGTGACCAACTCCCGTGCCACTGGAGCCGTGATGCCGGCAGGCAGGCCGGAGAAGATTGACACCGCTGCTCCCGCCAGTGTGCCGAGGCCTTTGGCCACGAAGTTGTCCTGAAGCAGTTTCGCAAACTCCCGGGTAGACTGGGCGTCCCGGACGACCAGGAGATACAGGTTCAGGAAATCACGGGGGCGCCCCCGGTAGACCAGGACGCCTGAATCCTTGTCGATGGATGACAGCGTGGCGCCATCCTTGACATGGGGGAAGTTGAACTGCTGCATCCAAAACGGAGTCTTGGACTTCATGTCGGGGTAGCCATCGACAGTGACAGCATAGATGATTACGTCGCTGGCGAGAAGCAGCCGCCTATTGTCCAGCACCTTCACCGCCCGCAGCAAGATCGAACAGGTCTCCTTGGAACGGGCCAGGCGCGCCGCGCCCGATACGAACAGGCTCGGCTCAAACGGTGTTTCTTCCCGGAGCAACCACTCGGTCATGTGTGATCTCCTTTCACGAATCTCGCAAACCACGGCGCTTGCCGGCCCTTGTGGCCCACTTCCAACGTTCGGACTGGGATCCAAGCGTGCGCCCTTGGTCGCTTGGTCAGGCTCAGCTATAGAAAGTACCACTCCTGCATCCCGGCCCGGGTGTGGCTCAGGCATATTTGTACCAGTATTGCGCAAGACCCTGAATGATTTCAAGGGGATCATTGAATCCGCGCTGTGACTTTGACCATCACGCCGGGGACGTGCTAGTATGCCAACATCCATCGGAGGGGGAGAGGCGATGAATCTCACGGAGACTATCAAGGACTTTGCGCTTTCTATCGGCTATGACCGGGTAGGTGTCGCCAGTGTCGAGGACTTCACCTTTTTCCGGGAGCAGGTAGAGGCACGGCCGGAGATGTACGAGTGGGCCGTACAGGGCTTCATGCAAGTGCTCTCCGGCGTTTCTCCCACACGTGTCATGCCCTCCGCCCGATCGATCATCGTCACCATCACCGACCTGCTGAAGGAATCTTTCCCGGACTCACTGGTCGGCAGCATCGGCCGGCTCTACCTGGCGCGCTTCTTCAAGTCCCAGCGATACGTCGTCCACTCGGTCAGGCTGAAACTGATGCGCGATTTCCTCCAGGAACAGGGCCTGACAATCGAAAAGCGTATGACCATCCCCGCTCGCCAGTCTGCCGTCAGGGCGGGTCTGGCCACCTTTGGGCGGAACAACTTCGCCTTCGCCGAAGGGCTTGGCTCCTATTTCGGCATCACCACGTTTCTGGTCGACGCCGATCTCGATCATGATGAGCCAACGTTCTCCGCTCCATGTCCTGAAGGGTGCCGCCTCTGCGTCGACGCCTGCCCCAGCGGCTCCCTCTACGAACCGTTTCACATGGACCCTCGAAAGTGCGTCGCCTACGTCAGTTACGCAGGAACGGGGCTGGTGGAGGGCCGGACCCCTGGATCGATTCCACTGTCGATGCGGAAGAAGATGGGGAGATGGATCTACGGCTGCGACGCCTGCCAGGACGTCTGCCCCCGCAGCCGGGCCAAGCTCAAGGTCAAGCCCCCGGTCGACGCCTATATGGCCAGTGTGGCCGGCAACTTGACACCGTCAGCGTTGCTCAACTTGTCCGATGAGCATTTCACCGAGAGAGTCCTGCCGGTGCTCTATTACATCTACGAGAAGAAGTACTACCAGCGAAACGCCGCCGTGGCCATCGGCAATGCCGGCGACCGAAAGGGCGTCCCCTCGCTCATCCAGGCCCTATCGGACCCGGAGCCACTCGTCCGCGGCCACTCCGCCTGGGCGCTGGGCGAATTGGGTGGCAAGAACGCCCGTCTCGCCCTCGAAGCAGGCAGAGGCCGGGAAAGCGACCCGGAGACGCTACGGGAGATCGAGACCGCGCTCGCCAGGCTTTGAGACAAAAGGAGATATGCCATGAATCTCACAGAGACCATCAAAGACTTCGCACTTTCCGTCGGATATGACCGCGTCGGCATCGCCAGCGCCGAGGACTTCACCTTCTTTCAAGAACAGGTGGAGGCACGACGGGAGATGTACGAATCGGCCGTGGAGGGCACGATGCAACTGCTCTCAGGCGTATCCCCAGCAAGCGCCGTGCCCGCGGGACGGTCGATCATCGTCACCATCACGGACCTGCTAAAGCAATCGTTTCCGGAATCGCTCGTCGGCAGTATCGGCCGGAACTACCTGGCGCGCGTCTACAAGTCCCAGCGGCATGTCGTGCACTCCGTCAGGCTGAGACTCATGCTCGATTTCCTGAAGGGGCAGGGACTGACCATGGAAAAGCGGATGACCATTCCAGCTCGCCCGTCCGCTGCCCGGGCCGGTCTGGCCACCTTTGGCAGGAACTGCTTCGCCTATGTCGAGGATATCGGCTCATACAACGCTATCACCACGTTTCTCGTCGACGCCGAGCTCGAGTATGATGAGCCGACCTTCGACGCCCCCTGCCCCGAGGGATGCAGGCAGTGCGTCGATGCCTGCCGCAGCGGCGCCCTGTACGAGCCCTTTCACATGGACCCTCGAAGATGCGTGGCGTTCATCAGCTACGCTGGAACGGGACTCGTGGACGGCCGGGCGCCGGGTCCCATTCCTCTGGACATGCGACGGAAGATGGGCGGATGGATCTACGGCTGCGACACCTGTCAGGACGCATGCCCCCGCAACCGGGCCAAGCTCATGGTCAGGCCCCCCGTCGACGCCTATATGGCCAGCGTGGCCCCTAACCTCACGCCTTCTGCCCTGATCAATCTGTCCACGGGGCACTTCACCGAGCGGGTCCTCCCGGTGCTGCCTTACATCCAGGAGAAGAAGTACTATCAGCGAAACGCCGCCGTGGCCATCGGGAATGCAGGCGACCGAGGCGCCGTTCCAGCGCTCATTCAGGCACTGTCGGACCCGGAGCCGCTCGTCCGCGGCCACTCGGCCTGGGCCCTGGGCGAGTTGGGTGGCAGGAATGCCCGTCTCGCCCTCGAAGAGGGCAGACGCCGGGAAACCGACCAGGAGGCGCTCCAGGAGATCGAGGCCGCGCTCGCTGGGCTCTGAAGTTGATACGGGATAGCCTCTTTGTCCAGGGATCCGATTAGACCGCCCTCATCCCCTTTGATGCCCCTTCTCCCCACCACCAAGGGGGGAGGGGGAATTTGGGATAGGGGAGACCCCACATAACTCCAAGAAGGGGCGAGCCCCCTTCTTGACTACCCCCGATGGGCAGGCGCAGGGAGTGCAGAGGGTCGCCAAGCCCTTTGCAGGGGTTCAAACGGGGTGTCCCCTTTCTAGTCCCTCTCCTCCATTGCCGCCAGAACCTTCTCCGGGGTTACCGGCAGGCTGGTTACCCGCACCCCGACGGCATCGAAGATAGCATTGGCGATGGCGGGGGCGGTGGGAACGATGGGCGCTTCCCCGATCCCCTTGGCGCCGTAGGGGCCCAGTCCCCGCCCGTCCTCCACCAGGACTGGCCTGACCTCCGGCATGTCCGGCGCACAGGGCTGGGGATAGGGATTCCCGCAGCCATTGACGACTGAGCCGTCCCGGCAGGCAAGGTGCTCCAGCAACCCGTAGCCCAGGCCCTGTGCCACGCCTCCCTCAATCTGGCCGGTGACGGAGGCAGGGTTTATCGCCCGTCCGATGTCGTGGATGGAGGTGAGGCCTACGACCGACACCTCGCCGGTGTCCGGGTCCACCTCCACCTCGGCGACCTGGACCGGGTGAAGGAACTCGATGTTCCCGGGGTTGGACATGCCCTCGATAACCGCCCGATCGATGGCAAGGGGCCGGCCCTGGAGGGAGGCGGATTCCACCAGGTTCCCGCCGCTGGACAGGAGGACCTGCTGGCCAATCCTGGCCATGGAGATCGTCTTCTCAGGCGTGCCCTTCACGAAGACCTGCCCATCAGCAATGTCGAGGTCTTGGGGATTGGCCTCCAGCACATCAGCAGCCAGTGCTAGTAGCCTTTCTCGCATTCGGATTGCCGCCATCCTGGCCGCGCCGCCGGCGTTGTGCGTCGTACGCGTGCCGGAACTGCCGGCGTCGATCGGAGCGGTGTCCGTGTCTACCGGGATGATCCGGACCTCAGAGGTGGCGATGCCCAACTCTGAGGCCACCACCTGCGACAACATGGTGTCCGAGCCGGTCACATCGACGCAGCCGGTCGTGACAGTCACCCCTCCGTGCTCACCCATCCTCAGTATCACCCCTGACGGCCTCGTACCTGTCTTCCATTCACCCACAGCGATTCCCCGGCCCCGGTTCTTGGGCTTGGGCTGGCCTCCCCAGCCGGCGAAGGCCGCCGCCCTGCGAAGGTTGTCCTGAAGCGACAGCCTGGTGTACATCTCGCCGGCTGCGCTCAGGTCCCCTTCACCCACGGCGTTCCGGAGTCTCAGCTCGACCGGGTCGACGCCCAGCCGGGAAGCAATCACGTCCATCTGGGACTCGCGGGCGAAGGTCGGCTCGGGGGTCCCGTGGGAGCGGAAGCAGCCGCAGCTTATCTTATTGGTATAGACGCACTGCGCCTCCAGGTCGAGGTGGGGAACGCGGTAGGGGCCGTTGATCATCTTCACGGCCTCGTAGGCGACCGCCGGCCCAAACTCTGCGTAGGCGCCGGTGTCGAAAACCATCCTGGCTTGCCTGGCGATAATCAGTCCATCCTTGTCGACCCCGGTCTTCAGCGTGATGGTCGAGGCGTGACGAGGGCTGCCGTCGGCAGACTCCTCCTGTACGTCCATGGTCATCCTGACCGGACGGCCTGACCTCAGGGCAAGGGCAGCGCAGACCGGCTCCAGCCTGAGGTCGTTCTTCGATCCGAAGCTGCCCCCAACCTGCCCCGCGACTACCTTTACCATGCTACGAGGAAGACCCAGGATATCCGCCAGGCTGTCACGCACCTTGAAGACGGAGGGGCTCACGGTCCAGACGGTCAACCCGCCGGAGCCCTCTACCCGGACCATCACAGTGTGGGGCTCGACATAGGCCTGATGGACCATGGGTGTGCTGAACGTATCCTCGAAGATGGCGTCAGCCTGGGAGAATCCCTGCTCCACGTCGCCACGCCGGATGCTGCTCATCGAACAGACGTTACCATGCTTGATTATGTTATCGACCGTCGTGCCGTACCCGTCGATCCCTTCGTGGATCAGGGGCGCATCCGCCCTGAGCGCCTCGAACGGGTCGAAGACCGGCGCCAGTTCCTCATACTCCACGCGGACCAGGTGCAGTGCCTCCTCCGCCGTCTCCAGGTCAATGGCGGCGACCGCGGCGACTCGCTCCCCGATGTAGCGGACCTTTTCCCTCGCCAGAGGAGTCTGGTCTTTGACGGCCATGCCATAGCGCGCGCCGGGGAAATCCACATCTGTGACCACCGCCTTGACGCCACGAAGCCTCTCGGCGCGGCTGGTGTCGATTGACACAATCCTGGCATGGGCCACGGGGCTTCGCAGAATGAGGCCCACCAGCATGGCCGGAAGCTTGAGGTCGGCCGTGTACGCGGTTGCCCCCGTGGCCTTGCCTGGCGCATCGATGCGCGGTAGGGATTTGCCGATCAAAGAAGACTCCGGCACAGTCTGACCCTCCCTTATGTAAAGCTATCCTGCTGGCCTGTTGGCGTCCAAAGTAACCCTTCCTGGTGGCAGTGTCAAGCGAGGTTTCGCACTTGTCGTTTCACTTCTTCCCCCTTTGGGGGAAGAAGTGAAACGAGGGAGACTAGGGGAGACCCCTAGAACCCCCTATTAAGGGGCCAGCCCCTTCTTGAATACCCCGGCCGAGGGGACTGCGCTTTATTGTTCCTTCCCTGGCACTCGGGAAGAGCGCAGCGCGGGGGACTGTCCCCGGCTTGAACCCAACGGGGGTCCAGCCCCTTCGCGAGATTAGAGGGTGCGCAGGAGTTCCTTCTCCCTCTGGGAGAAGGCTAGGATGAGGGAAAGGCTGTTGGAGGAACTGCCTTTCCCTTCCCGTGAAAGTCTCCAGGGCGCAATCGCGGGGGACAAGCCCCCGCGCTACGCTGCGCCAGGTAAAGTATCAAGTGCTGCTAAGGGAGGTGTCCCCATTTCTCACCGATCAATTCAAATGTCCTCACCGATCAATACAACACTCACCGATCAATAACATCACCGATCAATAGAATCACCGATCAATAGAATTGACAGCTACGATGAAAACTGATAGCATCACGCCAATCTGGCGGCGGTGGCCGTAACCTTCAATACGGAACAGTCCGGTCGCGTGATTTCCGAATCACGAGAGGGGCCAACGAGTGCAACACTCCCGGCGTTTCAGCGCCCATACGGTCGAACAAGCCCCAAAGGGGCGACCCATGATAGCCCAGGGCATCGCCCTGGGAACGGAGCGACAAACCCACGAAGCCCTGAAGGGGCGACCCAAGACGCCATGCCACAATCCCTAGCCCGAATCTATCTCCACCTTGTCTTCAGCACCAAGGGACGCGCCCCTGTTCTACGGGAAGCGGTGCGGGAATCGTTGCACCAGTATGTGGCCACGGTGTTGGACAATCTTGGCTGTCATCCCCTGCTCCTCAATTCGGTCGAGGACCATGTTCACTTGCTTTTCGATCTGGCGCGAACCATGGCGGTCAGCACGGTGGTAGAAGACATCAAGAAGTCCTCGTCGAAATGGTTGAAGACCCAGCCCGGAGTGGTGGGAGATTTCGCGTGGCAAGGCGGATATGGGGTGTTCTCCGTCAGCGCCTCGCAGGTGGAGACGGCACGCGCTTACATATCCGGCCAGCGTGAGCATCACCGGAATCGCACGTTTCAGGAGGAATTGCGAACATTATTGCAGAAACATGGGATTCCATTCGATGAACGCTACTTATGGGATTAGGTCGCCCCTTCAGGGCTTTCTTATTGGCGTCGTCTACCCAGGGCGATGCCCTGGGCTACCTTGGGCCAGGCTTTCAGCCCTCAACGTGATCGCGTCCGTTCGCTTCCGCGGACCTGATCACGAGAGCAACGTCCCTTATGCAATAGACGGCTTGGCGTCGCAAGCCCTGTGTGCTAGAAGCCAGCGGTTCTTTGCGTCGAGGCCGTGCTGAGCACAACACGAGTTGAATACCGGAGGTCAACAAACTATGAATAGCTACTCGGTGGTGGGACAGAGCGTCCCCAGGCTGGACGGCATGGACAAGATCACCGGCGCCACCCGGTACGGCATCGACTATTCCCTACCCGGGATGCTGCACGCCATGGTGCTGCGCAGCGAGCTGCCCCACGGCAGGATTTTGAACATCGATACCAGCGAGGCGGAGGCGCTGCCCGGAGGGGCGGCCGGGGGCACCCGCACGGGGCCTGCGGGGGGCGTGTTCGGGG
>ORJL010237204.1_pt1 | contig 19914 bp, 16 predicted proteins | sample 1779941 | NCBI WGS metagenome assembly ORJL01 (sample SAMEA104232317, study PRJEB22302) | groundwater metagenome | biome: forest; feature: aquifer; material: groundwater | place: USA | collected 2011-08-07 | depth 5.8 m | reverse complement strand
GAGCGCCTTCAGGCAGATCGTCTCGAGGTCCCGGTGGACCTTGGGCTCCACGCGGCTCGGCGGGAGGGGGTCCTGCTCGGTCACGGCGTTGAGGATGTCGCGGAGCGACGCGCCGACGAACGGGGCGCGGCGCGTGAGCAGCTCGTAGAGGACCACGCCGAGGGCGAACTGGTCGCTCGCGGGGCCGATCGCCTCCGGCCGGCCGCTCGCCTGCTCGGGGCTCATGTACTGCGGCGTGCCGACGATGCAGCCCGAAAGCGTGAGCGCGGGGCCGCTCGGGCTCGACCCGCTCCCCAGCTCGACGTCCTTCGCGAGGCCGAAGTCGGTGACGAACGGACGATCGGAGGCGTCGATGAGGATGTTGCCCGGTTTCACGTCGCGGTGGATGACCGACTGGTCGTGGGCGTAGGCGAGCGCCTCGGCGACGGTCCTGACCCACGACGCGGCCTGTCGCTGGGGGACGCCCTGCTCGAGGCGGGAGGAGAGGGTGGTCCCCTCGATGAAATCGCAGACGAAGTAGTACTGCCCGTCGACGATGCCGACGTCGTGGACGGCGACGATGTGCGGATGGCGGAGCTTCGCGGCGAGGCGCGCCTCGCGCATGAAGCGCTCGATCTGCGTCGCGTCGGCTGCTCCCTGGGAGAGGATCTGCTTGAGGGCGACGATGCGCTTGAGGCGCGTGTCCCACGCCTTCCAGACCCGCCCCATGCCTCCGTGACCCAGCTCCTCGAGGAGTCGGTAGGGCCCGAACGGCTTCCCCTCGTCGTCGCGCGGGTCGGGGGCGGGGAGGGGAGTCGCCATCGCGGCGGGGACGGTCTCGTTCGCGGCGACCGGGGCGGCGCAGGTGGGGCAGCGCCCCTCGGCGGACTGGGGGATGGGGTGGCCGCACCGCGGGCAGAGGACGCGCGCCGGTACGGTTTCGTCGACGGTGGGCGGCGCGGGGAGCGGCTCGCGGACCGGGGTCGGAGGCGTAGCGGCAGCCATGCGGAAGAGGCTACCACGGCGGCCGCTCTGCTGCCAGTTCACCGTCGACGGGTGCGGCCGCGACGTGGTACCGTCGGCGGCGAAGCGAAGCCCATCGGAGGTGATTCGGATGCGAGCGGCGCTGGTCGCCGGGATCGCGATCGCAGTTCTGGCCTGGACCGGCTGGGCGATCCGAGACGCCGTCGCGGCGGAGACGCGCGTGCGGGCGAAGGTCGCCGCGCCGGGGGCGATCCTCGGCAACGCCGCGCCCGAGGCGACCGTCTCGCAGCTCATCTCGATCCTCCAGACGGATGGCGCCCCGCCGCGTCGCGTCGCCGCCGCAGAGCTCCTGGCGACAGCACCCTCGCAGGATGCCGCCAGGGCCCTCCTCCGCGCCATCGCCGACCCCGACCCCGCCGTCCAGGCCGCCGCCGTGCGGTCGATCGGCTCCCACGCGAGTCGCGTCGAGGCACTCCTCCGGGACCTCCCGACGAGCGAGGCCGAGGCCGGCCTCAGGTCCTGTCCGCCGACGAGCCTGCTCTGGCTCTTCGAGCTTGCACTGCGCGCCTCCCCGCAGCGTGCCGAGGCCCTTTCGCAAGCCGCCCTCCCCCGGTTCGGGAACAACCAGGTAACGTGGGTCGCCATGACGCTGGACCGGTGCCTGTGGGGCTCGACGAGCACCTTCCGCGTCCCGCCATCGGATGAGGCGCGCCGCAGGGTGGTCGCCTGCCTCCTGGCGGGGCTCGAGAGTCCGAGCGACGTCGTCCGGGCCCTGTTCGCGGTGGAGGTGGCGACTCGTGGAGGGCCCCTCCCCACCGACGCGCAGGTCAAGGTCCTGCTCGGGAGCTTCCATCAGGACGGGGAGTTCCACCAGTTCTTCAGGCGCGTCGCGGAGTGGAGCTCGGCCCCGGTCGAGACGTGGGCGCGGTTGGTCATCGGCGGCGAGCGGTCGACGGGGGTGTTCTGGACGCTGCTCGCGCTCGACTCGACGCTCGGCCGCGAGCGGACAGTCGCCCTCGCGCGCGAGGGGCTCGCGAATCCTGAGCCGGCGGTCCAGCGCGAGTGTCAGAAGTGGCTCAGTGACTGGGCGCGCGATGGGAAGTGAGAAGGGCGAGACGACGGATCGCAGCGTCCCATTCGAGTCGGTGCGCGTCGGGGGACGCGACCTGCCGATTCGCGCGTGGGAGGCGGAGGTCCTCGTCGGCGCCGCCGGGTGGGTGCTGATCTTCCGCGGGGCAGGGTTCGGCCTTGCCGCCGCGCTGGGAGCGGCGGCGTTGCGGAGATCGGGAGCGTCGGCGACGGGGCCTCTTGCCGCGGTCCTCATCGGGTTCGCCCAGGCGACGATCGGCGCGGGGCTCCTGCGGCGGTGGCGCTGGGCCTGGGCGGCGCTCCCCGTGGAGGTGCTCGCCTGGGGGCTGCTCCTGGTCGCGCTGTTCGTACCCCGGATGTACGGACCGCGATCCGTCCTGCAATTGCTCCGGCTCGACCCCGTGACGCTTTCGCTGCTGCCGGCCTTCTTCCTGCCCGACCTGTTCGCGCTCTACGCCGCGTTCCGCGTCGACGGCCGCGCGGCAGGGAAAGCGGGGGGGCCGGCCCTCGCGCCGTTCTGGTCCGCCTGGAGGCTGCGCGCCACGGGCAAGGTCCTCGTCGCGCTCGGAATGGCCGCGCTCGCCTTCCTGTCGATGGCCGCGTCGCTGCTCCTCGGGCCGGGCTTCCTGCTGGCTTAGGCGGGGAGCGGCGGCTAGCACTACAACGCACGTTCAGTGCCCAGCCCCGAAGGGGCGCGTCAAGACAGCCAGGGCCGAAGGCCCTGGAATCATGGTTTTCCCGATTTGGCGAGCCCCGAAAGGGCGATCCAGGCGCGTGGGGCGCCCTCTCAGGGCTCCCCCGCGGACGGGGATGTCTTTCCCAGGGACTTCGTCCCTGGCCGGCCCGCTTCGCGGGCGCCCCGGGTGCGCCCCTTCGGGGCGAGACAACGAAGTTGCGTTGTAGTGCTAGTCGCGCCAGTCGGCCATGAAGATATTCAGCTCGTGCGGCTTCTGGCGGTTGCGGTTCGAGATGAACACGAGGTGGCGCCCGTCCGGCGAGAAGATGGGGAAGCCGTCGAAGCCGGGCATCTCCCCCTCGTTCGGCGGGTGCGTCACGCGCTCGACCTGCTTCGTCGCGATGTCGAGCATGTAGAGCGAGTATTCCCCGTGCTTCGTCGACTCGAGGTCCGAGGTGAAGATGATCCGCCTGCCGTCACTCAGCGGATAGGGCGCAAAGTTCACCTTGCCGTTCTTCGTGAGCTGCTCCTCGCCCGTCCCGTCGGGGTGGATGCGGTACAGCTCCAGGTTCACCGGGTGCAGCGTCCGCTCGCGCAGGAGCCGGTCGAACTCCTCCTGCTCCTTCGCGTCGCGCGGGTAGAAGGCGCGGTAGACGATCCACTGCCCGTCGCTCGTGTAGAACGGCCCGCCCGAATAGCCGCGGCGCGAGGTCCCCTTCTGCACGTCGGTCCCGTCGGGGTTCATCGTGTAGATGCCGACGTCGTCGTCGCGGTGCGAGGCGAAGACGATCCGCTTCCCGTCGGGCGAGGCGGTCGTCTCGGCGTCGTAGCCGTCGTTTTTCGTGATCTGCACCTCGGTCCCCGATTGCGGGTTCGCGAGGAAGATGTCGAAGGTGCGGTAGAGCGGCCAGACGTACATCTTCGAGCGATCCGGCGCCGGCGGGGGTTCCTTCCCCGCGAGGTAGGTCGAACTGTAGACGAACCGACCGTCCGTCAGGTAGTAGCCTCAGGTGCACTTCCCTTCGCCGTTCGAGAGGCGGGTGAGCGCGCCGGTGTCGAGGTCCATGCTGTAAATCTGGTCGTTCCCCTGCCCGAGGTCGGCGCGCTGCAGGATGAGCTTCTTCCCGTCGGGCGAGAAGTAGGCCTCGGCGAAGACGCCGTCGGCGGTGAGCTGGCGGATCGACTTGATGTGCTTGTCCTGCGGTTGGGGGTCGATGCGCTTCGCCCAGCGGGGTCCCGAGGCGCAGGAGACCAGAACCAACAGGAGGAGGGATGTAGCGTATTTCATGGCGCGGAAGGATAGCACGAGGCACGGGCCGGTCAAGGAGATTAGAGCCCAGTTAGGGAGCCTGAAGACTGGCGCCCGGCGAGGGCCCGGTCCGGCGCCCTTGCGACGTGCCCCGACGATGGCTACGATCGCTCTCCGACTTCGCGAAGGTCGCGTGAAAGGGGCCAGTTCGGATGCGCCGCATCTGCTGCATCGCCGTCGCCGTCCTGTCGATCGCGCCCGTCGGGTGCAGGCACGCGCCGCGAGCGAGCGCGGAGGCGGTCATCCTTGATTGGCGCAGCGACGACGCCGCGCAGCGCGAGCGCGCGAGCGAAAGGGCCGTCGCCGAGGGGCGCGGCTGGACCGACGCGGACGTCGATCTGCTGCGCCGGGCCTGCGCAGACCCCGACGTGGAAGTCGCGGCGCGCGCGAAAGAAGCCCTCTCGAGGATCGAGCCGCGTCGGGCCCTCGGCGCGAAGGTAGAGGAAGTCGAGGCCCTCGTCCGGGAGCTCGCGACGCCTGCCGGAAAGCTCCGGTGCGTGGGGATCGCCAATCCCGAAGGGCCGCTTGTCGAGACGAGCGCTGCGATGAAGAAACTCGCGGCCTTGGGCCCCGCAATCGAGCCGCTGTTGATCGAGCACCTCGGCGACAAGGACGTGCGAAACGAGCTCGGAGTCGTGTTGGCTGGCATCGGAGGCCTGGAGAGCGTCGGCGCCCTGATCGACGCGCTCCCCGACAAGGAAGGCCAGGATGGCTACTGGCTCGACTACGGCGTCTCGTGTCTCGTCTACGGGTACGTGGGAGGCTGGGACGCACCGGAGGACTGGGGCGGGAAGTGGGACCCGCAGGTTCGAGCGAGGTGGAAGGCGTGGTACAGCGAGCACGCCCCCTACTTGTATGCACCCGATCCCTCCACGCGCGATCCCCATCGCATGGACCAGGGGCGCGTCGAAGTCGACCTGGAGGCCGAGGTCGCCGGAGTTCCACACGCAGAGTATCGCGCGGCTCACCCGGAGATCCCCGAGCAGGCCATCGCGAAGTGGAGCGACGCGCCCGAGTACGCAGCGAGGCTGCGTGCCCACTGCGTCTCCCTCCTCGTCGACGAGGCCTGTGGCAAAGGCGAGGCGCTCGCCATGCTCTCCCTCCCGAAGGTCGACGACCCCCTCGCGAGGAACGCAATCCGCTGGCTGAGGAACCACCCCGACCGATTTCCCCGCATGAAGGATTGGGTGGACCAGGCGTTCGCCGAGATGACCCAAGAGGTCGCTCCGGCCGAGGCCGCGCCGCAGCCGGACCCCAGTGTCCTCGCGCTCCTGCGCAAGGGCCTGCAGGCGGACTCTGCGGATGACCGTGTCCGGTCTGCGGTGGCACTCTGGAGGCACGGAAACCGCGAGGGCGCCTGCGCGCTCGTGGAGGCGCTGCGCCTCCGCCCACTCACGGGGAGCAACCTCATCCTGGTCCGCCGCGCGTGCGAGGCGCTCGGGCAAATGGGGGAGGCGTCGGCCATTCCCGACCTCAGGCTGCTCCTGCAGGAACGGCTCGATGGGGGCAACCCGCTCGGCATCCACGGCACGCAGCTCTACGGCCGTCCCGACGCCGTTGCGCTGGTACGCCTCGGGGATCCGGTGGGAGTAGGGTTCATTCAGGAGGCGATCATGGGTCGCGACCCGTACTATGTCACCGGGGGCTGGCCGGCGACGAGCGATCTCGAGGATCTCGGCATGAAGTCGTTCCTCCCTCTCTTGGTCCCCCGGCTGCGGAGGCGAAAGGACCGCGACAGCGTGAACGCTGCGCGCACCATTGTCCGGCTGCTCGATCATGGTCGGTAGGCCGCGATTCGCTCCTGATGAGGCGACTGCACAATGGCCGACGCAGCGACGGTGGGGGCCCGGCCCGCGTAGGGCGGGGAGCCGGCACGCGTCGCCGCGGCCGAGGGCCTCTCGGACTTGGCGACGACCTCCTGGACCGCCGTGCGCGCCCTGCTGGATGCGCTCCGCGACAAGTCCCCGGCTGTGCGCGCAGCGGCCGCGCGGGCCCTGGCGCGTCGCGACGTGAAGGGCGAGGAGACCGAGGCCGCCCTGCTTGCCTGCCTGGCAGACCCGAGCGCGGAGGTCCGCCGCGCGGTCTGCGCCTCCCTCCGCTGGGTGTTCGAGCCTACCGTCGGCGTTCCCGCGCTCCTTCGCAGGATGGCCGAGGACCCCGAGGAAGCCGTCCGAGCCGAGGCGGCGCGCGCCCTGGGGATCTACGGGCGCCACTCGTCCCTCGTCGTCCCGGCCCTGCGCGAAGCGCTGCGCCGCGAGAAGGGGGAGGTCCGCGTCGCGGCCGCAGGCTCGCTCGCCCTGCGCTCACAGGACCCCGCGGACCAGGCGGAGGCGCGCGAGGCCCTGCGTGGCACGCGAGGAACCGACCGGCACGAGCAGGTTCGTGGGCGCGCGGCCGGGCGAGTCGGACAGGCCACAGCGGAGGCCGTGTCGACCGTCAGTCCGGACCCGGCGACCGCCCGCGCTACCCTCCAGCTCCTCGTGACCGACGCGAACCTCGACGTGCGGATCGGCGCGGTGCCCGGTCTCCTCGCGCTCGGCGAGGAGGGCTGGCCGTGGCTGATGGGTCTGCTGCAGGACGCGGACCCCCTCGTTCGCAACGAGGTCGTCGCCGGCCTCCCTGCAATGGGCATCGGAGGGGGCCGAGAGGTCGCCGTCCTCGACCTCCTCCGGCACCCCTCGGGCGATGCGCGGTGCACTGCGGTGACGGTTCTGGCGGAGTTGGACATCGAAGCCGCCGAGGTGGGCCGCCACCTCCTCGGCATGCTCCGTGATCCGGAATCGATGGTCCGCCATAACGCCGCGCGGGTCCTGCTGGACGCCTCTCTCCATGCGGACGCCGCCGTACACACCCTGGAGGCGTGTCTGGACGATCCCGAGTCCTTCGTGAGCGTGAATGCCGCGACCGTCCTCGCGCACAAGGGGCGGGGATCGCCGCGCGTCCTCGCGTTGCTGATCGAGGCCGCGGGGAGCGGTAGCCCGCCGGTGAACGAGATCGCCCGTCGTTGCCTTGCCAGGCTCGCGCACGAGGTCCCCGCAGCGCGGGAGGCCCTTGCGCGGCTTGGGGCGGAGCGCTCGGGCCACGTGGACCTGGAGCTGGCTCTCGCGACGATCGGGGCGGGCGAGGTCAGCCCCGAGGCCCTTCGCATCGTGCTGGACGCCCTTCACGCGAGGTGGGCGCAGGACCGCGTTCGCGCGGCATGGGCCCTCTGCAAGCTGGATGCGCCTCCGCCGGGCGCCGTCGAAGCCGTGCGGGAAACCATCATGGACGCGGACCTCCAGGTGCGCGTGCAGGCCGCCTACACGCTCGCGCGCTGGGGGATGGCGCCACCCGAGGCAGCGGGGATCTTCGCGGAGGGGCTGCGCTCCTCGGACGACTGGGTGCGCGGGGTCGCGACGGACGGGCTCCGCCTGGGTCGGCGCGGCTCGGCCCTCCTGGGGACCGCGCGCTCCGTGGCGACGCGGGGATGGACCCGACTTCGGTCACTCGCGTCTCGCTGGTTCCGGCGGCGGTAGGCCTGCGAGGGACGACTCCTCTTGCCGAGCCGCGCCCGGTCGGGGAGCATGTGCGGAACTTCGAGGACATCGTCGGGGTTCCCTGGAGTACATGAGGACGCCACTCCTCCTGCTCGCCCTCGCCTGCTCCGCAGCCACGCTGCGCGCCGAGGAGACGATCCCGCCGTTCGAGCTCCTCGACGCAGCCGGCCACGCGCACACCCGCGACGAGTGGAAGGGGGCGAAGGCGGTGGTCCTCTTCTTCGTCGGCGTCGAGTGCCCCGTGTCGAACTTCTACGCGCCGGAGATGACGCGGGTCGAGGAGGCCTACCGCGATCGCGGCGCCTCCTTCTATATGATCTACAGCGAGCCAGGCGTCACCGCGGAGGAGGCAGCGAAGCACGACGAGGAGTACCGGCTCGCGATGCCGGCACTGCTCGACCCCCGGCAGGCGCTCGCGCGCGCGGCGGACGTGAAGCGGGTGCTCACCGCCGTCGTCGTAACCGCGGAGGGGCAGGTCGTGTATCGTGGGCGGATCGACGACCGCTTCGCGATGGACGGGAAGCGACGCGAGGAGGCGACCACGCACGACCTGCGCGACGCGATCGATGCCGCGCTCGCAGGGAAGGAGCCGGCGACGGCGGAGACGGAGGTCTTCGGCTGCCCGCTGGCCCGGCCACAGGATGAGGGGACTTCCAAGTAGAGATCGGGAAAACGGCATGGTTCAGATCGGGGTCACAGATTCTCCCCGTTCGTAATCGTAGTCGTAATCGTAGTCGTAATCGTTCAGGCCAAGACGATTACGACTACGATTACGAGGCCCGTGAATCGGTGGCACCGAGAAACGCCATCGGTTGAACCCCGCCGGGAAAACAAGCGAGGTGCACATGAACCGCGTCTGCGTCATTCTCCTCTTCGCCGCCCCTCTCGCCTTCGCCGAGGAGGTCACCTGGACGAAGCAGATCGCCCCCCTCGTCTGGAAGAACTGCGCCGGCTGCCACCGCCCCGGCCAGGTCGCGCCCTTCTCCCTCCTCACCTACGCCGACGTCAAGAAGCGCGCTGAGCACGTCGACGAGGTCGTCTCCCTCCACCGCATGCCCCCGTGGAAGCCCGCGGACGGCTACGCCGCCTTCCTCGATCGCCGCGGCCTGACGCAGGAGGAGATCGACCTCATCGGGAAGTGGGTCGACGACGGCGCGAAGGAGGGGGACCCGAAGGACCTCCCGCCCACCCCCGTCTTCTCCGACGACTGGATGCTCGGAACGCCCGACATCGTCCTCACGATGCCGGAGGTCTACTCCATCCCCGCCGACGGCCCCGACATCTATCGCTGCTTCGTGATGCCCCTCGGCCTCGAGAAGGACACCGCGGTCGGCGCGATCGAGTTCCGCCCCGGCAACCGCCGCGTCGTCCACCACGCCCTCTTCTTCCTCGATACCATGGGCCTCGCGGAAACGAAAGACAAGGCGGACGAGGGACCCGGCTACACCAGCTTCGGCGGCCCCGGCTTCCCACCGACCGGCGGCCTCGGCGGGGGGGCGCCCGGCGCGATGCCGCGCTTCCTGCCCGACGGACTCGGCAGGCTCGCGCTAAAGGGATCGGACCTCGTGATGCAGATCCACTACCACCCCGACGGGAAGCCCGAGACCGACCAGTCGACGATCGGCATCTACTTCGTGAAGAAGCCCGCGACGAACTACGTCGGGTCGATCCCGCTCACGAAGCGGAAGTTCACCCTCCCCGCGGGCGACGCCCGCACGAAGCTGACCGCGGAGTTCGGCGCGCCGGTCGACCTCCACGCGATCGGCGTGGTGCCGCACATGCACCTGATCGGGAAGGAGATGAAGGCCTGGGCGGTGCTGCCCGACGGCAAGGAGGTCCCGCTCGTCTGGATCAAGGACTGGGACTTCAACTGGCAGGACCAGTACCTCTACCAGGAGCCCATCGCGCTGCCGAAGGGGACGAAGCTGATGATGGAGGCGTACTACGACAACACGGACAAGAACTCGAAGAACCCGAACAAGCCCCCGAAGGACGTCCGGTGGGGGGAGAAGACGACCGACGAGATGTGCATCTGCTTCCTGATGATCTTCGCCGACGACCCGGCGGAGTACAAGAACCTGCGAAAGGAGCTGATGCGGAAGAGCCTCGCGGACCTGGGAAGCGCATTCGGCTCGTCGAGCGAGGACTCCGGCAAGTGGGGGAAGCGGCTGAAGGAGCTCATCGCCCGCTTCGACAAGGACGGCGACGGCAAGCTCAACGACGAGGAGAAGGAGGCCGCGATGGAGGCCGCCTCGGCGGCGGCGGGAAGTAGCCGACGCTTGACAGGGGCGGCACGGTCGGATAGGACTCTCCGCCTCGAGGCCCATCCCGCAGAGGGGTGGGCCTTGATCGCTTAGAGCCCGACTCGTCATCGTAGTCGTAATCGTAATCGTAGTCGTTCCGGCCGGGCCCATGGGCATGAGCATGCCCATGGGTGCGGCCGGAACGATTACGATTACGACTACGATTACGAAACCACGGAGACCACCATGGACCCCCTTGACGCCGCCCGCGCTCGCATCGACAAGGCCGACGACGCACTCCTCTCCGCCCTCGCGGAGCGGATCGCCGCCGTCGAGGAGGTCCTCCGCCACAAGGAGGCCCAGGGCCTCCCCGTCTTCGACCCGCAGCGCGAGTCCGACCTCCTCGCCTCCGCCGCCCGCCGCGCCCTCGGCAGCGGCGTCCCACCGCACTACGCCGAGCGCGTCCTGCGCGAGGTGATCGCCTGCGCGCGCGACCTCCAGGCCCGCCACCTCCACCTCCGCGCGAACCCTGCGCTCGCCGGCGCGCCGCGCGTCGCGTTCCAGGGGACCGAGGGGGCCTACTCCTGGCTCGCCGCCCGCCGCCACTTCCCCGAGGGCGTCCAGCCCGTCGGCTATCCCACCTTCCGCCAGGCCGTCGAGGCGGTCGAGGCGGCCGAGGTCGACTACGCCCTCCTCCCCGTCGAGAACACGATCGCGGGGAGCATCCACGAGACGTACGACCGCGTCTCGCGCAGCAAGCTCGCGGTGATCGGCGAGGAGGTCCTTCGCGTCGAGCACTGCCTCCTCGGCGTCGACGACGTCCCCGTCGCGCATCTGAAGAAGGTCCTCTCGCACCCCGTCGCCCTCCAGCAGTGCACGGAGTTCCTGGCGGGCCTGGGAGGCTGCGTCGCGGAGTCGTACATCGACACGGCCGAGGCGGCGCGCAAGGTCCGCGACGACCAGGACCCGACGCAGGCGGCGATCGCGAGCCGCGAGGCGGGGGAGCTGTTCGGCCTCCGCATCCTGCGCGAGGGGATCGCGAACGACCGCGAGAACTGGACGCGCTTCTGGCTCGTCGGGAGGCAGGCCGTCGCGGTCGACGCGAGGGTCCCCTCGAAGACCTCGCTGCTCCTCGTCACCGATCACCGCGAGGGGGCGCTGGTCGCCTGCCTCTCGGCTCTCGCGGCCGAACGCGTGAACATGACGAAGCTCGAGTCCAGGCCGCGGCTGGGCCAGCCGTTCGAGTACCAGTTCTACGTCGACGTGGAGGGGAGCGTTGCGGAGGAGCGCGTCGCCCGCGCGCTCGACGGCATGCGCGCGCGCGCCAGGGAACTGCGGGTGCTGGGCTGCTATCCGCGCGCGGGGGCTGCGGCCCAGGCGCCTACGCCTGCGGTCCCCTCGACCGCGGCCGCGGCGGCGATCGCGCCGCAGGCGGCGGACCCGAAGGCGCCTCTCGCGAGCCGTGCGCGCCGCGCGGAACCGACGGTCGTTCGCGTCGGCGCGGTCGAAGTCGGCTCGGGCCGGTTCGTCGTCATGGCGGGCCCGTGCGCCGTGGAGTCGCGCGAGCAGGTGAACGCGGCGGCCCGGATGGTGAAGGAGGGCGGGGCGCAGGTCCTCCGCGGCGGGGCGTACAAGCCGCGCACGAGCCCGTACGCCTTCCAGGGGCTTGGCGAGGAGGGAGTGGACCTCCTCGTGGAGGCGGGGCGCGCGAACGGGCTGCCGGTGGTGAGCGAGGTGATGTCGCCGGCGGAGGTCGAGCCAATGGCGCGCGTGGTCGACCTCCTGCAGGTGGGGGCGCGGAACATGCAGAACTTCGCGCTCCTTCGCGAGGTGGGGAGGTGCGGGAGGCCGGTGCTGCTGAAGCGCGGGATGATGTCGACGATCGACGAGCTGCTCCTCGCGGCGGAGTACATCCTGGCGCAGGGAAACCAGCAGGTGATCCTCTGCGAGCGCGGGATCCGCACGTTCGAGACGGCGACGAGGAACACGCTCGACCTCTCGGCGGTCGTGGTGCTGAAGGAGCGCACGCACCTCCCCGTGATCGTGGACCCCTCGCACGCGGCTGGGAAGGCGGCCTGGGTCCCTCCGCTCGCGCGCGCCGCGAAGGCGGTCGGCGCGGACGGGGTGATCGTGGAAGTGCACCCCGAGCCGGAGAAGGCGCTCTGCGACAAGGAGCAGGCGCTGGGGCCCGTGGCGTTCCGCGCGATGATGGCCTCGCTTCTTGTGTAATGGAGAGGCGCCCGTCAGGGCGCCATGGAGAGGCGCCCGTCAGGGCGCCGTGGAGAGGCGCCCGTCAGGGCGCCGTGGAGAGGCGCCCGTCAGGGCGCCGGCTCGCGTGAGCGAGCCAGGATGCTTGCGTCGCGCCGTGGGCCTCTCCTAGAATGCCCCTCCGCTTCACGTGGGAGGAGAGCATGTCGACGATCGATCGCATCACCGCGCGCGAGATCCTGGATTCCCGCGGCAACCCTACCGTCGAGGCCGAGGTGCGCCTCTCGGACGGCCACATGGGCCGCGCCGCGGTCCCCTCCGGCGCCTCCACGGGGGAGCACGAGGCGATCGAGCTGCGCGACGGCGACCAGGGCCGCTTCTGGGGCAAGGGCGTCCGTCGCGCCGTCGAAAACATCCAGAAGGAAATCGCGCCGAAGCTCCTCGGCCGCTCCCCGTTCGAGCAGTCCCAGATCGACAAGGAGATGTGCTCCCTCGACGGGACCGAAAACAAGAGCCGCCTCGGCGCGAACGCGATCCTCGCGGTCTCCATGGCCGTCGCGCGCTCCGCCGCCGCTTGCGTCGGCCAGCCGCTCTACCGCTACCTGGGCGGCGTGAACGCGCGGACCCTTCCCGTGCCCTTCCTCAACATCATCAACGGCGGCGCCCACGCCGACAACAGCATCGACGTGCAGGAGTGCATGATCGCCCCCATCGGCGCCCAGACCTTCTCCGAGGGGCTGCGGATGGGCGTCGAGGTCTTCCACACCTTGAAGAAGCTCCTCCACGACGGGGGCCACAGCACGGCCGTCGGCGACGAGGGGGGCTTCGCGCCGAACCTCAAGTCGAACGAGGAGGCGATCGAGACGATCCTCAAGGCGATCGAGAAGGCCGGCTACGACACCCAGGAGGACTTCGTCATCGCCCTCGACGTCGCGGCGAGCGAGTTCTACGAGGACGGGAAATACGTCTTCAAGAAGTCGGACAAGCGGGTGATGTCCTCAGGCGAGATGATCCGCCTGTACCAGAAGTGGACCGACCAGTACCCGATCGCCTCCATCGAGGACGGCCTGGACGAGGACGACTGGGACGGCTGGGCCGCCCTGACGGAGACGCTCGGGAAGCGCGTTCAGCTCGTCGGCGACGACCTCTTCGTGACCAACATCTTCCGGCTCGCCACGGGGATCGAGAGGCGTGTCGCGAACTCCGTCCTCATCAAGCTGAACCAGATCGGCACCGTCAGCGAGACGCTCGACGTGATCGAGGTCGCGAAGAACTCGAGCTACACCTGCATGGTGTCGCACCGTTCGGGCGAGACCGAAGACCCCTTCATCGCCGACCTCGCCGTCGCGGCGAACACCGGCCAGATGAAGTCGGGCTCGGCGTCCCGCTCGGAGCGGCTGGCGAAGTACAACCAGCTCCTTCGGATCGAGGAGGAGCTGGGGAGCGGCGCGATCTACCTCGGGACCGAGGCCTTCTCGAGCTGCGACTATTTCGCCGACGCCGAGGCGAAGAAGTCCAAGACGTAATGGAGTCGCGCCTGTGAGGGCGCGGGGCCCGTGCTGCATCTCCAGTACCTGACCCCGCCGGAGTGGGCGCAGACGGCGCTCTCCGACCCCTGCGCGCTGCTGCTCGATCACCTCTACTGCGAGAAGAAGGCGGGGCTGCGGGCGAGGGCGCTCATCAAGCGGTACGGCGCCGGGCACCCCGTCCTCGTCGCGCCGCTAGAGGAGCTCGCGCGCGAAGAGGACTCGCACGCCGCGATCTGCGAGCAGCTCCTGCGCGAGCGCGGCGGGCCGCAAGGCCGCCACCACGGGAACCCATACGTCACGCTGCTGAAGCGCCCGGCGCAGTGGCGCGGGAAAGGGGACCTCCTCGACCAGCTCCTGATCGCATCGATGATCGAGGCTCGCTCGTGCGAGCGTTTCCAGCGCCTCGCCGACGCGCTGCGCGGGACGGGGCTCGGCCGCTTCTACGAGGACCTCTTCGCCTGCGAGGCGCGCCACCACTGTCTCTTCGTCTCGCTCGCCGTCGACCTCTTTGGCGACAAGCGTGCCCGCCTCCTCCTCGACCGCGTCTCCGCCGTGGAGGGCCAGATCGTCGCCGCGCGCCCCTGGGGTCCGTTCCTGCACTAGCATGGAGTGGCACCCGTCAGGGTGCGGCGGCTCGGCGCACCGTTCACCCTTGCGAGGCACACGCGTCCCGCGGTACCGTCCGTGCGTGGAGAGCCCCCGTACCTACGGCCGCCCCCCGTTCCGCGTCGTCGTCGTCCACGGCGGGCCGGGCGCCGGCGGCGACGTGGCCCCCGTCGCGCGCGAGCTGGCGCGGCGGAGAGGCGCCCTCGAGCCGGTCCAGACCGCGACGACGCTCGCCGGCCAGGTCGAGGAGCTGTCGTCGCAGATCGCGGCGCACGCCGCGCCCCCGGTCGCCATCGTCGGATACTCGTGGGGAGCCTGGTTCGGGGCCCTCGTCGCTACCGCGCGCGCCAGGTAGACCTCGACCGCATCGTCGCGCTCAAGGTCCTCCACGGCGGGACGGGCGCGGGCTCCGCGCTGATCGAGCGGTTCCTCCGCGAGGCGCGCGCGGCGGCGCGGCTCGACCACCCCGGCATCGTCCGCGTCTACGAGGTCGGCGAAGAGGAGGGCGTCCGCTTCTTCGCGATGGAGCTGGTCGCGGGAGAGAACCTTCTCTCGCGGGTCCGCCGATCGGCCCCGCCCCTCCGGGAGCGCGTCCGCTGGGTCCGCGACGCGGCCGTCGCCCTCCACTACGCCCACGAGCAGGGGCTCGTCCATCGCGACGTGAAACCCGCCAACCTCCTGGTCGACGATCGCGGGGTCGTGAAGGTCGCCGACTTCGGCCTTGCGCGAGACGCCTCGACCAGCGCCGGGCTGACGATCTCCGGCCAGGTCATGGGCACGCCTCAGTACATGGCCCCCGAACAGGCCCGAGGCGAATGGACCCTCGTCGGCCGGCGCGCCGACGTCTACTCCCTCGGTGCGACCCTCTACGAGTTGATCTGCGGCGCGCCGCCCGTCGACGCCGCGGACCTCCCCTCCCTCCTCCAGAAGGTCGCTCAGGGAGAGGTCGTCCCGCTCCGCGCCCGCGCCCCGCAGGTCCCCCGCGACCTGGAGACGATCGTCTCCAAGACCCTCGACGCCGACCCCGCACGTCGCTACCCGACCGCGCTGGAGCTCTCCGAGGACCTCGACCGCTTCCTGCGGTTCGAGGCGATCCGCGCGCGGCCGTCGACCTTCTGGGAGCGGACCTCGCGCAAGCTGCGGCGCAACGTCGGCCGAGTCGCCCTCGCCGTCGGCGCGGTCGCCCTCGTCGCGGGCGGCGCCGCGTTCGTCTGGTCGCAGCGCAGCAAGGCGAATCGGGCGGAGTCCCTCGCGCACGCCCAGCAGGAGCACCTCGCCGCCATGGCGATCTACGCCCAGGCGGGTTGCGCTGAGTTCATCCTCGCGCACGGCGGCGCCGCGGCGCAGGAGAAGCTCCTCTTGGAGGCGATCGCGAAGTCCCCCTCGTTCGCGGAGCCGTGCCTGCGCCTCGGCCTCCTCTGCGAGTGGACGGGGCGGACGGAGGATGCCTTCCGCTGGTACCGCGAGGCGATCCACCGCGCGCCGGCGCTCGCGCAGGCGAATGCGCGGATCGCGGTCCTCGACCTGCTCGTCTCGCAAGAGGCGCCGGCGAGCGACCCGCGTCGCGACGAGGCGAACCGAATCCTGGAGGACCTCGCGAAGACGGCGGGGGAGGACCCCTATGCGAGGTACGCGATCCTCTACGCGGAGGCGCTCCGAGGAGGAGGGGACCTGGCCCGCGTCGTTTCCGACCTCGAGGCGCTCGGCGACCGCATCCCCGACGCCCGGGTCCTGCTCTCGGGGGTTCGCGGGGCGCCGTTCCACCCGACGTGCCCGCCGGTCTTCCCGGGCGTCGCCTCCGTGCGCGACCTGGGCGCGGCGTACGAGCAGGTCTCGAAGGTGGTCGCGGGCGACCCGCTCCACCTCCAGGCGCGGATGGCGCTGGGGCTGCTGCGGGCCGAGCTCGGGGACCTCTTCGACGCGGAGAGCGACTTCCGTGCGGCGGCGACCTGCGCGCCGGGCTGGGCGCGGCCACATTATGAGCTCGGCCGGGTGGCCCTTTCGCTCGGAAGGCTCCCGGATGCGATCGCGGAGCTGGAGGCGGCCACGGAGGCGGCGCCGTCGACGCTCCACTTGAACGCCCTCGCGGTCGTGCTGGCGATCTCGCGGCGGTACGAGGAGGCCCTCGCGGCACTCGACCGGTCGCTCGCGGCCGACCCGGCGAACGACGATGCGCTCATTCTCCACGCGATGGCGCTTCTGGGCCTCGGCCGGCGCGAGCAGGCCAACGCGGAGACGCGGCGCTGGATGAAGGGGTCGCCCGCCTACGCGGTCCTCCTCCGCGAGGCCGACAAGGATCTGTCAAAGGGGGCGGTCCGACTGGTGCTAGAGGCGATCCGCCGGTCGCTCCAGGAATTCCAGGACGTCCTCTTCCTGTCGCCGCAGACGAAACTCGCGGTGAAGGGGACCATCCCGATGGTCCTGAAGGTCGACAAGCTGCGGGAGATGATGCAGCGGTACGAGGAGGCGAACCGCGCGCACCCTGCGATGCGCGATCTGCTGCTCAACCTCTCGCGGTTCGAGAAGGACAACCCCGACCTCGGCGAATTCCTGAAGTTCCTCCGCGAGGAGCTCAAGCTGAAGATCGACCTCCACCTCGCCGTGACGCTCATGGAGTTCTGGTTCAAGCTCGCGCACGACGAGCAGCTCACGCGGTTGTCGACGCTGCTGACCCCGAAGGACTACCTCTGGCGGGCGGGGATCCGCTACCGTACGGGGGACCTCAAGGGGGCGGAGGCGGACCTCGAGGAGGCGGCGCGGATCGGCACGAACGACCCGCGCGCGCAGTACGGCCTCGCGACGATCTGGGCGCTCCGTGGCGACCCGCAGCGCTGCGCGGACTGCCTCTGGAAGGCGCGCCAGTACGGCTGGCAGAACTTCGCCTGGATCGCGGAGGACGCCGATTTCGAGAAGGTCAGGGACGTCCCTGAGGTAAAGGCGGCCGCAGCCGGAAACTAGTGCGGCTGCTTCGCCTCGTACGTCTCGAGCGCCTTCTGCAGCTCCGCCTTCAGCTTGTCGTCCTTGCAGAGCGTGATCGCCTTCTTTTCCGCGTCGATCGCCTCCTGCACCTTCCCCGTGTCGAAGAGGGCGCGGGCGTAGGTGTCGACGATCTCCGGCGCCTCGCCCTTGCAGGCGTCGAAAGCGCCCTTCGCGGCGGTGAACCCGAGCTCCATGTCGCGGTCCTTGATCCCCTCGTCGGTGAGGACGGTCCAGGCGAACTCGTTCAGGAGGTTTGCGTCGCCCTTCGCGATCTCGAGGAAGTCGTGGCCGATGGTCTTCAGCTTCTCCGGGTCGCCGCCGGCCTTCGCCATGTCGAGGTACTCCTTGGCCAGCTTGGGGGCCTTCGTCGCCTTCTTCACGGCCTCGAGGTCGTAGGTCCCCGCGAGCACGGCCTCGATCACCTTGTCCATCCCCGCCATCGGGTGGCCGTGCCAGACGATCACGCCCTGCTTGTCGATCACGAAGGCATGCGGAATCGTATCCACATGGTAGGCCTCCAAGTAGGCCTTCGACGTCGCGGCCTCGGCGTCGATCGCCACGGCGTAGTCCATCTTCTCGCCCATCTCGGCGACGAACGGCTTCACGACGTCCGCCTTCTCCCGCGAGACGCCGACGAAGACCACGCCCTTGTCCGCGTATTTCTTCTGCATCTCGGTGACGTGCGGGATCGTCTCCTTGCACGGGCCGCACCAGGTCGCCCAAAACTCGACGACGAAGATGGTCTTCCCCTTGCCGGCCTCGAGGTCGACCGGGCCCTTCTTGGCCCACTCCAATACGCTGAGAGGCTGGGCGGGGTCGCCGAGCTCCCCGGCGAAGGCGGGCAGGGCGAGAAGGAGTGAGGCGAAGAGGGCGAGGCGAAGCATCGGAAACCTCCCTGGAAGTGAAAGCTGGGAGAGGATATCAGCCGCCCGCGCCGGTGGACAGCGCTTTTCACGCGCGGGTGGTCATCCGCTCGCAGAGGGCCCACAGGGCCTCCTGCTGGGCCTGGTCGCGGAAACGGCAGGTGTGCTCGCGGCGGTCCATCCAGTACTGGCCGGAGACCGTGGCGAGCTCGGACGCGGCGGCGAGCCAGACGACCGTGTCGGCCCCCTTCTGCACCGAACGGCCAATCACCGAGACCGTGGCGGAGACGGCAGTGGCGATGACTCCTCCTCCCTTGCCGAACAGCTCGGTAGAGACCAGGCCAGGGTGCATCACGTTCACGGTAACGCCGGTCCCCTCCACGCGCCGCGCGAGGGCCGAGTTCCACATCCGATTCGCCTGCTTGGACTGGGCGTACGCGGACTTCCCGTCGTAGGGGCGGCGGCGGAACTCGACGTCGTCGAGGTCGAGCCCATGCGCGAGGTCGGAGGCGACGTTGACGATCCGGCTCGGCGCCGCGGCGCGGAGCGGCTCCATGAGGAGCTGGGTCAGGAGAAAGTAGCCGAGCTGGTTCGTCGCCCAGGTCGTCTCGATCCCCTCCTCGGTGACGAAGCGCTGGTGCAGCCAGACGCCCGCGTTGTTCACGAGGACATGGAGCGCGGGGTGGCGCGCCTGGAACATGACGGCGAACTCGCGGATTGCCTTCTGCGAGGAGAGGTCGACGATCATCAGGTCGACCTGCCCGCGGGCGCCCGTGGAGATCTGTCGGCGCGCGTGCTCCCCCTTCTCGGCGTTGCGGCAGGCCATCACGACGTGCGCGCCCAGCCGAGCGAGGACGCGCGCGGCCTCCTTGCCGATGCCGGCGCTTGCGCCGGTGACGAGCACGGTGCGCCCCGCGAGGTCGGCTTGGATGGGGGGGGGTCTTCTCATGCGTCGGGCAGCTCGCTACCGGTGGTGCGGATCGGAGAGCATCTCGCGCGCCCAGCCGAGGTCCTCGCGGCGAAGGGCCGGGTAGGGGTCCTTGCGGTAGTCGATCCGCCGTTCATAGGCCGCGCGGTCGTACAGGTCGTGCAGGACCGCGCCGAGGTCGAGATCGGGCTCCGGGTCGCCTTTGCGGAGGGGGATGCGGAACCGGGGAACCGGGTCGCGGACGTCGAAGGGGTACAGGTCGGCGACGGGCCTCCTCGGCGCGGCGCTGACGAGGATGCGGAAGTCGCCCAGGAGCTTGGCCCCGTAGATCTCCATCGGGGGGTCTTCGCGCAGGAGGTCGATTTCCACGAGATGGGTCTCGGAGTTGAGGACGCGGTTGCGCTTCGCCTCGTAGTTCCTCCGTCCGCGCCCGGGGTGCTTGTTCGCGTAGGAGAGGATCTCGAGAGCCGTAACAACTTCGCCGTTCGCTGTCTCGCGGACCTCGAGGCAGGTCTCGCGCACCTCGTCCAGCACGGGGACATGGACTCGGACGGGGAGGCGGCGCATGCGAACGCCGTCGTGCACCTCGGAGGGACCGGGGTCGACCACGGCGTTGTCGGGGCGGCCGATGAACTCCATGCCGCCTCCTTCGACCCTGTAGACGCGCTCCTCGATGGCGATGAAGTACTTCGGGCCGACGCGCGGGGCGAGCACGTCCCGCGTGGCCGTGATCAGACTGTTGTGAACATCCGGCCACAGGGACCGGTCCTCGAGCCAGGGGTTCATGCCCGGGAATGGGTAGCTCATGCGTCCGGATGATACCGCCGCAAGCCGTCCCCGACAAGCCGCCGTCACGCCACGGGAGCATGAGCGCTCTTGCGGGCGCGCGTCCCGTGCGCTCTCTCGCCCGCTTCGCGGGCTCCCTCCCAGGTCGTGCATCGAATCTCCGCGGGCTTGCGCCCGCGGCTGATCCCTGCCGCCCGCT
>ORJL011262436.1_pt1 | contig 19926 bp, 21 predicted proteins | sample 1779941 | NCBI WGS metagenome assembly ORJL01 (sample SAMEA104232317, study PRJEB22302) | groundwater metagenome | biome: forest; feature: aquifer; material: groundwater | place: USA | collected 2011-08-07 | depth 5.8 m | reverse complement strand
TGGTAATGACTCCGGGAGCAATTTTTTCAATGGGATAAAGTGTATTCGATTTTATCTCACCTTTGGCGTCTTTGGGGCGTCCCAGGGCATCAACGACCCGACCAAGAAATGCCTCACCAACAGGTACTTCCAGAATTTTTCCAGTACTTGTGACCATATCACCCTCTCGAATATGCTCTGATGGGCCAAGTAAGACACAGCCAACTGAATCCTCCTCAAGATTGAGCGCAAGTCCAAAGGTATCTTTTGGAAATTCAATCATTTCTGAAGATTTACAGCGTGAAAGACCAGAGAGTTTTGCGATGCCATCCCCTATTTCAAGAACTGCTCCAGTATGTTCTGTCTGTTGTGAAAACCGAAAACCTTCCACTTTTTGTTTCAATGTTTCAATAACGAAATCGCGGTTTGGGTTGGACATAAGAAGTTATGCTAATGTTTCTCTCAATCGTGTGATTTTTTTTTGTACACTTAAATCAATTCGCGTATCCCCAATGTGGATGATAACTCCTCCCAAAACGGTTGGATCAATGGACTCATGTATTTCGATCTGTACAACTCCTAACTCGCGTTTGAATTGTTCGGAGAGTTTCTTTTTTAATGTCTCTTTTATGGGGAATGCTGAAGTGAGTTTCATGCCAACTATCTTCTGTTTGTCATTATAGAGAGTGGAGTAGCGTGTGAAAATTTTTTTCAATTGATTGAGTTTTTTCTCTCTCTTCAAAAAAAGGAAAAACTTTTCCAATTCTACTTCAATTTCCGTTTTTGAATTTCCTTGAGTCACTTCATACAACAGCACAGCCAAATTTTTACTGGTTATTCTCATAGGGTGATACCTATAGTGTGATATCTAAAATTTTAACTCTTGCAGATGTTTGTCGATCAATTTCCGATCAATTTCCGGTGTAAGTGCTTTTCCAAGAATCCGTTCCAATGCCATCTGGATGATGGATGCTAAATCTTTTTGTGCTTCACGCACAAGATTATTCTTTTCAGTTTCAATCTGCTGTTTGGCCTCTTGGATGATTTTTTCTACTTCAGTTTTCGCCTGACCGAGTATCTCTTTTCGGCGGAATTCACATTCTTTTTGAGTTGCCTCGAGAATTTTGTTAGCCTCCTGTCGCGCGTACTGCAACTTCTCTTCATACATTTGCTTGGACTTGGTCATGCTCTCTTCGATTCTTTTAGCGTCGCGGAGACCCTTCTCGATTGTATCTTGACGTTGTTTCATGATTTTCATCAATGGTTTCAACGCGAAAAACCAGAGAATCACAAAAACCAGACCAAAATTTACCATCTGTGCGAGTATCAAACGGTAGTCAATATGAAATGTCTGGATGAGCTCGTTCATAAGTCGTCATTTCAGCAAAACACCTATTTAATACTAAAAGCAATAATAAGAGCGTAAATAGCAATAGCTTCGGCAAAAGCGGCAGAGAGCAACATAGGAATGAGAATTTTTCCAGCTGCTTCTGGATTACGTCCGATCGACTCCATAGCTTTGGAGCCTATCTTCCCAATGGCAAGGGATGGCGCGATAGCGCCGATGGCAATCGTCAGTGCTTTGGCAAGGACGGCAAGATTGTATTCCATACGAGTAGAGGGTTAATAAGATTGAATTAATGTTCTTCTTTTGTAACGGCAATAGTGCTAAAAACAAGCACCAACATCGAGAAAACAAGCGCTTGCACGAGTCCAACGATAATTTCCAAAAACATGAAAGGCAACGGTAGCACAAAAGCAATCAAACCGGCAATCGAGGCAAGCAATACCTCACCAGCAAACATATTTCCAAACAATCGAAATGACAATGAAGCTATTTTAGCAATTTCTCCAATAATTTCAATCAGACCGATAAAAAATTTTACAGGATTCACAAGCAGGATAGTTGGCTCTTTCCATATTTTAATTGGTATTTCCGCCAGAGCTTTAAGATTAACAAATTTGTTGAGATAGTGCCATCCTCCCACTGCCATGACACCTAAAATATGCGTGAGAATGACAGAGACAAGCGCAAGAGCGAGTGTGGTATTGACATCAGCTGTTCCTCCACGAAAGAATGGCACAAAGATGGATTCTCCATCGTGGAGTTCAACCCAGCCAATGGTACCAATTCCAGGAAGAAGGCCTGACCAATTATTGATCAGGATAAACAGAAACAGGATAAAAACAAGCGGGAAAAGTTTGAGAGAGGTTGTCCTTGAACTCGTGACTGTATCACAGAGTTTGAGCGCGCCTTCAATGATGATTTCTGAGAAATTTTGTAACCCACGCGGAATTTTGTTCAAACGCTTTCGAAGAGTGATCGCGAGAACAACAAAAAAAATCGTAACAAGGGTAGTATTGATGAGTGAGTTCGTTATCGGGAAGTTGCCGATAGTGATAATAGGTTCGGCAAAGATCGTGCTTTCATGTTTGATTTCGTCTGTCGGTTTCATGTTTGTCTGACTCGATATCCTTCATCTTATTAACGTATTTTTTTACCTGTAGAATGAGACCAAGATTGGTTATGAGGAAGGCGACAATGACGGTTATTGTCAAGTATTTTGGTCCACTCTGGTAGCGGTGATCAAGGTATGTACCAATGATGATCCCAAGAATGATTGGGCCAATGATCCAGCTGGTTACTTCAAAAAAGAAAGCAATGCCCTCGTGCCACCACGGTGTGTTATTTTGAATTGGCTTCTTGTCATCAAACGTGTTTTGCATCGCGCTATCATTATGGATCTGTTGCAAAATGCCATTTCTACTATAATTACAGAATTTTGGCAACAGATACATTATAAGTTTTTGCAAATGAGACGTCAAGCAATGTTTTCTACACGAAAAAGTTTGAGGGCGTTTTCTGTTGTTTGGCTCGCTACAGACGAAATTGGAATGTCTTTGAGATGGGCAACACGGGAAGCAACGTATGTGACGTACATGGGATGATTTCGTTTGCCGCGGAACGGAACCGGTGCCAGATAAGGTGAGTCGGTCTCTATCAGGATTTGTTCAAGTGGAATGGAACGAATCGCGTGAAGAAGTTGTGAGTCCTTTGCGAAAGTAATAATACCCGTGAAAGAGATAAAAAACCCAAGTTCAAGAAAAGCTTTCGCGATCTCCATATCGCTGGTAAAGCAATGCAATACTCCACGAACGCCAGGAAATTCTTTGAGAATTTTCAAGGCGTCTTCGTAGGCATCATGTTGGCCGGGTTGTGAAGCACGGCAGTGAATGATCACCGGCAGATTGAGTTCAGAGGCAAGCTTTACGTGCTGTGAAAAGGTATCTTGTTGGAGTGCTTTGATGGAATCAATATCCTGATTGAGTTTCTTGGCATTCTCAATAATGCGAAAATACTCTAAACCACACTCACCTATTGCCACGACTTTTGCTGATTTTGCAAGTTGTTTATAGGCATTGTAATCAAAAACTTCGGCGCGCGCGTGGAAGTGAATTTCTTCTTGATCATATTCAAGTGCCAGCAAATGAAGGGGATGAAGTCCAACCGCGGCATAAACACCTTCTTTATATTGTTGAGCAAGAAGTACTGCTGATTTTGAAGTGTCACTTTGCGTTCCTGGAACCAACATCCAAACATTATTTTCGTGCGCCTCTTTGATGACATCTCGTGTGTCATCTTTGAAAGCCTCGAATTGAATATGACTATGAGAATCAAAAAGTTTAGGAAACATAGTTAGATGCTACTTTTCAACGTATAGAGCCACTCCGGCAACAATGGTGAAAGCACAGAGGCAAGAGTGATAAGCCAATGAGCTACATCAGAATTTGTCAACACTGTAGTCACACGGTCTGAAATGGAAAAACGAGACAAAACATAGATCACGAGTCCAACTACAAGTACGCCTTCGACCAGTCCAAGGATCGCGCCAGCAATGCGGTTGATCCCATTGAGGAGTGGAAGATGAAAAATATGATCCACTACCGAAAAAATCAAACCCATACCTCGATTTACGACCACGTAGATAATGATAAAACCTACGACTTTCGCCATACTTGGGTTATGAATATATTTCAAAAGCCACATTCCAAGCACATCATAATAAATTCCAGCCAACCACGCGCCTAAGAAAATGCCAACAAATGACCCCACAGCATGAACAAAACCGAACCAAAAATTGAAAAATCCAAAGGCGAAGATGATAAGGATGAGAATGAAGTCGAGTTTGGACATATAAAGTGAGACTTTAGAAAAATGATGAGATTCGAGGCGAAATCGTGCACGGAATGAGGCGTACGAGAGGTACGTCGAATGAGTACTAAAAATTTCAACGAAGAAGATCGCATTTTTCTACAGGCTCAATTGTCATCGCTTAATTGCTGATTCTATTATTATAACACACTCCCCTTTGATTGTTTCTTTATTGAGTCTTTCGAGCACCTCAAACAGAGTGCCACGATAGATAGTCTCATGTATTTTGGTGAGTTCACGTCCAACGATTAGTTGACGAGACGGCAAACAGAGTGATGCTAATTCTCGCAGGAGTTTGATCACGCGATAAGGTGATTCATAGATAATGATCGGTACATCAGAATCAACAATTTGTTTGATCGCTGATGCTCTTCCTTTTTTGCGCGAAAGAAACCCGAGAAACAGAAATCGTGACAGATCAAAACCGCTGACACTCGCGAGCGCAATCGCCGCCGAGGGACCGGGAATGGGAATTATACTTAATGAGCTCCCCAATTGCTGAACGAGTTCGTGAATCAAAAAATTGCCTGGATCAGAGATGCCAGGTGTGCCGGAATCAGTGACCAAGGCAAGATTTTTCTCTTCACTAAGAAGTGAAATTACCTCTGGCAGTCTTCGATGATGATTGTGTTCATGATAACTAAGAAGTGGTTTGTTGATTTTATAGCGCTGGAGAAGATGTGAGGTTTTTCTGGTATCCTCACATAAGATGATATCAGCTGAAAGAAGTATTTTCAAAGCACGAAAACTAAGATCGTCGAGATTGCCAATGGGCGTGGCGACAATAAAGAGCGTCCCCATATTATTTTTTTATTGTGGTCGCGGCCTTGCTACGGAGTTGTTTGTGATATGTAATCGCGAAACGATGTGCTTCATCACGGAGATGCTGAATGAGTTTGAGCGCGAGTGAACTTTTTGGCAAACGGATCGGTTCAGAACGAGTGCGAGTGTGGATTTCTTCTTTCTTTTTGGCCAAACCAATCGCAGGAATATCAAGTTTCAATCCATCGAATACGCCGAGAGCGACATTGAGCTGTCCCTTTCCACCATCAATTACGACTAAGTCTGGCTGTTCCGCTCGAATCACATTTTCGTAACGTCTTTCCAGTACTTCCATGAGCATGGCAAAATCATTGATGCCTTTCACTGACTCAATCTTGAAATGTCTGTACAGGTTTTTGTTCGGTTTTCCATCACTGAAGTGAACGCATGATCCAGTAGCAAATGTTCCCGAAGTATTTGAGATGTCAAAACAATCGATTTCACGAGGCAATCGCGGTAACTCCAGAAGTTGCCGTAATTCTTTCATGGGTTCATCGGTCAATTTGAGTTCAATATTCTTTTTTACCATATTAAGAAGTTGTTTTTTATATCCCATCTTGGGAGTAGTGAGTGTAACCTTATTGCCTTTGATATGTGACAAATAAGCGGCAATGCCACTTGCGTCTTCTATATATTCTGGGAGTATAACTTCTTTGGGAATAGCATGCAAGAAGTAATACTGCTTAATAAATGAAGGAAATGGTTCCTGCACTGAATTCACGCGAAATTCACCTCTTCCAACAATGGTTCCCCGTTTAATTTGGAATACCTGTATGAACAAAAGGCTCCCTGTCTCGATATAATTGATGACATTTTGGTCATAGCATTTAGGCAGATCCACTTTTTGTTTTTCTGATATATGTTGAATGGAGCGAATTTGTTCTTTGATGATTTGTGCTTGTTCAAAATTTTGTTGTCGCGCGTATTGGCGCATTTCTTGCTCAAGTACCGTAAGAAGTTCTTTCGTTTTTCCCTGCAATAACATCTCGGCTCTGTCAATTTGACTCTGATATGCTTGCACTGTCGTTTTTTTAATGCAGGGTGCTGTGCACTGACCCAGATGGTAGAGCAAACAGGCTTTTTTGGGGAGTGGATTACAGATGCGGATTTTAAATATCCGCTGTATGAGACGATTGGCCATATTTCTGGCTTTCCCAGAGGTATAAGGGCCATAATAACGACCTTTCTCCCCTATTTTTCGTGCCACAACAATACGGGGAAAGACTTCATCAGTCACTTTCAAGTAAGCATAGCGCAAACTGTCTTTGAGTTCAATGTTGAATCGTGGTTTCTGCTGTCTGATGAGTTTTGCCTCGAGCAAAAGAGCTTCGACCTCGTTATCAGTAACAATGAAGTCAACATCATTGATGAGTGGTACAAGTTCAGCGGCTTTTGCTTCGCGGCCTTGATTAACCCAGTAACTGTTAACTCTTTTTTTGATATCTTTGGCCTTGCCAATATAAATGATAGTTCCATCTTGATCCTTCATCAGATAGCAACCGGGTTGATGAGGCAACTTTCTGAGAATTGAGTTTTTATTCATCATGGATTTTAACTGTGGTTTCATAGTGTGTTGTCTACAAGTATTTTTTCAAAAACCTTCCTGTATGACTCGCCGCGACCGCGCATAGCTCCTCGGGCGGACCAGAGAACACCACTTCTCCACCTTTCTCTCCCCCTTCTGGTCCAAGATCAATGATCCAATCAGCTGTTTTGATTACATCCATGTTATGTTCAATGACCACGACACTATTGCCCTTGTCTACCAACCGTTCCAATACTGCCAAAAGTCGCCCAACATCTTCAAAGTGTAATCCTGTGGTTGGTTCATCAAGAATATACATTGTTCGACCAGTGTCACGTTTTGCCAGTTCCAAAGTGAGTTTTACCCGTTGCGCTTCACCGCCGGACAAAGTCGTAGCGCTCTGACCGAGTTTAATATACCCTAACCCTACCTCAAAAAGGGTTTCAAGTTTGCGTCGTATCATCGGGATCGCACGAAAGAATTCAAGTGATTCTTCCACGCTCATGTCCAGCACATCAGCAATACTTTTATCCTTATACAATATCTGAAGTGTTTCTTCGCTGTAGCGTTTTCCTTTGCATTTTTCACACTGTATGTAGACATCTGGTAAAAAATGCATTTCAATTTTTTTCATGCCATCACCATCACAGTCTTGGCAACGGCCGTCAGGAAGGTTGAAACTGAATCGTCCTGGTTTATATCCGCGGATTTTTGAGTCAGGAAGAGCGGAGAAAAGGATACGTATTTCATCGAACACTTTGATGTAGGTGGCTGGATTGGAACGTGGAGTTCGCCCGATCGGTGACTGATCTACCTCAATGATCTTGTCGATCTGACTTAATCCTGAAATATCGCGATGTTTCCCGGGAATCAAAAAACTCCGGTGGAGTTTTTTTGAAACAGCCTTAAACAGGACCTCATTGATAAGAGTGCTTTTTCCAGAACCAGAAACACCGGTAACACAGGTAAAGACGCCGAGTGGAATATCAACCGTAATATCTTTGAGATTATTCGCGGAAGCCTCAATCACTTTGAGGACGCCGCGGGGTCTCCGCCGTCCATGTGGTACAGAGATTTCTTTTGTTCCTGACAAATACTGCCCAGTGAGTGATTTTTTGTTTTTCTTTATTGCAGTGGGTGTCCCTTCAGCCACGACTTCACCTCCATGAATGCCTGCTCCAGGCCCAAAGTCGATCACCCAATCAGCAGCGAGAATCGTATCTGCGTCATGTTCAACGACGAGAACGGTGTTGTTGAGATCACGGAGTCGTTTTAGGGTGTTGATAAGTTTTTCATTATCACGTTGATGCAGGCCAATGGAAGGTTCATCAAGAATATACAGAACACCGCGGAGCTCACTACCGATCTGTGTTGCGAGTCGTATGCGTTGTGACTCCCCACCAGAAAGGGTGCCAGAGGCTCGACTTAAAGTAAGATAATCAAGACCCACGTTCATGAGAAACTCGAGACGAGCTTTGATTTCTTTGATTACGAGGTTCGCGATTTGTTTTTGCGATTCGGACAGATACGCGTGTATCTCTTCTGAAAAGAAATTATACGCTCGAGCGATCGAGAGATCACTTACTTGCATAATATGATACGGTCCAATCGTGACAGCCAATGTTTCAGGTCGAAGACGTTCTCCTTTACACTCCTCGCACGGAGAAGTCCGCATGTAACGTCGAAACTCTTCCCTTTTTTCATCTGTTTCAGCTTTTTTATACATCCGATCGAGAAAAGGTATCACCCCTTCATAGGCATCAGAATATTCCCAGTAACCATCACTTGATTTTGAGTGATATTTAAATTTGAGCCGGTCTTTTGATCCGTAGAGAATAATACTCATGACCTGCTCAGATAAATTTTTTATTGGTGTCTGTGTGCTAAACTTGTATTTCTTGGCGACTGATTCGATAATTTGTCCCCGCCAGCCGTTCATTTGAGTACGCCACGGGTGAATAGCCCCTTCACGACAGGATAATTCCATGTCTGGAATCACGAGCTCACGGGCAAATTCATTGTCCGTGCCCAGACCATGGCAGGTAGGACAGGCTCCAAAGGGTGAATTAAAGGAAAACATGCGTGGTTGCATTTCGTCAAAACTTAAACCACATTCGGTGCAGGCAAGATGTTGAGAAAAAAGGAGTTCACGATTCGCTTCCAGCATAATCAAGACGAGCCCATTTGATTCTTTTAAGGCCGTCTCAATACTCTCGGTAAGACGGCTCCTGCTTTGACTTGTAATCACTTGTCGATCAACGATCACTTCAATAGTGTGTTTAACGTGTTTTTCGAGCTTAATCTCATCATCATCAAGATCATACATTTTTCCATCCACGCGTACTTTGCTGTAGCCTTTTTTATTCAAATCTTTGAAGAGTGTTTCATAGGTTCCTTTTTTGCCACGAACCACTGGAGAAAGTATGTGTAGATTTGTTCCCACTGATTCTTTGAGGAGATTATTTACAATTGATTCAGCGCTTTGTGGATTGATGACACGATTGCATTTGGGGCAGTGTGGAATTCCTACGCGTGCGAAGAGGAGACGCAGATAATCGTAAATCTCAGTTGCTGTGCCAACTGTTGATCTTGGATTAGAGTGAGTTGTTTTTTGTTCAATGGATATGGCTGGGCTTAATCCCTTGATACTGTCAACATCTGGCTTGTTCATCAAACCTAAAAATTGCCTGGCATAGGCTGAAAGGCTCTCAACATAGCGACGTTGACCTTCCGCATAAATAGTATCAAAAGCCAGAGTGGATTTTCCTGATCCAGACAGACCGGTGATAACCACAAAATTATTGATCGGAATGTTTACATCAATGTTCTTGAGGTTGTGTTCACGGGCGCCTTTCACAATAATGTATTCTTGATTTGATGACACCATGGATATAAAGTTGAGATTGAGCAGTTTCATGATACCGTACCAAAACCGAAAACAATTCGCAAGTGGACGAAAATATAAATAAGACCTCTTGTTGTTTATTTGGATAATGCTCTCTTCATTTCATTTATTTTATCGCGCAGTTGGATGGCCTCCTCGAAGTCCATGCTTTCTGCCGCTTGATTCATCTCCATCTGGAGCAACAATATAATTTCTTTCATTTCTTCCTTGGTACTCCCCTTTTGATTGAGATCAAGGAATGTTTCTTGTTCTTTGACTGCCTTGATGATAGTGCGTGGAGTAATATGGTGTTTTTTATTGTATGCTGTCTGAATTTGGCGCCGTCGTTCTGTCTCATGAATCGCCTCCTGCATAGAATGAGTCATCTCGTTGGCGTACAGAATAACACGTCCTTCAACGTTTCTCGCCGCTCGGCCTATGGTTTGAATCAGGCTACGTTGATTGCGGAGAAAGCCTTCCTTATCAGCATCAAGGATGGCTACAAGAGCTACCTCTGGAAGATCTAAACCTTCTCGAAGAAGGTTAATGCCAACGAGAACGTCAAATTTCCCAAGGCGAAGCTCTTTGATAATTTCATTCCGGTCCAGAGTTTTAATCTCTGAATGAAGATATCGAGCTTTTATATCGTGGGTTACCAAGAAATTCGTAAGTTCCTCTGCCATGCGTTTGGTAAGCACCGTCACCAGCACCCGCCATTTTCTGGCAACCACATTTTTGATTTCACTCATGAGATCTTCAATCTGACCAGTAATAGGCTTGACAACAATACTCGGATCAACGAGTCCAGTGGGACGGATAATCTGCTCGACAATGTGATCACTGTGCTCTCGTTCGTAGTTACTCGGAGTTGCCGAGGTGTAGATGACGTGTTTGAGATACTTTTCAAATTCTTCAAACTTGAGTGGTCGGTTATCAAAGGCTGATGGAAGTCTAAATCCATAATCAATGAGGTTTTTTTTCCGTGAATAGTCCCCTTTAAACATCGCGGACGCTTGAGGCAATGTTGAGTGACTTTCATCAATCACGAAAAGAAAATCATTAGGAAAGTAATCAAGCAAGCACGAGGGCGGTTCGCCCTCTTCCCTCGCGTCAAAGTGGCGAGAGTAGTTCTCAATTCCTTTGCAGAAACCTATATTTTCGATTTGATCGATGTCATACTCTGTTCTTGTCTTGAGTCGGTATTGTTCCACTCCTCCGAGTTTCGGCAGAGTCAGCTGAAGCTCTTCACGAATTGAGTTGAGAGCGGCATTTTTTGAGAGTTCATCAATGACAAATGGCTTGGCAGGATAGACGTAAAACTCACCCTCGTGTCGTTGCAGTGGGCGGCGAGTGATCGGATGAAGTTCAGTGATTTTTTCGATTTTATCCCCCAAGAACTCTACGCGAATAATATTAACACTGAAACCAGGGACAAATTCGACAACATCCCCTTTGGCTCGAAAGCTACCGGCTTTGAGCTGGATATCCTTTCTTTCATACTGAAGATTTACGAGTTTTCGAAGGAACTGATCTCGCGCGATTTTTTCACGGGGCTGGATGATAAATGTTTCTTTTTTAAAATTTTCAGGTTTCCCAAGTCCATAAATACAGGAAATTGAGGCAACGATGATAACATCATTTCGACTCATGAGCGCCGTCGTTGCCTCAAGACGGAGTCGTTCTATTTTTTCATTGATAGCTGAATCTTTTTCAATGTAGGTGTCAGTCTGTGGAATATAGCTCTCTGGTTGATAATAGTCATAATAGGAAACAAAATAACACACCTTGTTACTGGGGAAAAAATCAAGAAACTCATTATAGAGTTGCGCGGCCAGGGTTTTATTGTGTGACAAAACCAAGGTCGGTGTATTGATCTTTGCTATGACATTGGCAATGGTAAAAGTTTTACCTGAACCAGTAACGCCGAGGAGTGTTTGTTGGGAGTGTATGCTATAGCCCTTGATGAGACTTTTGATTGCCTTGGGCTGATCCCCTTTTGGTTTAAATTTTGAGACGAGATGAAATTTTGCCATGTCTATAGTTCCTCACTATGCCCCAACCCTGGGGCAATGGCTTTGGCTTCCGTGCCTTTGTTGATTCGATCTGCTAAAAAATTGGCCGCTTCAGGATCTCCCTGCACAACAAATACTTTTTTAACTCCTCGAATATTTTTTACCCAATCAAAAAGCATGTTGGAATCACCATGCGCAGACATTGCTCCCATGGCAATAATGGTCGCCCGCACCGGCACCTCCTTGCCAAAAATGCGTACTTTTTTGGCACCATCTAAAAGCTGACGGCCCAGTGTGCCACGTACCTGAAAACCGACAATGAGAAGAATAGTACGTTTATCTGGGAGATAGTTGACGAGATGATGACGAATGCGACCGGCATGCATCATACCAGAGCCGGCGATGATAATTTTGGGTGGTTTGAAATTTATAATTTTTTTTGACTCTTCAGTGCTGACAGTTGTAATCAGTCCCTTAAAATCAAGAAAATTTTGGTCACGCATAAACAGCTGGTACGCCTCATGATCAAAATATTCAGGATATTTTTTAAAAACTTCAGTGATTTTTATTGACAAGGGACTATCTAGAAAAGTAGGAATTGAAGGAAAATGATGTTTTTCGACAAATTCTTCAAAATAATACAGCAGTTCTTGGGTGCGTTCAAGTGAAAACGCAGGTATGATCAAGATATGTTTTTCTTTTGCTACTTTGAGGAAGATATCTGCCATGGTGAGATGCATACTCTTGCGGGATTCATGTACACGATTTCCATAGGCTGATTCCACCACAACATAATCAGCGGCGTTAATCTGTGTTGGGTCTTTAAGAATCGGTTTTGGCTTGTTTCCAAAATCACCTGAAAAAACTATTGATGTGCCAGCTTTCAAATCCTCAAAAAACGTTATGGCAGAACCGAGAATATGTCCAGCATCAAACAACGTTACCCGTGCATCTTTCATAAGATTCAATGGTTTTTCGTATTCCAGTGGTTTCATTTGTGACATCACCCCTTGAATATCCTCTTTTTTGTAGAGGAGTTGTTGTTGTTTTGCCTCGCACTCCTGTTCCATGATATGAAAGGCATCTTCAAGAATGAGAGACGTTATGTCAATGGTTGGTGGCGTCGCGTAGATCGCGCCTCGAAAGCCATTTCGATAGAGTTTTGGCAGTCGCCCAACATGGTCAAGATGACCGTGAGAAATGAACACGGCTGCGATTTCTTCCGGAATGTACCCAAAATTTTGTCGATTGAGTTCATCGACAAATTCACCGGATTGAAATAAACCACAATCAATTAAAAATTTACTGCCACGAATTTCGAGGAGATGATTGGCACCGGTGACGCCACCAGCACCACCAAGGAAGGTAATTCGCATAGGGATGATGTCTATAGATTGAGCCTGTAGAAAAATGCGATCTTCTTCGTTGAAATCTTTAGTACTCATTCGGCGTACCTCTCGTACGCCTCATTCCGTGCACGATTTCGCCTCGAATCTCATCATTTTTCGGGAAGGCTCAGATTAGTTATTTCGGGATGGTAAGATTTGACAGATGATAAATACAACGAAAAAAATAATACTCGAGAGTAAAACAATGGATGGTCCTGTAGGGAGATTGAGGCGATACGATATGAAGATACCACCGAGTACTGCTCCTTCGGACAAAAGAACACTCGATATGATGATTTGCGAAAGTGAACGTGAAAATAATTTCGCCGTGGTGGTGGGGATGATCAACAAGGCACTGACCAAGATAATTCCTAACATTTTGACACCAAGCACGACGGCTACCGCAACAATACAATAAAAGAGCAATTCAATACGACTCGTATTGATACGCTGTAAGAATGCCGCGTCTCGATCTATAAACGTAAAGATGATTTTTCTTCTATACAACATGAAAATAAAGAGAATCACGAGGCCAAGTACGGCCATGATCCACAGTTCACTTGATTGAATCGAGAGGATATTCCCAAAGAGAAAACTCATCAAATCTGGTTGGTATCCACGCTGGAAACTCATCAGCATGAGACCAAGAGAGAGACTTGAAGTGAAAAGTGTTCCGATGAGGGCATCAGGTGATATAGAACTTTTTTTCTCCAGGAAATAAAGTACGATTACAAATCCGACGCTGTATATAATCGCTGTAATCAATGGATTGTAGGAAACAATAATTCCAATGGCTATACCAGTTAAAGAGGCGTGAGCAATCCCTTCTCCAAGGAATGACATTTTTCTCATGATGATAAAAATACCCAGAAGCGCGAAAATGAACGCCAAAATTAAACCTCCAATGAATGCCCTTTGTAAAAATGTGTAGTGTAAAAATTCAAACATATAGAGACATCGCACTTTATGGGAGTGTTGCTGAATGATGTTGATAAACTGTGACATTATCTCCGTACAACTCTTTCAGCGTGTTGCTGTTCAAGATATCTGTTGGTCTCCCATAACAGATCATTTTTCGATTGAGACATAAAACCTTCGTGGCATACTTGTAGACAATATCGATTTCATGTGAAACCATGACAATGGTCGTTTGATGTTTTTTCTTGAGGTGTTCAATAATTTGGTAAAATTTACGTGAGCCAGTGACATCAATGCTTGCTTCAGGTTCATCCATGAAGAGAATATCGGGATAAAGGAGAATAGCCCTCGCAATCAAAACACGCTGGAGTTCACCTCCAGATAAAGTGCCCAAGAGTGATTGCGATTTTTTCTCCATCTCAACATGACGCAAACGATCATGAATAACGGAAGAAGCATCTTTTCGGTCATAAGAGAGACTCATGAACTCGTCTACCGTGATCGGGAAGGTACGATCAAAGTGATAGAACTGGGGCACATAGGCGATTTCGGGACGTGCATGTTTCTCGTCTGGACAGGCGATCTCTATCTTCCCTGTTTTAATCGGAATAAAACCAATGAGCGCCTTGATCAAGGTGCTTTTACCGGAACCATTGGGCCCAATAATCGCAAGCGTATCACCTTTTTCAATGTCAAAAGTGATATGTTCAAGTAACGTGAAATGATTGAGTTCAACAGTGAGATTTTTTACGGAAATGATTGGAGGCATGACGTTGTTATTGTTGCCAAAGGCATTTGATTTCTTCTTCTCTGTCTTCAGAGAGGTAGTCAGCGCACAGAGTTTTTTGTATGGTGGTTGCGTTGTAGAGCATCATATTCTCATAGGAGAGATCTTGGATATTTTGAATCTGGTTTCGTGAATGAGGAATATCTCGCGCGCCTTCAGGTACGAGCACGGCCAGTTTTAATCCTAAATCGCGCGCTAATTGACGCAAATTTTCGTCACTCTGTTGCGGCTCTGAAAAGATAACCTTTATATCATATTCCTTAATGGTGTTTTGCAGATCAATGAGATATCGTGGTGTGGATTCTTTTCCCGGGAATGGTTCAAATGTTCCCACAATTTCTAAGCCAAATTCTTTCGCAAAATATGGCCAAGCGTTATGGAAGGTGATGATATTACGGTTTGGTAATATCTCTAACTTTTGCTCAATCTTTCTTTTTAATTCATCAAGCACAGATTCCTTGTAGTGAAAAATATTTGCATCGATAGGTTGTTGTTTCTCGGGAAAAACTTGAAGAAGACAGTAACGGACATTTTCAGTAATCTTTTTGGCATTTTCTACTGAAAGCCAGTAATGAGGATTATATCCGCTCTCTTCTTCCGTATCGTTGATGAGCTCAATATTCGTATCCACTCGACAAAGCGTAATTTCTGGCCAGACATCAGTTACCTCAAGACTCCAATCATCTATACCATGACCAAAATAAAAAATTATTTTTGTATTTTTCAACGCGATCAGATCACTTGGCCTCAATTCAAAACTATGAGGATCCATGCCTGTAGGTACAAGTTGCTGTACAAGGATCTCACTATTGAACCACGCACTTTCATCTGAGCGTTGGCAGATATCCTCGGCGCAGGTGACGTTTTTCACTATATCGTATAGTGGGGAAAATGTGGCCGCGACCGTCGGCTGATTATTCTCCCCCGGCGGTGTATGAGTGGTTTTTCGGGCAATTCGCGTTACGATGAAAACAACGATAATAGTGACGAGAGAGGTGAGCAGAATCGCGAGGAAGAATTTTTTCATATTTTGTATTCTACCAAATTGAGAGACAAGTTCAATGAATCATTTTTCTTAATTATGTCACAACGAGAGCCTTGTATCAAGGGATTTGTCCCTCAATAAGATTTTGAGTTGTAACCACGGCTTTGCGTGGATGTGAGTAGAAGGTATGTTTTCCGAGCAAAATTTGGGCATTCACAAAGAGAGTTGGTTTTTCCTTAATAAATACTTTTTTATATGGTGGTCGCACAGCAATTTCAAGGCAGTATTTCGTCCGGAAATACTCTTTGATTTTTGTTCGTGTATTGTATGGCATCGGTAAAATGAATATCCGGAATTTCAATCGTGAAGTGGAATAATACTCTTGGTGATTTTTATGCAACCAAAGATAAACTTGCGCTTGCGCTGAGGGAAAATTCGTTTTTTGTGTTATGTTGGAATTGGAGATTCCTAATTCTAAGCGCCCTTTTGTTTCATTATACTTACATTGTACGGCGATCGGGCAATCGTGACATCGTGGTTGATTGAGGCAGATATCGTTCGCGAAATCCATGACACCAAGTGTCAGTTTTCGTCGGTCTCCGCGTAAAAATGTGTTGATTGTCGGCATATCAAGGTCGAATTTTTTATCCCCGTGAAGAAAACGCCCGAACACTTTCTGAACATTCGTATCTTTGGGTAAATATTTTGCTTGAAAAGCAAACGTGAGTATCGCTTCAGCGGTATACTCCCCTATTCCAGGCAATTTCATAAGTTCAGTTTTGTTGTTCGGAAATACACCTTGATATTTTTCCACCACAATCCGCGCGGTTTTAAGCATATTTTTACCCCGCTGATAGTAACCCATCCCAGAATAATAAGGTAAAAAAGTTTCCCAGTCGCTATCAGCTAATTCAAAAACTGTTGAAAATTTTTTTATAAATTTTTCATAGTATTTTATGACACGATTTACCTGTGTTTGCTGAAGCATGATTTCACTCACCCAAATTTCGTAGGGAGTCACCTGCAACTTCCGCCATGGAAGATAATGGCGACCGTGTTGATGATAATACTTAAGAATTTTTTGCGTGAAAAATTTTATTGATTTCATATACTCCATAATATCACGCGACTCAAAACCCGCATCCTCAAAGAGTTGCGGGTTTTGATAGAACAAATTTCTACCGCTCCGACGCACCAAAGGGTTTCATACCACCATCGCATTTTTATTGAAGGCTGCCCACAATGCCCACGCGCCCACTGCTAAATGTAACAAGGTGTCAGCTGGATTTTCTAAATTCGCGCCCAAAAAATTTGGCGTGGTTACAGGTAACACAAGATTCAGAAGGCCGATCATGACGCCCACCACACCTAATAAGATCACAAGCCATTTTTGTGCCATTGGATCTTTTAACGCGCAGGAAGCAATGAGACCTACAATACCCAGTAAAAGGTGCGCCCAGTTTTCACCATTATCAAACCACCATGTCGCGCCAAAGAGACTTTTCTCCGGAGTAGGACCAATGACGCCAATAAAGCCAAGAAGACCAACAACTACCAAGACAACGCCACCAATTTGCAAAAATTGTTTTGGATTCATATCATATTCACCCCCTTTCTTTCCGATGTCATAGAATACATAGTGTCCAAAAGAATTATGAGACTGATCTCTCATTTATTCTTTTCGTGCTGGTAGCAAGCTGTTTATTCAATTTCAGAATATAACCATAAGCGGACAACGCGGCTTTGACAGCGTCTCCCACGGAGATATTGTTTTGTTTGTATATCTCATCAGTAACATCCCCAGCGGCAAAGATTCCTTGTTTTGAGGTCGTGCAAGTTTTATGATCAATCACCACTTCATTCATCTCATTCATCACAACGACTCCTTTCATCATTTCTGAATTGGGAATGGATCCGATTTCAACAAACACTCCATTTACAACGATTTCCTTGTTTTCATTCGATGCTGAATCAAGGTAACGCAATCCTGTGACCAACTTTTCGCCGAGAATTTCCTGGGATAGGGCATTATAAAGAATAGTTACCTTTGGTGATTTTTGCACCTCTTCGAAAGTACCAGGGTCACCTTTGATTCGATCACTTCTCACTATCAAATAAATTTTCGTCGCATAGGGAAAGAGATCTACTACTGCTTCAAGACCCGCGTTCCCTCCACCAACAACAGCCACGGTTTTATTTCGGAACAGTGGAGCGTCACACGTAGAACAGAAAACAACTCCTTTTCCCTCGAATTTGTCTTCCCCTGGAATTTTTAGCCGTCGTCGCCGCCCACCTGAGGTGAGAATAATCGTTTTTGATTGGTAGCGGTGTTCCTTATCTGTTTGTATTTCGAAACCACCAGTTATTTCATCCACTCGAACAACGCGTTCAGATATGACTATCTCGATCTCTTCCTGGGCGCGAAGGTGCGCCTCAAGCGCCTGTGCCAACTCTAATCCACTAATTGCTTTGGTGCCAATCCAATTTTCAATGCTATCCGAAACAAGGGACTGTCCGCCAAAACTTTCGGTAATGAGCACAGTTTTGAGCTTTTTCCGGGCGACATATACACCAGCAGCAACACCGCCAGGACCTCCACCAATAATGACGACATCATACATCATAGGTGCGCATTTATTCTTTAATTGCTAATAGTTCTCTCAACTTTTTTTTATCAAAGCCGATAACGATCTCTTGTTTTCCTTCTTTTTCAATAACAATGACTGGAACCGCAAGCTGACCAGAAATTTTTTCCATCTCAACTGCCTTGGATTCATCATGCGCCACATCGAACTCCGAGTATGTTATTTTGTGTTCGTCAAAAAATTGACGGGTCATCTTACAATAGACACAAGTTGGTGTTGAATAGAGGAGTATAGTAGTTTCCATATGAAAACGTAATAAACATGAGCAATGAAATTCCTACAATATGTTGCACCTTACGGAGAGACGGAATTTCATGGTTGTTATTGTATAGTATCAGCTCTCTTTCTTTTTCGCAATTGGAGTGCGGAGTTTAGCTGTGAACAGATATGACACTTCCCTGTGTTTTGACGCGCCGGTGGGCTTATTTCTCCTGGGGATAAAACGCGTTGATTTCATCTGTTGTGAGTGAACGCATCATTCCTGGTTCTAAATTCCCCAGTGAAATTTGATGAATTTGGACTCGCTTGAGCTCTAGAACGTGATATCCAAATTTTTCACAAACACGACGAACGATATGCTTTCTCCCCTCACGGAGACGAAACTCATGCAGTTTCTCATGAAGGAATTTGGTTTTCATCACTGTTTTTCGGCCGTCAAACCGAAAGCCCGCGTTGAATTTCTGTATGATGTCGAAAGTGAGAAGACGATCCAATTTCACATGGTACACTTTTTCATACACGTATCGTGGAAGCACAACGCGATTTGCAAAATCGCCATCATTTGTCAGAAGCAAGAGACCTTCGGAGTTCATATCAAGATGTCCTACCGGAGACAGTCTCAAGCCTTTTGGAAATAAACTAATAATACTTGGTTGTCCAAGTTCAGTTTTCAAAGTCGTAATATATCCATGGGGTTTATAAAAAGCAAAATATAGTTTTTCCCTTTGGGGCTGGATGATTTTCCCACGCACATTAACTATGTCAAACTCTGGATCAACTTTCATTCCCAGTGTGGCCATTTGGTCATTGACAGTCACTTTTCTCTGTTGAATCAATTCTTCCGCATCTCTGCGGGAACAAACACCGGCTTCGGAAAGGAATTTTTGTAAACGTTGAAGCATGAAAATCGTGTTAGTTGAGATTGGCAAGTATCTTCTTCTGCACTTCTTTCATTTCTTCCGAGTCGCGCTCATGAGCGTTACTCGGAAAAATATCCCCGGGTTCAAATAGTGGAATAATATGATAGTGAAAATGCGGTACTTCGAAACCGAGCACAATGTGACCAATCCTCACGCACCTTGTGGCTTTTTGTACTGCAGTCCCAATGATTTTGGCATTGGCGAAAATACGTGAATAGTACGGCTCCGGAAGATCAAGGACATGATCAACTTCAATCTTTGGAACGATCAGAGTGTGTCCTAAGGTATGCGGTTTGAGATCAAGAAAGGCAAAAGTAAACTCGTCCTCAAATATCTTGTAGCAAGGGATCTCACCGTTGATTATCTTGGTAAAAATGGTAGACATATCGTAAAGTAAAGAAAGAGAACAAAAAAGAACCTTTTTGTGAATTACCACCGCAACTACTCCTCTCGCTCATAATAGTCCATGAATGATGAATTTGCAATCAATTGTATTAGTCAAGTACATATTGCACTCTTTCAGTGAATAAGTTTCTTCAATATATTGAACTGGGGTCTTAAGTTTAATTCCCCAGTGTGGTCTTTTTGTATTATGCCAGAGAAGGTGTTCCATAAGTCCAACATTGAAT
>ORJL010257242.1_pt1 | contig 19936 bp, 23 predicted proteins | sample 1779941 | NCBI WGS metagenome assembly ORJL01 (sample SAMEA104232317, study PRJEB22302) | groundwater metagenome | biome: forest; feature: aquifer; material: groundwater | place: USA | collected 2011-08-07 | depth 5.8 m | reverse complement strand
TCGGCGTCGAGGCGGCGGGCGCTGCGTCACTCGGCAGCGGCCGCGCGGGCGTGCTGCACGGCGCCCGTTCCTCGGTGCTCGCCGACGAGGACGGGCAGATCGCCGACGCGCACTCGATCTCGGCCGGCCTCGACTATCCAGGCGTCGGCCCCGAGCACGCGTTCCTGCGCGACTCGACGCGGGCGTCGTACGTCGGTGCGACCGACGAGGAAGCGCTCCGCGCGTTCCGCGATCTCGCCCGCACCGAGGGCATCATCCCGGCGCTCGAGCCTGCCCACGCTCTCGCGCGGGCGCGCGGGCTCGATGCGGAGCTGATCCTCGTGTGTCTCTCCGGCCGCGGCGACAAGGATCTCGCCGAGGCGCTCGTCGAGCTGGAGAAGCTGGCATGAAGAAGCTCGTGATCTACCTGATGGCGGAGCCGGAGACGCCGGCACTCGCCCGCGCGGCGGTCGACGGCGGCGCGGACGTCGTCGAGCTCGGGTTCCCGTTCTCCGACCCGCTCGCGGATGGGCCCGTGATCCGCCGGGCAGCAGAGCGTGCGCTCTCGCGCGGGATGCGCACTCGCCAATGCCTCGACGTCCTCCGGCAGACGCACGAGCTGGTGCCCGACACGCCGCTCGTCCCGATGACGTACTCCTCGCTGCTCGAGGCATACGGGTGGGAGCGCTTCGCCGACGACGTGCAGGCGGCCGGCGGCGCGAGCATGATCGTCGCCGACCTGCCCGCGGACGAACGGCCGGAGACGCGGCGCGTGCAGCTCGTCGCCCCCACGTCCACCGACGAGCGGATCGCTCTCGCGGGCGGCAGCACCGACGGCTGGCTCTATCTCGTCACGGTGACCGGCACGACCGGCGCGCGCGGCGAGGTCTCCTCAGCCTTGCCGGGCCTCGTCGAGCGTGCGCGCCGCCTCGTCAGCGTCCCGCTCTACGCCGGCTTCGGCATCTCGACGCCCGAGCACGCTCGCTCGGTCGCCGCGCTCGCCGACGGGATCGTCGTCGGCTCGCGCGCATTACAGGTCGCAGAAGCGGGCCCGGACGCGCTGCGCGAGTACGTCGCGTCGCTCCGCGCCGCGCTCGACGCCGAGACGGCCGTCGCCGGTTAGCGGTCTACGCGGCGCGCCGGAGCTCGACAGCCGGAGCAGCCGGTATCACCGGCACGAGCCGGCCGAGCAAGCCGCGGCGCTCCCATCGTCTCGGGTCGAGACCGGCGGCCTCGACCGCGAGCAGGCAGGTCAGGCACGAGGCGACGTGATCGTCGATCGAGCGCATTCGGCTGCCGTCGAGAGAGCGGGCGAGATAGCCGTCGAGTGTCGTGGCGTCGAGATGCATGGGGATACCTCCTTGGGTTTCCTCCAACGTACGCAGCCCGAATGAGACCCCCGTGAGGACGTTCTGAGAGTTGTCTAAGAGCTCGACGTCGCCAGCGCGACGACCGAGCGGCGCGCGGTCGTGAAGTCCGGCAGAAGCAGGCGAAAACGCGTGCCGTGCTCCTGGGCCTCGACGGTGCAGCGTCCGCCGTGCGCCGTCGCGATGGCGGCGACGATCGCGAGCCCGAGACCGACACCCCCGGCGGTGCGATTGCGCGCGTCGTCGGCGCGGGCGAAGCGATCGAAGATGCGTTCGAGGGCCTCCGGCGGAACGCCGCGGCCGGTGTCGACGATGTCGAGCGCCAATCCACCGTCGACGACAGTCGCGCGCAACTCGATCGACTCGGTCGTCTCGGTGTGCTTGACGGCGTTCTCGATGAGCGCGTCCAGCGCCGTCCTCAACGCCTCTTCGTCCGCCCAGAGCGACCCACCCACGACTTGCCCGAGTCGCCAGACGCGCGGCGCGACGTCCGACCAGCGGACGAAGACGTCCTCCACGAACGCCTCGACGTCGATCTCTCGGGGCGTGAGAAAGTCCGGTCGCTCGGCCTTCGCAAGGAGCAGCAACCGCGAGATGATCCGATCGATCCGCGCGAGCTCGTCGACGGCGATGCCGAGCTCCGGCGACGTGGGATGCTCCCAGCCGAGGAGCTCGAGGTGGCCACGAGCGATCGTCACCGGCGTGCGCAGCTCGTGCGACACGTCGTGGAGAAAGCGCTCCTGCTGCTCGAGCAGGATCGCCCTGCTCTCCGCGAGAGCCTCCGCGCGGCTCACCGCTTCTTGCCGTCGGTTGCCGTGCCAGACCATCGCAAGGAACATCGCGGTCATCAGCGGCACCTCGGCGAGCTCTCCGACCGTCTGCGTGCCGTTGTGGACGTCGCGCGCGATCAGGGCTCCGGTGACGGCGCAGACGGCGGCGAGCGCCGCGAACGTCGGCAGAAGCGGCCAGACGCGAAAGCCGTACAGGAGCGTGAGACTGACCCAGATGAAGTGGAACGGGACCGTCTCCCAGCTCTCCCAGAGGATCATCGCGGCGACGTTCGCGACCGCGAACGCAACCCACGCGAGATCGATCGGTTTAGGACGTCGCGACGCGATAGCCGACATTCCGTACGGTCTCGATCGAGGCTGCGCCGAGCTTCTTGCGCAACCGCCGGATGCACACGTCGACGACGTTGGACTGCGGATCGAAGTGATAGCCCCACACCTCGGCGAGGAGTTGCTCACGGCTGATCACCTCGCCCGCGTGCCTGGCGAGGTGATGCAGCAAGCGGAACTCCCGATCCGTGAGGTCGGCCGAATCGTCGCGCATGCGTGCACGGCGACGTGCGAAGTCGAGCTCCAGCGGGCCGGCGTGCAACACGACGTCCTCCTGCTCGGCGACGCCGACGGCGCGAAGCTGCACGCGCACGCGGGCGATCAGCTCGGCGAGCGAGAAGGGTTTGGCGACGTAGTCGCGCGCACCGAGCTCGAAGCCGCGCAGCTTCGTCTTCACATCCGCGCGGGCCGACAGGATCAACACCGGAAGCTGCGGCGACGATCGCGTCAGCTCGCGGAGCACCGCGAGACCGTCGAGGCCCGGCAGGAGCAGGTCGAGCACGACGAGGTCGTAGCGCCGCTCACGCGCGCGCCGAAGCCCGGTGACGCCGTCGGCGGCGGCGTCGACCGTGAACCCCTGAGCTTCGAGCCCCCGCCGTACGAACGCGAGGATTCTCGGCTCGTCCTCGACTACCAGGATCGGCATCGCTGCCGCGCGAATCTACATCGGATGACGGCGGAATGACAGGCCCATGACACGTTTGTCATTTGCGCCTCGTCGGCCCCGGCACCGGCGTAGCGTCCGGCCCGCATGGCCGAGGGCCTCGATCCGGCGGCGGCGGTGCTCGAGCCTCCCGAGCACGGACGCCACCTGCGCAGGAGCCGTCTGCCGTTCCCGGACGGCGCCGCGAAGCACTGGCTCATCTCGTCGATCTTCTGGCTGACCGTCGTCGACCTGTTCGGGCTCGTGCTCGCAACCGAGTTCGTCTCGCCCGAGGCATTCGGCGGCCTGTCGTGGCTGACGTTCAGCCGCATCCGGCCCGCACACGTGAACGGCGTGATCCTCGCATGGCTCACGATGATGTACTTCGGCGCGCTGTTCTACATGCTGCCCCGGCTCGTCGGCACGCGCGGCATGTGGAGCGAACGGCTCGGAATCGTCACGTGCTGGCTCTGGAACCTCATGTTCCTGCTCGGCGTGATCGGCCTTCTCACCGGCCATAGCCAGGGCCGCGAGTACGGCGAGTTCATCTGGCCGCTCGACATCGCGCTCCTCGTGATCTGGTGCGCGAACATCGTCAACATACTCGCGACCGTCGCGATGCGGACGATCAGACCGCTCTACGTCACGGTCTGGTTCTTCATCGCGAGCCCGCTCTGGCTGGCCGTCGACTACGCGATCGGCAACGCCATCTGGCGCCCCGGCAACATCTGGGGCGCGCCGTCGGGAGCGCTCGGAAACAGCCTCTCGGACGCGATGCTCAACTGGTGGTACGCGCACAACCTGTTCGGGCTGTGGCTGACGCCGATGCTGATCGCCCTGACGTACTACATCGTCCCGCGCGTCACGAACACGCCGCTCTACAGCTACACGCTCTCACTCGTCAGCTTCTGGGGAATGGCCTTCTTCTACACCGGCGTCGGCGACCATCACATCCTTCAGTCCCCGACGCCGTCGTGGCTGAAGACGATCGCAGAGATCTCGTCGTGGATGCTGCTCGTGCCGGTCTTCGCGTTCACGATCAACATCCTCGGGACGATGAAGGGGAACTGGGACAAGTTCTTCACGAACCTCCCACTCCGGTTCACGCTCACCGCGTTCTTCTTCTACTTCCTCGTCAACATCCAGGGCGCGTTCGAGGCGCTGCAGCCGTTCAACCGGCTGACGCACTTCACGAACTTCGTGGTCGCACACGCGCATCTCGCGCTCCTCGGTGCGTTCACGATCCTCGGCATGGGCGTGATCGACTACATGGTCGCGCAGATCTGGGCCCGGTCGCTGTGGAGCCGCACGCTCACCGAGTGGATGTACTGGCTCGTGACGATCGGGTTCACGGGGTTCTTCAGCGTGCTCACGCTGGCGGGATTCCAGCAAGGGCTCGAATGGGAGCAGGGCGTGCCGGAGGTGAACGTGCTGCCGCAGCTGCACGGCTATTACATCGCGCGCGGGATCTTCGGAGCGATGATCGTGCTCTCCGGAATCGTCCAGATCGTCAACATCGGCATGACGATCTTCACCGACACCTCCGAGCGTCGTCGCCGTGAGACCCTCGCCGTCGCAGAGGCGATCGCTCCGCCGGTGCAGGCGTGAGCACGGTCGACGACAGTGGCCTGCCCCCGGAGCCGGACGAGCGCATCCCGCGCGGCTGGGCGCGCCACCCGCGGGAGCGGATGCTGATCACGCCGCTCGTCGCCGGCGTCGGCGGCCTGCTCGCGTTCTTCACCGTCGTGGCGATCGTCGTGTGGCTGCCCATCCACACCTTCGATCCACCGGCGTCGGCGGACTGGGCGCCGCTGCCCAACCAGGCCGTCGCGGGCCGGAACCTCTTCGCCGCGAACGGCTGCTACGTGTGCCACTCCGGCTACTCGCGGCCGCAGGACGTGCGGCATGCGCTGTACTTCCTCTACCCGAAGATCTCGCAGCCCGGTGACTTCTGGGGGAGCGACCAGTCGCCCAACCTCCTCGGTACCGAGCGCACAGGCCCCGATCTCTCGCAGGAGGCGGGCTGGCACCCGGACGACTGGCAGCGGGCGCACTTCTACGACCCGCGCTTCGTCGACCCGATGTCGCTGATGCCGTCGATGAAGTCGCTGTTCTCCGACAGGCAGATCGAGCAGCTGATCTCGTTCGTCCAGATGCGAAGCGGCAAGTCGGGCCTGCTGCGCTACGCCGGCCAGCTGTACTCCAAGCACGTCGTGCTCGCGAACCAGGGGTTCCCGCCGGCGCCGACCGGATTCCAGGGCGCGAACGGGAAGATCGCCGAGGGGACCGACCGGACGGTCGCGGCCGGCCAGCTCGAGGAGGCGCCGAACCTCGCGCAGATCGACCGCGGCTACTGGCTCTCCGGCGACCCGCTGCCGGTGACGGAGCAGAACCTCCTGCGTGGGAAGCGCGTGTTCCTCGAGCGCTGCGTGGGCTGCCACGGCATCGCCGGCGACGGGAAGGGACCCGGTGCGAAGTTCATGACGCCCGCTCCCGCCGATTTTACGAGCAAGGACGACGCGTGCTGCGGCGGCGACACGGGCCCGGGAGACTTCTACTACCGGATCCTCCGGGGCTGGCCGGGCACCGGCATGGAGAACTTCGGCGACCGCCTGTCGGTCGACGACATCTGGCGGGTCGTTCTCTTCATCAAGACGATCCCGAACCACACGCTCGACCCAAATGTCGTGCCGGAGCCGAAGGACTACATCACGTGGCAGCCCTCGAAGGAGCTCCTCGACTGGCTCGCCACGCGGCAGAAGCTGACGAGCAACGCCTCGTTCGACAGGAAAGCGGTCACCGACCCCTACATGCAGGAGGCGATGCGGGTCTTCCCGGGTCTCGCGCCCGGCGACAGCTTCCTCATCAACGGCACACGCGAGACGCTCTCGCTGACTGCCGCCCGCAACGCGATCAGATCGATCTACCTCGACCTCCTGAATCGGGCCTGGGCCGAGGCGAAGGCGCGGGGCGACAAGCTGCCGCCCGCATCGCAGAAGGCGATCCCGCCCGAGGTACCCGGCCAGCAGTGAAGCGCCGGCTCGTGATCCTGGTGGTCGTCGCGCTCGTCTCGCTTGCGCTGCCGGCACTCGCGCTCGCGCACGACGCGCCCGAGACCGCCCAGTCCAAGTGGGTGATGGTCGACTGGATGATCGACACGTTCTTCATCTTCTCCGGCCTCGCGTTCGTCGCGTTCCTCGCGGCCTGGAAGGCCGGACACTTCCACGAGCTCGACAGCCATGCGGGGATCCCGCTGCTCGTGGACGAGACCGACTACTACACGCCTGCCTGGGCGCTCGACGAGAAGGAGTGGACCGATGGGGATGCCTAGCGGTGACTCGCCGCAGAAGGCGCAGCAGTTCTACGAGTACCTGCTCGCTCATCACGAGACGGAGCGGCGCGTCCAGGCGTGGTACGTCGACTGGTACTCGCTCGCCTGGGTGTGGGGGTTCGTCGCGGCGCTCTCGCTCATCCTCCTCTGGTGGGTGTGGCAGTACCGCACGACACGCCAGAAGGCCGGGCTCTACCCCGTGGACAGCTGGAGCGGCTACACGAGCGAGCTCGCCGGCCCCGCGTCGCTCTTCTTCGTGCTGCTGACCGCGATCATCGTCGGGTTCGCCGTCGCGGTGATCGTCGGTCACATCGTGAACGGACAGATCTTCTGATGGCGGCCGCCCCTCCGTTCGTCTCGTACGCGACGATGAGTGAAGCGATCGTCGCGATCGCCGACTGGCCCGTGCTCTACGCGTCGCTCCAGACGCACAAGGCGCACGTGCAGGAGTATCCGGGCTGCCAGCGCCTGGAGGTCTACGTCGCCGTCGATGACGACGGCTCGATGCGGCTCCACTGCTACACGACGTGGGACACCCCCGAGCAGCTCGAGGTCTTCGTCGAGCGGGGCTACACGTTCGAGCGGATGCTCGCGGACGTCGGCGTCACCGGGGTCGAACGATCGCTCGTGATGGAGAAGCTCTTCTGATGGCGCGGCGTCGCCGGATCCCGGCCAGGCCGCTCGCGGGCTACCGCGACGTCGGGCAGGGCGTGCGCCACTCGCGCCGTAACGTCGCGCGCGCCTGGATCATCCTCGCGTTTCTGATCGCCGGCTATCTCACCTGGACGCTGATCGTCTACTTCCTCGAGCCCGGCCTGCGGTAGGGAGCGGCCCATGTGGGTCCAGCACCTCTCCTCCCTCCAGTTCCTCACCTACGTCGCGTTCTTCGCCGTCGTGATCGCGGCGATCTTCGTCTACGTCCCCGGCAGGGCCGCTCCGGTCCGCGAGGAGCCGTACTCCGACGCCGAGCTCCATGCTCACGACACGCGCCTGGGCAAGTACTTCGTGGCAGGCGGAGGATTCCTCGTGCTCGGCGCGGTGCACATGGCGCTGAAGAATCTTCCGTGGACCGCCGAGTGGCTCGCCCGTGCCGGTTATGCGGGTCACCTCGTGCGCGATCTCTCGAACACGCACGTGATGATCGTAGGCGGCGGCACGCTGCTCGCGACCGGGCTCACGTGGTACGCACTGCCGCGCGTCGTCGCGCGGCCGCTCGCGAGCAACGGCCTCGCGCAGTGCGCCTTCTGGCTGACTGCCGCCGGGCTGCTCGTGTTCTATGTCGCGCTGGTCGGCAACGGGATCGCGATCGGCCGCCTCGTGCAGCACGGCTGGGACTACAGGCTCGCCAAGGCGCACATGGGCAAGTGGTACAAGGTGTCGGTCGGCGCGGGCGCAGGCGTGATGGGCCTCGGCTACTGGTGCTTCGCCGTCAACGTCTTCCTGACCGTCTTCCAGGCGCGCCTCGTTCGCGTACCGAAGCCGCAGGGCCATCTGTGGCGCTATCTCGTCACGGGCGCCGCCGGCCTGACCGTCGGAACGGTCCAGGGGGTGATCCAGGTGACGCCCGCCCACGCCGAGTGGCTCTATCGCGCCGGCCACGCGGGTGAGTGGATCGACCCGATCAGCCACGCGCACGTCAACCTCGTCACCGGCCTCACGATGCTCGTCGCCGGTGCGCTCTTCCAGCTCGCGCCGCGACTCGGCGGCACCGCGCCCTCGCCGCGCACCGCCAACGTCACATGGGGGCTGCTGCTCACCGCGTCGCTCGCGTTCTACGGCTCGTGCCTCTATCTCGGCTTCCACGAAGGGAACCTCGTCGTCGGGCACGGGCTCACTCCGACGCAGGCGATGGAGCGCACGTCCGTGCACGGACCCCTGCTCGTCGGGAGCGGCGTGCTGATGTTCGGCGCGTTCTGGCTCCTGCTCGCCGTGCTCGTCCGCACCTACCGGAGCGCTCCGAGGCCGCTCTCGCTGTACGTCGCGGCAGGCTGCGCCGCCCTCGCGGTCGGAACGCTTCAGGGCCCTGTCCAGGCGGTTCCTGCGGTGCGGGCGCTGCTCGACCGCGGCGACGAGGCGGGAGACGTGATCGTCAACCTGCACGCGCAGCTGAACATGCTCGCCGGCTTGATGATCCTGCTCATCGGCGCCGCGCTGGCGCTGCTTCGCCGCCCGACGCGACGCCCCGTCGCGCTGGTCCCGGCAGGGATGGCGGTGTACTACGCCGCCGGAATCGCGTTCTCGATCGTCGAGGTGCGCCGGCTCGAGCGCGGCGCGAGCTTCGGCGCGGCGGTGCGCTCGCTCGAGCCGTGGTCGGCGCTCGTTCTCGTGCCCGCGGCGCTGGTCGTCCTCGTCGGCTTCGCGTCGTTCGCCCGCGCGGCGTGGCGGGCGACCGCGGGCGAACGCGAGACCGGGCGCGCGAGGCTCGCCGCCGCACCGCAGGCCTACTCGGGACGGATTCCTGCCCGGGCGCGCCGCCTGAGCCCGGCGAAGCTCGCGGCCTACGAGCTGCCGATGGGCGTGCTCGGGTTCCCCGGAGTCGGCTGGCTCTTCGCGGGCTTCCCGTTGCAGGCGAGCGTGCTGCTCTGCGCGGGACCGGCGCTGGCCTGGGCGGTGTTGCCGATCGCCTTCTCGCCGTACGGCGAGGGGCCGCTCCGGGCCGTGGGCTGGAAGATCGAGCTCGTCTACCTCCCGGTCTCGGCCCTCCTCTCGGGCGCCGCGCTCTACCGGGCTCACCGGCGCCGGCGCTTGCGTGTCCTCGGCGCGAGACCAGCCAATGCCGTGCGCCCGCGCAGCGCACCCTCACATGAGAGCTATCGCACGCGCGTCGGTCTCGCCGCAGGCACGCTGTTGCTCCTGCTCATCTCGCTGCCCTTCGTGCCGGCGGTGGCGGGGATCGGCGACCGCGGCGTCCGCTACACGCTGCAGCCGAAGCTGACGCGCGAGGTGACGGGGCAGTTCCTCGTCACGCCGCGCGGCCCGGTGAAGCTCTTCTCCTGGCAGGACCCCCAGACGACGTATCCGACCGATGCGCTGCGCCTGCACGCGGGCGACGTGACCGCGCTGCTGAGCCGCGCGGCAGCAATCGACGCGGTCTCGGGCTACCGGCTGTTCGACGTCTCGACGAGCCGCACGGTCCCGCTCACGGTGCGCACGCACGGGAAGCGCTCGCTGTCGCTCGTACCGGGCCGGCCGCTCGCCGTCGGCCGGTACGTCTTCACTGCGACGCATGAGGGGATGTTCGGGGGCCGCGACTACGCCTATCTGACGATCGTCCCGCCCGGGGCGGCTGCTTCCCCCCTGTTGCCCGGAGCACGGCGCACCGCGCCGGTCGCCCGCGCCCTCCCGCCGATCGCGGCGGCGCTCGTCGCGGCGCTCTTCGCGCTGCTGCTCGTCCGGTCGTACCGCCGGCGGCGCGCCGCGCAGAAGGCGCTCTGGGCCGGAGGCTTTCTGCTCTTCGCGCTTGCCGCCGCGTGTGAGGCGGCCGCCCAGCGGAACGGGTGGACGCCGTTGCTCTTCCGCGGCTACTACCTCTGCGGCGGCGTGCTGACGGTCGCGCTGCTCGGTGCGGGCTCCGCGATGCTCCAGCTTCGCCCGCGCGCGCGTGACGCCCTGCTCGGCGCCGTGGCGGTGGCCGTGGTCGCGGCAACGGCGACCGTCGCGCTCGCCCCGGTCGACCTGCACGTGCTCGCGGCAACGCCGATCGGGCGGCCGCCGGCGAACGGCGCGCTCGGCGGCCACGCGGTCGTCTGGGCGATCGTCTTGAACTCGTTCGGGACGCTCTTCCTCGTCGGCGGCTCGCTCGTTTCCGTCGTTCGCCGACGGAACGTCCGCGCGAACCTCTGGATCGGCGGGGGCGCCCTCGTGGTCGCGCTCGCGACCGGGCTCTCACGCGGAGGCGACTACTCGTTCGTCTACCTCGGCCAGCTCGTCGGAATCGTGCTGATGTTCGCCGGCTTCACGCTGCCTGCCCGGCCGACACGCGCAGCCGTTCCCCGAGCCGCCGTGAGGCCGGCCGCCCGATGACGCCGTTGTGTCGCGATGCGCTCCGGCTCGCCGGCGCAGAGGTGGGCCGCCGGCCCACCGTACGGAGGCTCCCCGAGGCCGACCGGCGCGCGGTGGAGGATCTCGCTGCGGCAATCGCGGCGCAGGTCGCCGACGCGATCGCCGAGGCGGCTGCGGCCGAGCCTGCACTCGCGCGCGCGCTGGCGTCGATGTACGGGCCTGCGCGGGTCGACCGCCCTGTGTTCGGCGTCTAGCCTTCCCCTACCGTTCGACCCCCTACCGTTCGACAGAGATCGGCGGCATCATCACCGGCAGGCTCGCGGGCGGAGCCTCGACGAGACGCGGGACCGACGGCGGAGCAGGCGCGGCGGCGACCGGCGGAACGGCAACGGGGTGCTCCGGAGCAGGCGCGGCAAACGCGGGCGGTGCGGCCGTCAGAGGCTCGAGGGTCGACGGAGGCGCGGAGAGCGGAGGCATAGCCACAGGCGGGGGGGCCGGCGGGGCGGGCTCGGCCGGAGGTGGCGTCGCAGCGACGACGGGTGCGGCGACTGCCGGAGGCGGCGTGGGCGTCACGGGCGCCTGTACGGGCGCGGGCGCGACGGTCGCAGGAGCCGGAGCGACCTGGGCGGGAGCCGGGAGAGCAGGCGCCGGAGCGGGTGGAGCCGCGACGGGCGCCGGTGCGGCGGAGGCGGAGGGCGATAGCGCAGGGGTGATCGCTGCGGCGACGGCGGCGATCGGTCGGACGAGGGTGCGCTCGACCTCGAGCTGGTGCAGGGTCATCTGCGCCTGGAGCTTGAGCCCCTCGGCGCGCCGGACGCCCATCGTGTAGCCGAGGTAGCCGCCTGCGGCCGCGCCGACGAGCAGCAGCGCGAGGCCGAGGTAGTGCGGGATGAGCACGCGATTGGGGGCGACGAGCGGCGCCGAGCCGAGGATCGAGCCGAACAGCGCGAAGACGATCGTGTAGCCCAGAATGCGCGACGACGCCTTCCGGTGAAGGTGCTCCGCGTACCGTTCGACGATGCTCGGGTCCAGTTGGGTCATAGCCGCCACCCCTTTCATCGGCGCGTTGCGCGACGGCCTTGAGGACCTCCTGCACGTCGGTCGATCTCAGGCCCGCGGGCCGGCATACAGCGCTCAGCGGTCACTGCCCCGGGGCGCCGTGGCGGCCCTCGCCGGCGCTGAAACGCCGGGCTCCGGCGGCCGCCTGGTCGAGCACTTCGACCCCGCCCTCGAGCTCGGCCAGCAGGGCCTCCTCGAGCGGCAGGCTCAGACCCTCGTAGGCCGACCGGCGGTCGACGCGCAGGGTCCGCTGCGGAAACGCGGCGAGCTCCCGGGCAAGGGCCTCGGCCGCGACGCGGCTCTCGCCGGGAGGCACGACGCGGTTCGCAAGACCGATCCGTAGCGCCTCCTCCGCCCCCACCGGCCGGCCGGTGAGGATCAGGTCGAGCGCCTGGGACAGGCCGATGAGGCGGGGAAGCCGCACCGTGCCACCGTCGATCAGCGGCACCCCGAAGCGCCGGCAGAAGACACCGAAGACCGCGTTCTCCTCCATCACCCTCAGATCCGCCCAGAGCGCGAGCTCGAGCCCCCCGGCCACCGCGTACCCCGCCACGGCGGCGACCACCGGCTTCGAGAGCCGCATGCGCGTCGGCCCCATCGGGCCGTCGCCGTCCCGCTCCGTGCGGTTGTCCATCCGCTTCAGGTCGGCCCCGGCGCAGAACGTCCCACCCGCGCCGAAGAGCACCGCGACGAGCGCGGTCTCGTCGGCCTCGAAGGCGCGGAAGGCGTCGGCGAGCGCCTCCGCATGCTCGCGGTCGACGGCGTTTCGCGCCTCCGGCCGGTCGAGCACGACCGTCGTCACGGATCCGTTGCGCTCAGATCGGACGCTCATGACCTGCCCAGAGCGGATCGCGAAGCGCGCGCCGCAGCAGGTTGCCAACGGGGCTCTTCGGGATCTCGTCCACGAACCGCACCGACTTCGGCACCTTGTAGCCGGCGAGCGAGCTGCGGCAGTGCTCGATCAGCTCAGCCTCGCTAACGTTCCCGTCGCTGACGACGAACGCCGTCACCGCCTCGACCCAGTGCTCGTCCGGCGCACCCACGACGACGCACTCGCGTACGCCGGGATGCACCCCGAGGGCGTCCTCGACCTCGCGGGGGTACACGTTGTAGCCACCGCTGACGATCATGTCGCTCGTGCGGTCGACGAGATACAGGAAGCCTTCGTCGTCGAAACGGCCGACGTCACGCGTACGCAGCCAGCCGTCGGGAAGGAAGGTCGCGCGGTGCAGCTCGTCGTCACCCACGTAGCCCACGGCCGCGAACGGCGCGCGAACGAGGATCTCGCCCGTCTCGGGGTCGAGCTTCACCTCCGCGTCGACGGCCGGTTGCCCGCACGAGAGGAGACGCTCCCCGACGTGATCCTCCGGCCGCAGCACGGTGATGCAGAGCGGTGCCTCCGTCTGTCCGAAGTACTGCACGAAGATCGGACCCCATCGGGCGAGCGCACGCTCGAGCACGGCGACGGGCATCGGCGAAGCGCCGTAGACGACGCACCGGAGCGAGGAGAGATCGGCGTCCGCGGCGTCGGGCAGCTCGAGTAGCGCGCCAAGCATCGTGGGCACGACGTTCGTGTGCGTCGCACGATGCTGTGCGATCGCCGCGACGAAGTCCCGTGGCACGAAGCCGGGCAGCACCGCGGACGCGCCACCACGCAGCCAGAACGGAATCACGAACGTGCCACTCGCGTGGATGAGCGAGGCGGCGTGGAGCATCACGTCGTCGCGCCGCGGATCGAGCAAGTTCGCCAGAATGTTCGCGACGATCGCCGCGTAGCTCCCCTGCGTGTGCTGCACGAGCTTCATCCGTCCGGTCGTGCCCGACGTCGCGATGAGCAGCAGCGGATCGTCCGCTGCCACCGCCAGGGCCGGGTCCCGCGCGGATCCGGCGCGGGCGAGCCCGAGCAGTCCCTCGAGCGGCAGCACCTCGACGCCCAGATCTGCGGGACGATCGGAGACGAGGAGCTCGACGCCCGCGATGCGCAGGATCTCCCGCTGCTCGGGCGCGCCGAGCCGCGGATTCAGCGGAACGCGCGCGATCCGCGCCTTCGCGCAGCCGAAGTCGAGCGGCACCGACCACAGGCTGTTCTCGACCAGGAGGCCGACGCGCCGGAGCCTGCGGGCCAGCAGAGCATTGGCGATCCGGGACGCGAGCTCGTCCGTTTCGGCGAAGGTCAGCCGCTTGTCACCGGACAGAACGGCGGTTCGGCCGCCATGTTGCCGCGCGCCCCGGCGAATCAGCTCGGCGGTGGTGGCCACGGGCGGATCCTATGTCTGTTAACGAACGCTTACAGACGTCTCATCTCGCTCCTAAAGAGCCGGGCGACCATGGGAGAAGCCCAGCTACGATCGACAGGAGCACAGACACGTGAACCACACGACATTCCTCCGTCGCGGCGCCCCGGTCGCCGCGGCTCTCGCGCTCGGCGCGGGCGCCGGTGTCGGCGTCTATGCCGGGGTCTCGGGCGGCGGGAAGAGCGCGACCCCGACCGTCACGGTCGCTGCCGCCCAGCCCGCGGCCGTCAGCACGACGACCTCGAGCCTCACCCAGCTGTACAAGGACGTCACCCCCGGTGTGGTCGACATCACCGTGACCTCGAGCTCGGCTGCCGGCGTCCCCGGCGGCTTCGGCCCGCAGGGCGGCACGAGCCAGGCAGAAGGCTCCGGGTTCGTCGTCGACACCGCCGGTCACATCGTCACGAACCAGCACGTCATCGACGGCGCGACCTCGATCAGCGTCCGCTTCCCGAACGGCAAGACGGCAAAGGCGACGCTCGTCGGTGCAGATCCCTCCACCGACATCGCCGTCATCAAAGTCGACGTGGCGGCGGGCGAGCTGCACCCGCTGTCGCTCGGATCGTCCAAGAACGTGCTTCCGGGTCAAGACGTCGTCGCGATCGGCAGTCCGTTCGGGCTCGCCGACAGCATGACCTCCGGCATCGTCAGCGCGATCGGCCGGACGATCCAGGCTCCGAACAACTACTCGATCGCCAACGCGATCCAGACCGACGCGCCGATCAACCACGGCAACTCGGGCGGCCCGCTGCTCGACCTGAACGGGCGGGTCGTCGGCGTCAACGCGCAGATCGAGAGCGGCGGCGGCGGCAGTGACGGTGTCGGCTTCGCCATCCCGATCGACTCGGTGAAGAGCGTCGTCGACACGATCATCGCCGGCGGCAAGGTAGAGCACGCCTACATCGGCATCCACGTCGGCGACGCCGCCAACGGAGCCGGCGCGCAGATCAGCTCCGTGTCCGGCGGCACTCCCGCCGCCAAGGCCGGGCTGAAGGCAGGCGACGTGATCACCGCTCTCGACGGCAAGCCGATCACGAAGGCCGACGACCTGACGGCCGGCGTCACGGCCCACGCACCGAACGACACGGTGACACTCACCGTCCTCCGCGACGGCAAGACGCTCACGATCGACGTCACCCTCGGGGTCCGTCCCTCCTAGCAGGGCCCCACTCAGGCGCCCCGCCGGCTCTCTCTCCCGTGATCCGCCGGCGGGGCGCCCAACCGTCGAGCAGGCTCTGCCCAGGGAGCGGTCTCTTAGGATCGCGAGATGGAAGACGCCCCGTCGCCCGCGCCGCGCGCCGCCCGGTTCGCGCTCCTCGCAACGATCCTCGGCACGTCGATCGCGTTCATCGACACGACGGTCGTGAACGTCGCCCTGCCCGCGATCCAGAGTGACCTCGGCGGCGGGCTCGCGGCGCAGCAGTGGGTCGTCGACGCCTACCTCCTGACCCTGGGCTCCCTCATCCTCGTCGGGGGCTCGCTCGGCGACATCTTCGGCGAGGTGCGCATGTTCACCCTCGGCGTCGTCCTGTTCGGGCTCGCCTCGGCGTTGTGCGCCGTCGCACCGGATTCGACGACGCTGATCGTCTTCCGCGGGATCCAGGGTGTCGCGGGCGCGCTGCTGACGCCGGCCTCGCTCGCCGTGATCACGTCGACGTTCTCCGGCGACGAGCGCGGCGCTGCGATCGGTACGTGGACCGCGTGGAGCGGCATCTCCACCGTGATCGGCCCGCTGCTCGGGGGCTGGTTGATCGGCGTCACGAGCTGGCGCGTGATCTTCCTGCTCAACGTGCCGATCGCGCTCGCCACCGTCGTGCTCGTGCGGACACAACTGCCGCATGGCGCCCGCGCGCGGAAGGCCGTCCGCGTCGACTTCGCGGGCGCCGCGCTCTGCGTCGCCGGCCTCGGCGCGCTCGTGTTCGGTTTCATCGAGCAACCGCGGCTCGGCTGGGGCGACCCCGCGGTGTCCGGGGCGATCGCCGGCGGCGCGGCGTGCCTCGTGGCGTTCGTCGTCTACGAGTCGCGCACGGCTATGCCGATGCTGCCGCTGCGTCTCTTTCGCAGGCGCAACTTCGCGATCACCAACGTCGAGACGCTCGCCGTGTACGGCGGGCTCTCCGCCTGGGGATTCTTCCTGACGCTCTTCCTACAGCAGAGCGCCGGCTACTCGCCCTTCCAGGCGGGCCTCGCGACCGTGCCGCTGACGATCGGGCTGTTCGTGCTCTCGCGCTTCTTCGGTCGCCTGTCGATGCGTTTCGGCCCGCGGTTCTTCATGGCCGCAGGCCCGTTGCTCGGCGCGGTGTCGCTGCTCGCGCTCGTACGCCTGCCGACGCATCTGACCTACTGGGTCGACCTCTTCCCCCCGCTCGTCGGCTTCGCCGTCGCGCTCGCCTTGACGGTCGCCCCGCTGACGACGACGGTGCTGAGCGACGCGGGGCCCGGCGACGCGGGAGTCGCGTCGGGGATCAACAACGCGGTCGCGCGCGTCGCGGGCCTCGTGGCGATCGCCGTGATCGGCGTCGCGGCCGCGGGCGGTACCGACCATCTCTCGATCCAGGGCTTCCACCGCGCGATGCTGATCGTCGCGGTCTTGCTCGGCGTCGGCGGCGCGATCGGCGCCGTCGGCATCCGCAACCCCGGCTAACCGCTAGCGCCCGTTCGTGGAGAAGTGCTGGTAGTCCGGGGACGGCGACCAGTGGCCGCCCCACGACCAGCCGGCGAGCGCGAACGCCCGCACGAGCACGCCGCCTTCCACCGCCATCCCGGGCCGGAGGTCGGTGCGGTCCGCATAGGCCTTTGCGTTGGCCGGCGAGACGCGACCGCTCTGGATGTACGGGTTCTCGACCGTGTTGACGTCGATCGCCTCGCCGTACGCGTGCATCGACCAGTGCTGCGGGCCGGGCGCGACGGCGAAGCGGCAGTTGAACGACGACGTGTTGTCGGCGGCCGTCGAACGTGAGTCGCTGCCGTGGAACACCTCGATCGGCCGGATCGAACGAATCGGGAAGTGCTCACCGTAGAGCCGACGGAAGACAGCCGTGACCTGGGGTGTGACCCGGGTGTTCACGACGATCGTCCCGACATGCGGCTTCCCGTCGAAGCCGTAGTAGGTCAGGCGGATGCGGCGCAGCTGCGAAGGGGCGACCGGGCAGCCGGGACGCCACGACCAGCGGAGGTCTGCCCGGGTCACATGCTCGACCTTCGCCACGAAGGGCGCCACCACCGGCGGCGACGGTGTAGCGACCGGGACCGCAACCATACGAGCGTGAGGGTACTGGCGATCGCCGCGAGCTGGGCCGCCGCGCTGACGGCGCCGTGCCCGGGCGCGGTCAACCGCCTGCCCGGCACGCAGTCCGCGACGCAGCTCGTCACGGTCACCGCGAGCGCGTACGGCACCACGACGGCGTCGCTCGAGCTCTGGCAGCGGCGCGGCGGCTGCTGGCGGCACGTCGCCGGGCCGTGGCAGGCGTGGCTCGGGCGAAGCGGGCTCTCGACGCAGAAGCGCGAGGGCGACGGCGCGACACCTGCGGGGACGTATCGAATCGGCCGCACCGGCTACGGCATCGCCCCGAACCCCGGCGTCCAGGGCGCCTATCACCGTCTCGCGTGCGGAGACTGGTGGGACGAGGACGTGCGCTCGCCGACCTACAACACGTTCCAGCACCTCGCGTGCGGTGCGCGCGCGCCGTTCGGCGGCGACAGCGAGGCGCTCTGGCGGATCTCGCCGCAGTACCGGTACTTCGCGGTAATCGAGTACAACGCACGTCCCGTCGTGCCCGGACGCGGCTCGGCGATCTTCGTGCACGTCAGCGCCGGCCGCCCCACGACCGGCTGCGTCAGCCTGCCGGAGGCACAGGTCGTGCGTCTGCTGCGCTGGCTGCGGCCCTCGGCGAGGCCGCTTGTTCACCTAGGCATCTCCTAGGTAATATTCCGGCATGGCCAAGCAGACCTACACCGCCCGCGAGGCGGCTCAGGCGCTCGGCATCAGCCTCGACACCCTGCGACGCTGGGATCGCGACGGGCGCATCCGCACGTCGCGCGACCAGGCCAACCGGCGCGTCGTCAGCGGGAAAGAGATCGAGCGCGTCCGTGGAGACGGCGGCACGCAGCACATGAGCGCCCGCAACAGGCTCGCGGGCACCGTGCGCTCCGTCGAGGTCGACGGCCTGCTGGCGCAGGTCGAGATCCTCGTCACCGAGCCGGTGCGCGTCGTCGCGATCGTCACGCGCGACGCCGTCGCGGAGCTCGGGCTCAAGCCGGGAGCGCCCGCGACCGCGATCGTCAAGTCGACCTCGGTGATGGTGGAGAGTTGACGCTCCTCCCCGCGCTCGCCGTGTTCGCAGCGGCGTCCCTCACCACCGTCTTCCCGCAGATCGACGCAAGACAGCACTACTCGTTCGGCGGCTCGAGCATGCTCGCCGCGCAGATCCAGCAGGGAGCGCCCGCCGACGTCTTCGCATCGGCGAACGTTTCGCTGCCGCAGCAGCTGTACGACGCAGGGCTCCTCGAGAAGCCCGTCGTCTTCACCCGCAACGCCCTCACGCTGATCGTGCCGAAGTCGAATCCGGCGCACATCCGATCGGTCTACGACCTGACACACGACGGGGTGAAGCTCGTCGTCGCCGCTCCGGGAGTGCCGGTCGGCGACTACACGCGCACGGTGCTGCACAATCTCGGCCTCGACGCGGCGCTCTCGAACGTCGTCAGCAACGAGAGCGACGTGCGGGAAGTGCTCGCAAAGGTGGCGCTCGGCGAGGCGGACGCGGGCTTCGTCTACGCGACCGACGCGCGCACGGTGCGGGGCAAGGTGGCGACGATCGGCATCCGCTGGAGCGCACAGCCGATCGTGGCGTACGCCGTCGCGGTCGTCGCCTCGAGCCCGCACAAGCCGGCCGCGCGCGCCTTCGTCGCCCGGCTGCTGCGAGTGACTGCACAGAAGAAGCTCCTGGCGGCCGGCTTCCTTCCGCGTCGGTAGATGCGGCGCGGAACCCTCGCTGCAGTGGTGTTCCTCGCGACGTTCGTCGCGCTGGCGTTCCTCGCGCTGCCGGTCTGCTCGATCTTTCTGCGTGTGTCGCCCGACCGGCTCGCGGCGCAACTGGGGAACCCCGTCGTCAAGGACGCACTCCTCGTGAGCCTGAAGACGACGCTCGTCGCGCAGGCTTTGATCCTCGCCCTCGGGACACCCGCCGCCTACGTGCTGGCGTCCCGGCGCTTCCGCGGCCGCTCGCTGCTCGTCACGCTCGTCGAGCTGCCGCTCGTCCTGCCGCCGGCCGTGGCCGGCCTCGGGCTCCTCGCAGCTTTCGGCCGCAGCGGCCTGCTGCACACGAGCATCCCGTTCACGCAGGCGGCCGTCGTGCTCGCGGTCGCATTCGTCGCGAGCCCGCTGTACGTGCGCGCGGCGATCGCCGCGTTCGAGGGCGTCGACCAGAACATCGTCGCCGCCTCGCGCACTCTCGGCGCGGGGCCGCCACGCACGTTCTTCCGCGTCGTGCTGCCGATCGCCCGCGGTGGCCTCGCCGCCGGCGCCGCGCTCGCGTTCGCGCGTGGCCTCGGCGAGTTCGGCGCGACGATCATGTTCGCGGGCAGCCTCCGCGGCGTCACCGAGACCCTGCCGCTCGCCGTCTACTCGCAGTTCAACGTCGACTTCGACGTCGCTCTCGCCGTCAGCGCGCTGCTCGTGCTCGTCAGCGCGTCCCTCCTCGTCACCCTCAAATGGCTCCCCTCCGCGTCGACTTCACGCTTCCGCTTCGCGACTTCGAGCTGACGCTCGAGCTCGACGTGGCGCGGACGGTCGCGCTCGTCGGGCCGTCAGGCGCGGGCAAGACGTCGGCGCTGCGCGTCGTGGCGGGGCTCGCGCGGCCCGTGCGAGGTCGCGTCGAGCTCGGCGGCGAGACCTGGCTCGACACCGAGCGCGGTATCGACCTGCGTCCCGAGGAGCGCCGCGTCGGGCTCGTCTTCCAGGAATATGCGCTCTTCCCGCACATGAGCGTGCGGTCGAACGTCGCGTACGGCGGACGGGAGCGTGTCGACGAGCTGCTCGAGCGCTTCCACATCGCGCACCTTGCGGAGGCGCTCCCGGAGCGGCTGTCGGGCGGCGAGCGCTAGCGCGTCGCGCACGCCCGCGCGCTCGCCCGCGACCCGGA
>ORJL010386117.1_pt1 | contig 19946 bp, 16 predicted proteins | sample 1779941 | NCBI WGS metagenome assembly ORJL01 (sample SAMEA104232317, study PRJEB22302) | groundwater metagenome | biome: forest; feature: aquifer; material: groundwater | place: USA | collected 2011-08-07 | depth 5.8 m | reverse complement strand
TTTTGCTGCGCGGCAGCGGCCTTTCCGCAGGCATCACCCCCGTCCTGTCCGACTCCTTGGAAAGAAAAACCCTCCCCCAACCACAAGCGCCCGGTCAACTCAGCTGAGCAGAGGCCGGGCGATCCGGTTAAGCGCCATCGGGATGGTAGTGGTTCCCCATCAACACCCACGCATGAACGCGCCAACCGGTCCGCGCGCACGCCTCGCCGAGCGTCGCCCGCCACATCTCCCGGTCCGGGTCGTCCGCGCAGACCCTCTACCCTTGGTTACCCCGCGCCATAACGTGATAGACGGCCCCCCGCATATTCGACCCGCCGTGCTCTCGGCATCCACCCACCTTCAGACCATCCAACTCACCTATCAAGACGTTTCGCACTTTATAGGACTGACCCTTTCACGGCGGAAGGGTGTCAACTACCGCCCCGTATAGCATTATCGGCGCTAGACCGGCTTTGGCGTGCGGCTCGGATTCCAGAGCAGTAGCGGCGGCAGCGATTAGCCTGGTGGCACAACCTCAACCGAAAGCCGCTTCCAGTTGAAAGTGATGCCGAGCCGAGCGACCTCGTTAGTTCTGCTGTTCGCCCCCGAAAGTGGACGCTGTGGGCCAGGCATGGGCGGACCGGCCCGCCGGAAGCCGTCCACAATGGCCGCCCGTTCCAGCACAGCGCCAACCGTGATGGCTTGCCTCCGCTCCTGATCGAGGCCAACCAGCGCGACGGACTCCCCCGTCCCCTTCCTCTCGCGGATCGCGCCCGCATGACGCTCCAAACCGGCGACTGTCAAATCCTCAGACCACTTCGACGCCGATACCCGGCTTCGCCACGAACGAGCTGAAAACGTCCCAGCGGTTCACAGAATATGAAAATCACATCGGACCTCTTTTCTGCCTTTCTCAAGTGCCCCACCAAATGTTATCTCCGCTCGACTGGCCAATCTGGATCAGGCAACGCGTATGCTGAGTGGGTACGCGCACGGAACGAGGCCTACCAGGGTGAAATGGCGAAGCGCTTGATTGAAGCGGCGCCAGACGCTCGGGGGGTTGTCACTTCGCCCGCCGATGAAGACCTCAAGACCGCCACATGGAGGCTGGCGCTGGACTTAAAGGTCGAGGCCGGAAACATGGAGGCGCGGCCCCACGGAGTCGAGCGGATGGCTCCCCAAGGTGGGAGTAAGCCAACCCAGTTCGTCCCGATCCGGTTTATCCCACGCAACAAGCTCACCAAAGACGACCGCTTGCTGGTGGCGTTCGACGCGCTCGTCCTGTCCAACGCGACCGGTCTGGATGTCAGCCTCGGGAAGATCATCCACGGCGACGAGCACACGACCATGAAGCTGAAGATTCCGGGTCTGGTGAGCGAGGCCCACAAGCTCAACGGGAAGGCAACGGCGTTGCTGAGTGCCGGGTCGCCCCCGGACCTCATCCTGAACCGGCATTGCGGCGAGTGCGAGTTCCGTGACGGCTGTCGTCAAAAGGCGCTGGAGAAGGACGACCTCAGCCTCTTGGGTGGGATGAGCGCGAAGGAGCGCCAGAAACACCGCAGCAAAGGCATATTCACTGTCACGCAGCTTTCGTACACGTTTCGACCCCGTCGCCGACCCAAACGTCTGCGCGATAGACGGGAGCGGTACCACCACCCTCTCAAGGCGCTGGCGATTCGGGAGAAGAAAATCCACATTGTCGGCACACCGGGACTGAAGATCGAAGGTACGCCCGTCTATCTGGATGTCGAGGGACTTCCAGACCGTGATTCTTATTACCTGATCGGAGCGCGGTTCAAAACCGTTGAGGGAACTGTGCATCGGAGCTTCTGGGCTGATACTTTGGAAGCGGAACAAAGCATGTGGAGCAACTTCACGGATACGCTCGCAGGAATTGAGGGGCCGGTCTTGATCCATTACGGCAGCTTCGAGACCGCGTTCCTCAGAACAATGGTAGAACGTTACGGCAAGCCTGCGCCTGAATCTGTAGTGGCACGGGCAATCGATTCGGCGATCAATGTGCTGTCCATCATCTTCGCGCAGGTCTACTTCCCTGCGTATTCCAACGGACTGAAGGAGATTGCTGGCTACATGGGCTACTCTTGGTCTGATCCTAACCCTTCTGGCCTGAAAGCCGTCATGTGGCGTCATGATTGGGAAAGGACGAAAGTGGCACACTTGCAGCAGCAGTTGATCAACTACAACGCCGACGATTGTCAGGCACTGGAATCGGTGACAACGGCGCTCGTACGACTCGGAGCAATTCCTCTAAATCAACAGTCAGACACCAGACCCGATCCTTCTGTAGTCCACACGGAGCTGATGCCGCACGAGACGATGTGGCCACGCTTTTCTAGCCATTTACCCGAATTTGAACAGGTCAACAAAGCCGCACGATGGGATTATCAGCGCGACCGGGTTTACGTGCGTTCAAGCAAACGTATCCGCAAGATGGCGAGCCGTTTGGGTGGAGTTCGCAGGAAACTCACAAGGGCCAACAAACGAATCATCGCTCCCGACGAACCGCACTGCCCCAGGTGCGGCAACGTAGGACGGCATCAAAACGTCGCAACGAAAGTTCTATATGACCTAGCCTTTAGCAGATGTGGTTTAAAAAGGTGGGTGGTGGAGTATCTGTTCCGCTTCTACTGGTGCAAGAGTTGCCGAATCCGCTTCGGAATGCCAGCCGCCTTCTGGCCGGGAACAAAATTCGGAAGGAATCTATTGGCATACGTCGCCTATGAAATCGTGGAACTGTCTACGCCTCAGCGGACCATTCGGCGGAGTCTTGAGAGATTGTTCGGCCATCATTTGCAAGGCAGTCAGATTTACGGATTTAAGGCCCGTGTAGCCGGATTCTATAAAGAAACTCGGCGAGCAATTCTCGACAGAATTGTTCATGGCTCTCTCGTCCATGTCGATGAGACGAAGGCCAACGTCCGAGGCAAAGCCGCTTATGTCTGGGTTTTTACCAACCTGCACGAGGTCGTTTACCTTTACTCGGCTTCGAGAGAGAGCGAGGTTGCCGCACTCACCCTGTCTGAGTTTCAGGGCGTGTTGGTTTCCGATTTCTACTCAGGTTACGATTCCTTCGTCTGTCCGCAGCAGAAATGTCTACTCCATTTAGTGCGAGACTTGAACACCGACATACTGCGCAATCCGTACGATGAGGAGTTGAAGCGGATGATCGGCGACTTTGCCCACCTTTTGAAGGAGATAGTCGAAACGGTTGATCGCTTCGGCTTGAAGAAGCATTTTCTGCATAAGCACCACACGTCGGTTGACCGCTTTTATCGCCAGATCGCGGTGGCTGATCCCAAAAGCGAAACGGCCCTCAAATGCAAGCAGCGTTTCGAGAAGAATCGCGATAAGCTTTTCACCTTTCTCGACTACGACGGCGTGCCCTGGAACAACAACAACGCGGAACATGCGATCAAGGCGTTCGCCGCGCTCCGCGACGTCATGGAAGGCTCATCTACGCAGACGGGAATCGAGGACTACCTTATCCTGTTGAGTGTCTGCGAAACCTGCAAATATTCCGGCGTGGATTTCCTGGATTTCCTGCTGTCTGGTGAAACAGATATAGACGCCTACGCTCAACGGAAAGTAGAGCCGAGGAGATCGGCTCCAGACCAGCCGTTCTGAATCCCACGAGGTGAGCGCGACGGTCAACAGCTTTTTACCATCCTTGGATCAAGCGCGGCATATCGCGGAGCGGGCTTGCCTGCGCCTCCGACGGCCACCACATTCCGAGGCTTGGATGACTGAAGCCGGCGCGACCAGACACTGGGATGCGGTAACAGAACGTGGGGTTGACATGGTCAGACGCTGGGCCAGCGGCCCTGTCAACTCGGCCTTGGTCCGCTGCTGAATCGAGGATCTACAAAAACTCTCTCAGATTGACCTCTTGCCAAGGGCAGCCAGGGACTGTCTGGATGGGCATAGGGTGATTACAGCAAGTCGGCCCGCAAGCAGGCCAACGACCTGCCGACTCTCTCCCGACGGGCAAAGGCATGGTTGGAGAACTCGTCCGTCACGGGGGAGTGGAGCGGCAGGTCCGACCCGGCCCCGGGTTCAGTTCACCGATGTCCCGGACGCCGAGCGCCAACAGGTTCGTCATCAGTTGGAACAATATTGCGGCCAGGACACCAAGGCGATGGTCTGGATCGTGGAGGCGCTGAGTCGGTTGGTCGGTCAGTGATGCAACACCGAAGATCACGCTCTCCTTCTTTCGCAGGGAGGAGGCGGTACGTCGAACGGCAGCCCGAAATACTCGAACACCTGCTTGGTGCGCTCATAAACCCGCTCCTCGAACATCCCGGCCCGGTTGCACATCAAGTTCATGGGCGCGAAGTCCCGGTCAATGAAGCGCACAAGTTCCAGAATGCACACCCTTCGCGTGGTGCCATGCCTTTCGGGAACAAGGAGGAATCTTGGACCTCAACAACGATCGGACCACGATCCAGGTCCGCGAGCCCGTATTGTCTCAGTGCCTGCTCGGTAGGCTCTACGAGCGCCATGCCGAGAAACTGCACCCGCGCTTGTTGCTCGTCGGTAATAGCTGGCGGGGGTGGTGGCCAGGAAAAGGCCCGCACACAATAGAGCGCTCGCGCCCACGGCAAGGACGAAGCTCACGCCGACGGTGCGGGATGCCGGTTCGGCTGAACTCGCCGGGCGCTCAGTGCCCGCCTGTGACGGTGTACCCAGCCCGCCGCAAATCCTCGGCCAAGTCCTGCTCCATTTGCGCCGCCGCTTCGTACGGCATAGGGTTCAGGTGGACATACAATTCCGGCAACAGCCGCAGGCCATACCGTCTGACCACCGAGGCCGCCTTGATGCCCTGCTTGTGGTTCGCAAAGCGTTCTTCCGGCGGCAGACCCGTCATTCCGACATACACGCACGGCTTTTCAGGATCACGATGGGGGTTGGCGGCGCGGAGAGTGCGGAGCCGGCCAGCGGTAGGGTCAAGCAGAACCACATAGACATTGTGGTGGTGCCCGGGCTGCTGTTCGGCCTGGAGCGTTCTGAAGGTCCGTCGCCTCATCGTGTGGTGCTCTGGGAAGCCGGATGGCGGGCCGTACACGGCTGCCGTCTATGCTGGTGGAGGCGGTGCGTCGTTCAGCGGCAAGCCGACCTCCATAAGTGATTTCAACCCAGTGGTGATCTTTCGCGCGGTCTTTGCCGGAGCGCGCTGCTCGTTGGCCGAGAGCCGGTCCTCTATTTCCACATGTCGCAGTCGTACAGCAGGCGGTTTCATGGTCTGCGCCCCAGTGTGGGAGATTCTCAGGAGCAGGCAAGGACTATGCGCCATCGTGGTCCCCAAGTCACCTGGCCCAGGCCGCTCACGATAGGGCCATGGATTGTGCTGGGTTGGACTTCGCAAGTTCTCCATCGCCGAGGCCGAAGCGTCAACGTACACTCTGCGCCGACGATGACGACACGGTTCATCATCACCGCCGATCCCCATCAGAGACTGGTGCGCCCCCGATGGCGACTTGGTTACCTGCCCAGTGCGGTTCTGCGGCGAGGGCCTGACGATGGACGCCGAAGGCCGGTGTCAAGGCTTACTGGACAGTCGTGCCAAAATCTTGGCGTCATGAGCGGGCACAACAAATGCCCGCGCTACTTGGCGCGTGGTCGCATCCAGCAACGCCTCCACCAAAGGGACGGTCACCGCACCGCCGCTCGGATTGACCACCACTATCCCGTTCTGGAAAGTGCGGCTATACGTGCCCAGTGCATAACGATCCTTCTGGTACTTCGTCAACCTCTGAGAGGAGGCAGGCGCCAAGGCTGGCGCAGCCAGAGGTGCCAGCAAGGACGCTGCCGGCGCGTCTGGGTCTGCGTGGGCGATCTCACGGCATCTTTCCCCGATAGAAGCGGCGATCAGAACCACCCGCGGTGATATCGGAGAATTCAATAGCTCCACCCGTCACTATTCGCGTGCCCAGATCCGTCCACTCCACAAGATCCAGCGAAGTTTGCATCGTGACTGCCTGTCCGTCGCCAGCGCTCACCGTGATCTTAAAGGTGCCGCCAGATAGAGTTCCCGGACTAAGGGTGATGGAGGCATTCCCGGGTTGGACTTTGAAGAGGGACCTGCCCAGGGTCACCCACCACTCCCCTTGTTGCCAAAACGCCGTCCCAAGGCCCGAATCGATCTCGATCGGTGTCTCCCCCGGTCTGCTCAAATACCGTCGGCCATGACTAAACATCACTTCCCCGTTGGATGCGAGAGCACTCATCCGGCTGTTGTCACCAAAGTGGGTGAGCTGGGTCTGTTTCCCTTCGGGTGAGCGAGTCCACACTTGCAGTTGACCACTGGTTCCGGGCTTTGTGTACGCTACCCAGCCGTTGGCGATCTGAAAGTTCGAGCCGGGCGCCAACTCGGGTCCCGTGCCTCGGGGAATCAGTTCGATCTCTCCAGTTCCATCGTTCATGACCAGCCCATCCCAACCCTTGCGATAAACGGCCCAGGTGCCGTCCGTCAGGACATAGGTGTACCACACACCGGTGTCCGGGCTCAGCCGCTGGGTCGTGCCGGATCGATAGCGATAGACGGCGTAGTCAGATCCCCAGAAAACGACATCTCCGTTGCTGGCCACGTCGTTCTTCCAGTTGCCCGCCGCCTGGCTGACGGTGGTGTTCTGGCCGGTCAACAAGTCCCTGAGAATCAGCGTCTGGCCGCTGTTCCAAATGGCATAATTGCCTTCCACGACCAACGAGTATTTAGAGTCGAGCACGCCCAACGCGATCACATTTCCATCACGCTCGTCGTATATCAGCCCGTCCTCCCCCACGAACATGGCCCCCTTGGGGGCAAGCGCCCCATACTGGGGAAACCTGCCCGCCTGGTCGATCACCACCGTCTCCACTTTCGTGGCGCGATTGTGGATCTTCAGGATGCCCCGGTCACTCTTGGATTCGAGGAAAAGGATCCGGTCCGGGAGCACGTTCCAGATGCCACCTGCTACCTCCTGAGTCTCGGAGAGGCGAACACTCGATTCGACGTAAACCGGAATGTCGATTGCCGTCGTTTGGCCGGCTGAGTCTGCCGCCTCAAAGTGCAGGGTGACTGCGCCCCCCTCATATTGGGCCAGCGACACGACCTTGTCCACGCTGTTATGGCCGCTGGCAAGGACCGGTCCCGCGCTTACCCGCAACGCGCATCCGATCGGATCATCATCCGAACAACTGGCGCTGACCCTGATCTGAGGGCGGGCCACACTCAGGCTCAAGGGAAACGTCACTTCCAGGATCGGTTTGCGGTCGTAAACAAAGTCCCGCTGGTCATGGGCGGAATTGCCGAAGAAATCCGTTCCCTCCACTATCACGGTGTTGGTTCCTCTCGCCAATCCGACCAGGGAAATGGAATTGGTCCAACCCGGGAAAGCACGGTATTTGTCGTAGTAGGCGGTTGGGGAAAACCCCAGATCGACCTCGCGTCCCTCGACCCGGGCGGAGACCCGCTGGATCTCGAGCGTTGAGGTGACTTTTGCCACGACCCAAAGGCTGTCGCCGGTCAACGCTCCATTTGCTGGGGAGACGATACTTGCGCTCACCGCGCCGGACTGAGCATGGACCCCGTAGCCAAAGACCACCCAAGAGATCAGGAGGAAAAGGAACGCCCTGGCTCGTGGATTTGAACCCTGGATTCCGTCGTATCTATGCTTTGACCATGTGACTGCCGTACAACAACTTGTAGATCTGAGTGTACGTCGGCTGTTAGCCGGACCGCTGTTGAATGAGATATTCATAGTACGTCTGGATCAGCTTTTAGTCTCGGTTTCGAGGCATCATCAGAACATATACCCTCCGACATCCGCGGTCACCCTCTAAGTCAGCTCCTGCCGGAGGCAACCGGCCAGGGCCACTGTGCCCTGCGGGTGGAGACCCTGGAAGAGGGACCGGAGAACACCTCCGCGAGCAGCCTGGCGGATGTTGACCTTTCGCGTGACCCTGATAGGGTAGGATCCATGCGAAAGCACAGGAGACAACCCTCCTTCACGTGCGGGCGTTCGTCGCTCCGCGTACATCCATTCCGCATCCGTTTCGGACCTGTTGTTCTGAATTCGTCCCCGGTTTCTGCGCGTGCCGACGGCCGTGGCCCTCGAGCCGGGCAAAGCCGACGAACTCTGGATCAAGGACGCCCGCCTCGAAGAGATCTCCGGTCCGGCGTTTGTCTTCGGCGTTGAGAACAACCCGCGCAATGAGGTTAACATGGAAAGGGTCTCCCGCCGCGGCGTGCCGGTCTTTGTCGCGCTGCGCGACAGCGGCAAGCACTTTACCGCGCCGGCAGCCAGCTACCTGGTGAAGACCTTCTCCCACGGCCTCCACTATTCCGACATCGGGGCCGTCCCGCGGATCAGGACCTTGTTCGACGCTGCTCCGCTCGCCGTCGCCGCTCTTTGGAAGGCCGGTACCGGTTCGATGATGAACGACGTCCGTTTTCTCGGCGGCCACGGCACACCCAAGCCCGACGGCTCACTGGTGTTTCTACGCCCTGCAAACGGAAGCGGAAAGCGGTGAAAGCGGGTTCGCGCTGCCCTTGGAGACCGACTCGTCGCGCGACATTACGGTCGCCAACCTCCACATTTACCGGGTCATCAGCACGTTTCAACCCTTTCCTTGGGCGGTCAAAGTGTCCAACTCGCGCGACATCCACCTTCGCAACCTGCATTGCTACAGCAACAGCAAGGTCAGCTACGATTCCGCCGTCTATGACCAAACCCACAACGTTGAGATCCGCCAGCGCGAGTTCGCCTGGCTTGACCTCTCCGGCCAGGCACCCCAGCCAAAGCCCGTCGTGCGCTCACGGATCGTCGCGCATGGCGCGAAAGTGGAGAAACTCGCCGGTGGTTTCTACAACATTTCGGGAGGAGCCACAGGCCCGCGGGGCGACTTCTACTTCGTGGACGGGCACTGGCAGCGCGTTTATCGGTGGAACCCCGCCTCATGCCAGCTCTCGACCCTCAGCGACTTCCCCATGGACCCCGTCAACCTGGCAATCGACAAGGCTGGCAACTTGATGGTGGTGTCCTACGCGGGCAAGGGCATTGTTTATGCGCTGAAGCCGGAAGGCGCCATCGTGCCTCTGCAACCCGGGACCGTCGTCTCCCGGGCGGGGAAGACCCTCTGCCTGCCGGTTAGCGACTGGCGTTTGAATCGCGAATCGCTCTCGCATCCTGCCGCCCATTTCGTCTCGCCTGACGGCACCACGATCCTGCCCGCCGGAGCGGACTTCCTCAGCGGGGCGATGAGTTGGGGCGTCAAATCGAGCCCTCAAATCCGATCGTTCGGCCTCGCGTCCGTCATGCCGGGCCAACCCTTTTACGTCACTGATGAGGCTGAGCTTACGACCTGGGTTGCCTCGGTTAACCCGGATGGAAGTCTGGGGGACTTCCGCCTTTTCGCCGAGCAGGGCGGCGAGGGTGTGGTGGTGGACTTGCGCGGGAACGTCTATATCGCCGTTGGCCAGGTCCACGTCTTCAACCCCGCCGGCAAGCTCATCGAGAGTATCGACGTGCCCGAGCGCCCTGTGCAGGTTGTCTTCGGAGGCCCCGGCCGTCAGACGCTGTTCATTCCAGCCAGAACCTCGCTCTATTCAGTGCGCACACGCTACCCGGGACGATGACGAGGTTCATCGAGTTGTCGGGGCGGCGCCGGGCGTGATCGTCGTCGCTGCGGAAAGGCAAGGGTCAGGCAAGGCGTCCAACCCTGATTTTCCACTCTTCACTGGTCTCGACGTCAGCGCGTGGTGGTGGTTGACAGCAAGCTGGGAAGCTGGGAAGCTGGCAGCGTGAAGACGACGCTGGATTTGCCCAACGACCTAGTGCGAGAGATGAAGCTGCGAGCGGTGCATGAGGGGCGGAAACTCAAGGATATGGCGGCGGAACTGCTTGCCGCCGGACTGGCCGCGAAATCGTCCCAAACCAAGGTCCCGCGCGCCCGCAAGGGGTCGATCAAGTTGCCCTTGTTTCCATGTGCGGCGGATGCGCCTGCGCGGCGGATGAGCATGGCGGCGATTACCGCGCTGGAGCAGGAAGCCCAAACCCACGAAGACCTTGAACGCCTCGGCCCGTCTCTTTGACTCCAGCGTGTGGGTGGCGCTGGCCTTCTCCTCTCACCCGCACCATGCCGAGGCAAGGCAGGAGTTCGGCACCGCGGATTCCGCCCATCCGGCGGCCTTTTGCCGTGCGACACAGCAAGCTTTTCTGCGGATCATCACCACTCCGGCGGTCCAGAAGATTTACGGCAGCGGGGTGATCGCGAATGACGAGGCGTGGAAGAAGTGGGAGTTGTTAATGGCGCTGCCACAGGTGGTCTGGCTGAACGAGCCAGCGGGCGTGGAGACCCTCTGGCGAGAACACGTCCGTCTTTCCTCCGCCTCGCCCAAAGTCTGGATGGACGCCTATCTGGCCGCGTTCGCATGTGGACACCGCATCCCGCTTGCCACCCTGGATAAGGATTTCGCGCGCTTCACCGGCTTGGCTGTCCGGTATCTGCTGGCTCCATTGACCCCCTGACCGGCGCACGATCAGAACCCGATCGTCGAATTCAACTGCGCCCCGGCGTGGATGGTTTTCCGACCCTGCTTGCTGCGCTGTCATCAGACCATTGTTCAGCATCGTAGCAACCACCGCCGCGCAAACCGGACAGGGAAGGAGATGTCTCATTCCCGGTGAACGCCTTTCCATCGCGAGGTGAAAACCGCTGCCAGGACGGCATACACGATGATAACCAATCCGCTCAAGCCGCGCACGGTCCAGCCTTTGAATTCCGGATTGTTGGCAAACCACGCTGACCACCGCACATTGACCAGCGCCAGCGTCGCCACGCCAAGGACGACGCAGAGCAGCGCCACCACCGACCAGTATCGTCGTGGCCAGCGCAAGCAAACACTCATGCTCAACGCGAACGTGGTGGCTGCCCCCATCGCCACAATTCCCGCGCCCCACCAATCCTGGGCGCGAATCGCCGCCACCACCAACCACGCGGTTGCTCCAACGACGCTGCCGCCCAACCCACCGTAGATTGCCGCGCGCCCCGGCGGACGGCTCGCGAATGCCTGTCGCGTGGAAGGCTCGACATACGTGCCGTCCTCGACCTGGATCTGCCGCTGACGACGGTTGGTCCACAAGACCAGGCATAGGAGGGTGGCACAATAGATCAAGGCGAACACCACCAGCAGCCCGACGAACAGTTCGCGCCGTTGGGCCGTGGGCGAACGCCCGAAGTGAACGAGTCCGAAGAGCGCAAGCCCGAAAGCAACAACAAGCGCGGCAGAAAGCCAAGTCGAGCGGATCATGAACTGCCTTTCACGCGAGGACTTTGTGTTCTTGATGCTCATATAGGCGCCGAATGCTCCTCCCAGCGATCCGATCACCGGCCCAATCATAGATCCGGCCAGCCCGGCGGCTCCCGCTGACTTGACCAGGGCGGCTCCCTTGCTGGTGGCCGCAATGGATGTCCCCGTTAGTGTGGCGGCGGTTGAAATCGTGATGGCCAACGCGGACGGCGCGGCTTGGACGGCATTGGAGGAGATGACGACGACCAGCCCTCCAGCGCCGACAGTGATGCCTCGCTTGGAGAAGAATTCCCGCAAGCGTTCGACCGCGCGGCTCACGCGTTTTTGCGCGGCGTCGTCAGACGTACCGAGCGCCGCACCGACTTCGCGCAGGGATTTGTTCTCAAAGTAGCGGAGCAGGACTGCGGAACGGTCTGTGTCGTCAAGAGCATCCATAGCCTCGTCGAGGAGTGGTTCGATGTGGGTCCAGTTGGCGTCTGCAGCGTTGATGGTGTTCATCTCGGTGGCGATTTGTTCGCGCGCCTGACGGCGGGCTTCGCGGCGGACGACATCAATGGCCTCGCGGCGGGTGAGTTGATAGAGCCACGCGGTGAGGATGGTGCCGGGCGCCAGCCGGCGCGCGTTGCGGGCGAGATTGATGAATGTGGATTGCGCGACCTCCTCGGCTAGTTGGGAGGAGCCGACCTGGCGTAGCGCGGCAGAATGGACGAGATCGAGATGGCGTCGGACGATTTCAGCGAAAGCGTCCTCGGCGTGGTGCCGGGTGTAGCGCGCGAGCAGTTCCAAATCGGTGTCGCTCATGTTCAGAAGGATAACGTCACCGCCGGCAGGAATCCGACAAAGAATTTCACCTGAAATGCGGAACGATCGAGCCACGTTGGCCAACCAGGAAAGGACAGCCAGCGACAACGACTATTAGAATCGCCTCACCGACCTCGCGAATGCGCTCGCCGTTTGGCGGAATCCCCAGATCCCCAGAAAGGCCGCCTGATTTCTCTTTCCAGCCCTCGGTCCAGAACCTAGGCTGAATATCCGCTAAGGATAGGCCGAGGGTCCCGCGGGCCAAAGCCCAGGGGCAGGTCGCTGTGGAACAGCCTGGGTGGGGGGTGAGACAGACCTATGAGCACAGATGAACCAGGCAATCGCCGGGCACCGGAAGGTGCTCCCGATTCCGCTGCGAATTATCTCCCGACCCCGGCCAGCGCAGCGGCGGTTTCACCGGCAGAACCCGTTCCGCCGAGTGTCGGCATCGGCGCACCCATCTACCGGACCGCACTGAGCGACATTACGGAGCGGACGCGGTTAGAAGAAGTTCAGGACTTTCTGGCGCGTACGAGCAGCGGGTCGGCGAACGAGCCATTCTTTAACGCCTTAGCTCGATACCTGGCCCAGAGCCTCAGCATGGACTTCGTCTGCATTGACCGCCTGGAAGGGGAGGGATTGACGGCCCAGACGCTGGCCGTCTGGTGCGACGGCCATTTCCAGGACAACGTGAGGTATGCTCTGAAGGATACCCCCTGCGGCGAGGTGGTGGGCAAGCGGGTCTGTTGTTTTCCGGCAAGCGTGGGTCAGTTTTTCCCACGCGATCAAGTGCTCCAGGAGCTGCGGGCAGAGAGCTATGTCGGTGCAACGCTCTGGAGCCATACTGGCCAGCCTATCGGCCTGATCGCGGTCATCGGACGAACCCCGATGGCCAACCGGTCACTGGCGGAGGCCATGCTGAGGCTGGTGGCCGGAAGAGCGGCGGGAGAACTGGAACGGCTGGATGCCGAGGTGGCATTGCGGAAGAGCGAGGAGCGGTACGCACTGACTCTCGCCGCGGTGAACGACGGACTCTGGGATTGGCACATTCCAAGCGGGACAGCTTTTTTCACGCCCCTGTACTACGCGATACTGGGCTACGAGAACAACGAGTTCCCCGCCACATACGATTTCTGGCGCTTGCTCGTCCACCCGGAGGACATCGACAGGGTCGAGCGCGAGCTTCTAAGAAGCATCGGGACCGGCAAGGGCTTCACTATTGATCTCAGGATGAGGAAGAAGACTGGCGAGTGGCTCTGGGTTTCCACTCGTGGCAAGACGATGGAGATGGACGCGGAGGGCAAGGCACTCCGGATGGTCGGTGTGTTGAGCGACATTACCGAGCGCAAGCGGGCGGAAGCGGAGAAGGAAAAACTGGAGGCCCAAAACCGGCAACTCCAGAAGTCCGAAAGCCTCGGCCGCATGGCAGGGGCCATCGCCCACCACTTCAACAACCAACTCCAGGCGGTGATGCTGAACCTGGAGATGGCCAGGAACGATCTGCCCCGAGGCGCGGGACCCATGGAGAACCTGACTCATGCCATGCAGTCTGCCCGCAAGGCGGGCGAAGTGAGCAGCCTGATGCTGACCTACCTCGGGCAAACCGTTTCCAAACGTGAACCGATGGACCTTTCGGAAGCTTGCCTCCGGAGCCTTCCCCTGCTGCGGGCTGGCATTCAGAATGAGGTTGTCCTGGAGACCGAGTTGCTCACGCCGGGTCCCGCCATCAGCGCCAACGCCAACCAACTACAGCAGGTGCTGACCAACCTGGTCACCAACGCGTGGGAGGCCATGGGTGACGGACATGGTGCCGTTCACCTGAGCGTGAAGACGATTTCCGCGGCCGATATCCCGGCAAGAAACCGTTTTCCCATAGACTGGCAGCCGCAAGACAATGCCTATGCCTGCCTGGGAGTGGCGGACGCGGGCTGCGGGATCGCGGACACGGATATCGAAAAGCTCTTCGACCCGTTTTTTTCCAGCAAGTTCACCGGACGAGGGCTCGGCCTGCCTGTGGTTCTTGGAATTGTCCGGGCTCACAACGGGGTCATCACCGTGGAGAGCAAACGAGGACGAGGGAGCGTCTTCCGGGTCTTTTTCCCGGTGTCGGCGGAACCGGTGCCTCAGAAGCCGGTTCAAAGGGCCCAGAACTTGAAAATGGCAGGGGGTGGCACGGTGCTCGTGGTCGAGGACGAGCCGTCCGTGCGCAAATCGGTCACCCTCGCGCTTACGCGCCTGGGTTTTACGGTGCTTGCCGCAGAGGACGGTGTCGAGGCGGTGGAGATATTCCGGGAGCACCAGGATGAAATCCGTTTGGTGCTGTGCGACCTGACCATGCCCCGTATGAACGGTTGGGAGACCTTGACGGCCCTGCGCCAGATTGCGCCCGGCGTACCGGTGATCCTATCCAGTGGCTACAGTGAGGCCCAGGTGATGGACGGCAATCACCCCGAACTGCCCCAGGCAGTCTTGAGCAAGCCTTATGAGTTTAAGGCGCTTGCCGATGCCATCAGGCAAATCCTGACATCCGTGTAGCAGTCGGGGAATGGCGGGAAAGAGGTGTCTCAGAGTGTGGTTTTCGTACTGGTTGGATTAGATCACATACGGGGCGCGCATCGCGCGGGACCGCATCCGGTTGGCTTCGGGATCACTGACAAACTCAGCCTTGCGCAGATCGAACTTCAGGTTTCGCTTCAATTGCTCGCAGATGTCGGCAGCCAGGCAGATGCTCATGGACCGATACATCACTTCTGGGTTCGCCACCGTGGGCCGGCGCGAACGGATGCACTCCAAGAAATCCCGCAGGTGGTTCATCGGTCGTTGTGTCCTGGCCACGTAGTCCGCCACCACTTTCTTGGATTCGCGCAACAGCGCGGGCGATGAGACATCGGCTTGCGAATAACCGTCGGCAGCCGCAGCCCATCCTTCGGGTCCATCGAACCGCTCACCACAAGCGCCATGCCAGAACTCGCACGGTTCCCAAACCGAGCCCGCGACTCGGAACAGAACCAACTTCACCCCGTTGGACAAGCGCGTCACCATCGTTGCATCCGGTCCCTCGTACTCGAACTCGATGAAGGAAACGTTCGCCATATCGAGTCCGGCCAGGGCCTGGGTCACCGAGTGCGCGCCCCACATCGCGACATCGGTAGCGAAATCATAAAAGTGATACCACCCTCCGCCATTCACATACCCGGCGTTGTAAGGCCGCCAGGGACATGGACCGAGCCAGACATCCCAGTCCACTTCATCCTTGGGCGGTTCCGGCTCCGCCGGCAACCAGTCGTGACGCAACCCGTCGCGCCAACGACAGTCCGCGTAAGCGGTATGAATCTGGCCCAGCCGGCCGGATCGGGCCATCTCGATGGCAAAGACGTGATTCGGCTCGCTGAGCCGCTGGGCGCCGGTTTGATAAACCCTACCATACCGGCGGGCGGTCTCGACGACCATCTGCCCCTGCGCCATCGTGAGACAGGCTGGCTTCTCACAATAGACATCCTTGCCCGCCCGCATCGCCATAATCGAAGCCAGCGCGTGCCATCGGTCTCCGGTGGCGATCAACACGGCATCCACATCCGTCCGTTCGGACAGGAACTGGCGCATATCGCCATACACAGCACAATCCTTATTGCCGTATTTGCTGTCCACCACCTTCTTGGCCGCTTCGCGCCGGCTTTTCAGGACATCACAGGCGGCAATCCACTGCACGTCCGGCTCGCCCAACAGACAACTCAAATCATAGGAGCCACGTCCGCCGAGTCCAATGCCGCCCATCACGATGCGTTCGCTGGGCGCAACGGCTCCGCCGCGCCCCAGCGCGGAGGCCGGAATACAACAAGGCATCGCCACCGCGCTTGCCGCCATCGCCCCCCGTTTCAGGAAGCGACGCCGCGTGAGTGTCATAGTATTGTCATTGCTCATAACGGTTATTTTAGCAGCATCCGCTCGTCTGTCAGTTTAAAATATTCAATTCGTCCGGTCGTCGGGGTGAGACGGTGATTTTCTGTGTGGCAGCATTCTCCTTACGGGCATGGGTCACTGCGGAGAACTTCAACCGCCGGCTAATCGTGTCTGGCGACTCAACGCCGGACGCGGTAGAACCGGCGAGCGTCCGCAGGAATGATGATCAGCGGTGAGACTGCTCCCGACTCGTCCTGCCACCCGCCGGCGGCGTTGGTTGTGCTCTGAAGCGTTCCCAAGCCCCAACTCACGACCACACGGTTACCGTTGCGCCCGACGGACAGCAGCGGTGCCAAGTTAAGAAAGCTGGAGTAGTCACCGGACATCACCGTCCTGAGGTGTGATTCACTGAGAGCCCCGGCGAAGATCGCAACATCATCGAGCAGGCCGTTCCAGTTCCGGGTCCCGTCCATGTTGAGTTGGGAGCCAATCTGGATTGCGCCGGCGTAGCCCGTGAAACTGAGCGACGCGCTCAGGGGAAGCGAGGTCTTCGCCCCTTGTGGGCCTTGGTTGCCGTTCCGGTAGAGCGTCAGGCTCCGCCCGTCATAGACGAGCGCCAGGTGGATCCATTGGTCCAACTGAGGCACCACCGTCGCCGCTGTCCCAAAGCCTTGGTGCCACGCGGTCAGACTGTTGTGCCAGACGTAGAACTGGGAGTCGCCGCTGGCCCCGGAGTCCCACTCCATGCCCAAGCCGCCATCCTGCGCCAGGAAGCGTCCGTAGGTGGCCACGTAATTGCCGGCGCCATCCGAGAGCTCCTTGGCCCAGACGGTGATGGTCCATGCGTCGTTCGAGGCCAGGCCGATTCTGAGCGAGTCACTGGCTGGAATATCGACGTAGGCGTGATCCACGCCGTTGTTCTGAAACTGGAGCGCCGTGCCAAAGCCTGGCCGGCTCGACACCCAGGTCGGAGTGTTGCCGTTCTCGCCAATGATGACGCCGTGATTCGTCAGGCCGGAGCTGTCGCGCGCCTGGTCGCCGCTGCCTTCGTCGAAACGCCACAAACCAACCAGGCGCGGGGGCAACGGTACGAGGACCGTCAGGACAGCGTCCCTGCTGCTGGTGGGGCCGGCGGTGTTGCTCACCACCACCGTGTAGGTCCCCGCTTGACTGTCCTGGACATTCGTCAGCGTCAAGCTGGACTTGGTCGCGCCAGGCAAGTTAGTTCCGTGGAATCGCCATTGATACCCTGCCGCGCCGTCGCTGGTGGCGACCACGGAGAAGGTCGCGTCAAGACCCTGGTTGACGGTCAGGTCCTGCGGATGCACCACAATCCGTGGCCGGCCGCCGCCAATGTACGCGGAGAAATCGCCGGCCATGATGGTACGCACCTCGGCCTCCGTGAGCGCGCCTCTGAACACGGCGAAGTCATCCAGCATTCCATTCCAATTCCGGTCCCCACCCATGTTGGGCATGGCGCCGATCTGGATTGATCCGCTGTAGCCGGGGAAAGCCACCGAGGACCGCGCTGGCAGAGCGGTCTTGGCACCTTGAGCGCCTTGGTTGCCGTTGCGGTACAGCGTTACATTCGTTCCGTCATAAACCAGCGCCAAGTGGGTCCACTGGTCTAGCAGCGGCACCACCGCCGCGTCCGTGCCGACCCCTTGCTGCCAGGCGCTGACGCTGCCGTGCCAGATCCAGTACTCGGCGTCGCCATTAGCTCCGGATTCGAAGTTCAAGCCGAAGCCGCCGTCAAACGCGAACAACCGTCCATAGGTCGCTACGAAGTTTCCGAAGCCGTCCGACGCCTCGTTCGCCCAGATCGCGATCGTCCAGGAGTTCTCGGCCGTCATGCCGATTTTCAGCAGTGGGTTGGCCGGGATGTCCACGAACGCGTGATCGACGCTGTTGTTGGTGAAACGCAACGCCCCACCGAAGCCCGGTTGGCTCTGCACCCGTGCGGGCACGTTGCCGTTTTCGCCAAGCAAGGCGCCGTTCCAGCCGAGGCCGGAGGAATCGTTGGCAGTATCGCCGTTGGCCTCGTCGAAACGCCAGAGCCCCAGAAGGGCAGGGGCGGCGCCGGCGGGAGCGGCAGACGATAGGGCTAGAGCGATAGGAATGGAGAGGAACCAGGTGAACGACACGCGCGTCTTCATAATTGGGTTGCGCGAAGGTTACCACCCGCACTCACCAGCGCAACCCCTGAATGCGGACCCACAGAAGGCAACCAAGAGAACGAAGGAAAGGGAGGTCGGTAGGGCTCGCTGTCCTCAGCGGGCCGCACACGCGATCGGACGTTCAAGACGGCACGCTGGGACAGCCGCGTCCTACCCGCGGCTGTCTTCTGGAAACCGCAGAGGGAATGGCCGCAAAAGAACTCAAAGAGCACAAAGAGGATGAAATGGCTTCGTAACCGGCCGAGTTATCGAGTTACCTGGCGGGTGAGCGCTCAATGTGAGGCATTGCTTCCCAATCCTCTCTCTTTGTGAGCTTTGCGCCCTTTGCGGTTAACTCGACTGCTCCGAATCCCATCCCCATGCGCGTAATCGTGCCATCCGTGGTTTAATCCCCGAGGAACCGGCTGATCTCATCAGCGTCCCCGAGGCTTATCAAAAAATCATAGTTCCCCGGGCCGCAACGCCGCTCTAAATGCGAGAGGATGCGCTGGGCCTGTGCCTCGGTCTCCCTTGGGCCATTACGGTAGAAGGGCTTGCCTTTGCTTCCGAAGGTAAACTGCTGAGCACACTGGGCCGTTTCTAATCCTCGAAAGGCCCCTGATGCCTTTCTGTAGTCCGAGTGCGGCTCAAGTCCCAAGGCCAGGGCGTACTGGACGGCCTGCTCCACCAGCTTGCGGGCGCAGCAAGGCTCGGCAGGGACCATCGAGAACTCGGATTCGTAATGCCCGCGGATACGTTCGCGATAGTCATGCACGTCGCAGTCCTCATAGAACGCGTTCTTCACGCCCAGGCAGAACACATCGACCAGGAAGATCCCCGCCTGGACGCGTCGTCCTTCGGCCTTGAAGTGGGCAACGATGACCCAGCCGATGCCATCTTTGAAAATGTCCGCTGGCCAAAGCGCTTCGTGCGTTGGCGGATGAGTGGGGTGGCCCGGATCGTCAGTCATCCGCGGAGAATACACTCCCGGAACCCGGAACTCAAGCACCGGATGGGCTCCGTCCCAAAGCACCCGATAGTAAACGCAACGCAAAGACGCCAGGACGCCAAGACGCTGAGGAAGAGGACGCAGGTAGGGCTCGCTGTCCCCAGCGGGCCGCACACGCGATCGAAAGCTCAAGACGGCGCGGAGTTAGCCACGGATGACACAGATCACACGGATAGGGAACAAACCTGGAAACCGCAGAGGGCAATGGTAGCCACAAAAGAACTCAAAGAGCACAGAGAGGCTGAAATGGACTTGCGCCAACGCGCTAATGTAGTAGAATATTACCCATGAAAACAACGACGATGACGTTGACCCGGAGGCGGCAGACGGTGTTTCCGCTGGAATGGTGCCGCCGCGTGGGCCTCGAGCACGGCGGCCCTCTGAACGCGTTTGACCTGGGGGAGGGGGGACTGTTGATCCGGCCCGTGAAACCGCTCACGAAGGCCGAGATAGCGAGGCTCCTGGACCAGGCGCCGTCTGGCCCGCACTCGCCGGAAGAGGCCGCGGTCATCGTTGAACGAGCCTTGCGCAAAGTACGCCGCGCGTGAATCCGGTGGTGATGGACACGGGGGTGCTGGAGAAGCCGTTCGGCATCCGGATTCTCACGCCCCGCGCCTGGCTGGCCACTCTATCGAGGGCGGACCGCCGGAAACTCGGTTAGAGACGGCGAGACGATCTGGCGGCGAGGCGGAGGTAGGGCTCGCTGTCCCCAGCGGGCCGCACAGGCGCTTGCACGTTCAAAGCGGCGCGGTAGGGAGGCGGGTGAACCACGAAACACACGAAACACACGAAA
>ORJL010258107.1_pt1 | contig 19950 bp, 14 predicted proteins | sample 1779941 | NCBI WGS metagenome assembly ORJL01 (sample SAMEA104232317, study PRJEB22302) | groundwater metagenome | biome: forest; feature: aquifer; material: groundwater | place: USA | collected 2011-08-07 | depth 5.8 m | reverse complement strand
CGCGTCCGGGATGAGTTCCACGGCGCTGCGCAGGGACGCCGCGGCGAGCGGAGGCAGGTCCGGTCCGCCGACGATGACCGAACGATAGCCCATGCGCCTCAGACGAGCCGCTGCGTCGTCCAGGTACGTTCGTAGGAGAAACTCGCCGTCCGTGCCGCCGCCGACGGTGACCAAGACCGTAGGTTCAGCATCCGACGAACACGCCGGATGATCGCAACCGCCGCGGGTGACATAACCCATGAACGAGAGCTTGTCTTGGATGGCGCGGGAGAGGCGGTACTCGTCCACCACGTCGAAGATCGAGCGCATTCCGTAGACCCACACCTCGTCAAAGCACTCTTCCAGCGCGTCCGGGATCCCGGCGTCGTCCCACTGCGTCACTGTCGCTTCCGCGGAGTCTTCGATATCGCGCATGCCGAAAATGATCCGAACCTCCGGACGATTGCGGCGCAACCAGCGCAGCGCAGGAAGGAGCTCTCCGCAGACCCCCAGCGGAGCCTTGTCCACCAGCACCACGTCCGGTTCGAAGTGTTCCACCGTCTCGCGGAGGACGGCTTTGCGATAGTCGATCATGTCCCCGGTGGGGATCGGAAGGAACTTGCTGCGGTAACTCTGCGCCGCTTCTTTGGCGAGCGACGGCAGCTTGATGTAGTCGATTCGCTGAAGATTCTTGAACAGCGGAACGTACGGAGTTCCCGTCGCCAGGAGAAAACTCGAAAACGGATACCTGCGTCCCACGCGGTCGCAAATCGACAACGTGCGTGTCAGATGGCCGATACCCACGCTGTCGTGGCAATATGCAAAAACTCGACCGTGCGACAAAGGTTCGCTCCCATGGCAAGAACCGGGCGGGGCAGGCACATGCTCCCCCTCCGGACCGTCGGCCAGTTCGTACAGAGGCACATTACGTGCCACGTCGCGTAGACCGCCCGCACAACCCTCACACTCCCAAAAACCGCCTTAGCGGGCGGTTCCGCGTCCGAGAATGTCTCGGCGCTGCGAACGTATTCGCAGTCGTGTCTTGCAACCGCGAACCTACTCACAGTGCGGGACGGCGGAAGAAAGCTCGTGGCGTTCACGCCTACGATCTGAGGTACGGGTGGGCGATCGAATTCACGCGCAGCCATTTTTCGATCGTGGCATGACGATTGCTATGGAACGCAGGGCCACCCAAGTTGGCGCGGGAGCTCGAAGGGTCGGCACTGCCCACCTCTTCCCGTCGGCATAATGTTGGCGCGGAACACGGCGGCGGGTCGATCGGCCCTTTTCCCGAATTGTGCATCGCGTTGCCGGGGCAGGAGGGGTCTTCGCAATGAGAATAGATGGTAGCGTGGGCACTGCCCACCGCTTCCCCGATCGGGCAAGCCGCGTCGTTGTCGCATGTGCTGCGCTGCTCTTGACGGATGCCGCGCGGGCGCAGCTTCCCAACCATCCGGTGATTACCGAAGTCTACACCGATCCCAATGGGCTCGACGACGGTCCCTTCTGTCGCGATCCGGCCAATCTCCACCAGGAATACATCGAGATCTACCTCCCGCCCTCCGCGTCGCTTTCGCCCTCGCTCAACAAAGACGCGCTGAAGTTGACCTTCTACGAGGTCGAGGGCGATTCGACGAGCGGCGGACTGGGGTTGATCAACTACCGCTTCGACCTGCCCACGTTCGATCTCGATCCCAGCAACGGAACCACCGCGGGCGCGATCGCCCGACCTTCGAGCGGCGTCGTGGTTCTCGGCTGGGTCAACTACACCACGACGGCGCCGGTCGTTCTGGCCGGCACCCCGAGCACGCGATTGGCCATGATTAACGGCGGGATCACCACCACCGGGGGCGCGTACACGTTTATCGCCATCAACGGGGCGCAGGGTACCGGAACGACGAACTTCCCAGTCCCCGCCGCGGAAAACAAGATCGACATGCCCGCCGAAGCCTGCAGCGGCTTGATTCAGAACGGTTCGAGTGCGTACTTGCTCGTCAATCGTGATTCGCCCGATTACGTGATGCTCTGCGATGACGCACACGCGGTGGAATGTCCCGCGGGGTCGAACCCCAATCTCGCGAACGACCTGGTGGGCCTGGATACGCCCGCGCTTCTCGACGGTCTCGCGGGGAACGACCACGGCAAGTTCTTGGTCATCGAGCAGCCTTACGCCACACCCACCGGCGATGAGATTGACCTCGAAACCGTACTGCCGCTCGGCGGGGCTTTCAGCCTCCTCGTCGCGCAGGTTCCGGAGAGTGACTCGTCCACGTCGTACCCGGGCATTGCCAATGGCTATGCGCGATTCTACGTGAACGTACCCAAGACCACGGAAACCGTAGCCTCTGACAATCCGGTGACCGACGCCACCGCAGCGTATCGGCACATCCGCAACAACGGACCGTTTTTCCCGACCCCGGGTCGCGCCGTCCTCACAACCACCGCGCCCGAACTCGGCGTCGCCGTGGGTGCGGAGCACATGGTGGAAGTGTTGTTCCAGACCACCGGTCGACCCGGCGTGTTGGCCGCGAATGTCGGAGGGAATTATCCAATCAACTTGTCGACCGCCGCGGGAGTTTCGAGCAATCCGGCCATTGCGACGTTCGCCGCTGGTGTTGCGGCGACGGGCGTCCCCGGACAATCGCTCGCGTTCCCGTCGGTTGCCGTGACCCCGGCTGCGGGCGCGGCGCACAATTCCGTCGCCAGCGCCACCGTGACGGTGACAGCCACGAACGTCAACGGCGGCGACCCGGCCGTGGTCGCGCCGATCCAAATGACCACCATGACGGCCACGGTGCTGAAACCGACCACCGGTCTTACCGCGGGAGGAGCGGCGTTTCAGACGACGGTGTTCGCCGCGGTTCAGACGATCCCGGCGAACGCGGGCGTGACCAACGAGTTCCGTACGACCAGCCTGGGAACGTTCGTCGCCAACAACCTCGGCGCCGCGGTCCAGGACACACTTTCCAATGGATCCGTCTTGATCAATCCAGCGACCAACATCGGAAGCGGCCTGCTGATGCAAGCGATGATCCGCGACTTCCCCGACCCGGGGTTCTTCATCAACCTCGCGGGTCCGCCGGGCAAGCTCAATCTCGTCCAAACGGTCGTTCAGTCCGCGGAGGTCGCCAGTGGGGCCGCGACGTACGACAACAGCATCGACGGCGGTCTGACGGGCGTTCGCGCCATTCGTTGCAACACGCCGGATACTTTCACCTTCGGAGGATCGTTCACGCCGACGGAGACCGTCCACTTTGCCGACGCCGTGGGCCGCGCCGGAAAAACCCGAAGCGGACTCACGAATGCCACGACCACCCGTACCTTCGAGATCGCGATCCTCGACACCAACGTCCGCGACGACAGCACGTTGGAAAGCGGCGCCACCGACGACGTCGGAGTGATCGTCGAGGTTGCTTCGGTCGAGCTCGGCGCTCCCGTGGTGGTCGGGGAGTTCGTCTTCCTCAGCTTCACCGGCGGACTCCAAGGTGCCGACCTCGATCTCGACGGCGCCGAGGTTTCTCAGCTCAGCAATGTCGCCCGAGTTCTCTATCTCGACCTCGACAACCTCCACACGGTTTTGGGAATACGGTCCCTCGAAGCGATCATCCTTGTTGACGGAAGCGGCACGGGCGAGCTCGACGTGGCCGAGGTGTTCAGTCTGAATCCGGTCGGCCTACCGCCTACGTTGGTCGCGGCCTCGCCGGCGACCACCGGAAGCCTGTGGCGGTCGTCGGCGAACATCGCTCGACTCACCTTCAACCAGAACATTACGCTCCCGGGGGCCGGACAGGTGACGATTCAACCGATGCTGGCAAACGGCCAGTTCGGAGCCAACGTTTCCGCCGGTTTCACCCTCAGCGTGGAAAACGACGGCGGCGGCAATCCTCGCATTCTCAAGATCGTGGACACCGCCGCATCCGATTTGGTCCACCGACAGTGGTACGCGATTCGCAACACGGGTGCATGGGCGGGGATTGCGAACTTCACCGTCCAATACGTGGTGCAGATCGGCGATGCGGACAACGATCAGCAGGTGCTTAATCTCGACACCGGTTTGATTAACGCGGCGATCCCGAACTTCAGCCCGGCGGATGACGATCGCCGCAACATCGACGGGGACGGAGCTATTTTGAGCGCGGACGTGAGTTCGACCAACGCCCGCATCCCGTCCCTCCGCGTGAACAAGCCGTCGGGACATTGATTTTGCGAAGGCGAGCCCCGCGATTGGTCGCGACGGAATGAGAGCACATGCGTATTGGGTGTGGCACCGGTTTTCAACCGGTGCGAAAACGGGTTGAAAACCCGTGCCACACGGCGGGGTGGCATGGCCAAGCGAAGCCCCGCCATGTTCGGCCGGGCTAGCTTCTCGGGGAGATGAGGATGCGGCACGCACGATTCATCGGTCTCTCGCTGGCGCTCGGCGCGTCGGCGGCGCTGGGGGCGGCGGCCACGTTCTTGCCCGTGGGACCGACCACCGTCCCTCCGGGGACGGAGGTGCAGTTTGACGTTTCGCTGAGTGTGGCGACGATCGCCTCCTTCGACGCAGCCGACGTGGTCATCGGGTCGCCTAACGCTACGAACGTTTCCTTCGCCTATTCGCCGGAATGGAACGCGGCGTTCGCCCAAGTCATCGCACCGTTGCAAGACGTCGGATTCTACCCCCAGGACGTATACGCCAGTGGAAACAACCCGACCTCGGTCGGTACGAGTCTCAAGCTCGGCACCGTCACGCTGGACACGAGGGGTCTCGCCGAGGGCGTCTACTCGGTGATGATCAGTAGCGCCACCGACCACGGCATCAGCAAACTGAGCAAAGGGGATCTGCGAGACTTGGTCAACGGGTCCGCGACCTTCACCATTGAATGCATCGCGGCTGACGCGGACTGCGACGGCGACTTCGATCTGGTCGATTTCAGCGGATTGCCGTCCTGCCTTCAGGGTTCCGGACACAGCGTTTCGCCGCTGTGCCGACGATACGACACCGACGGCGACGGCGACGTGGACATGGTGGACGCGCGGACGCTGTCGATGAACTTCACGGGCGCCCGCTAGCGCAGAGGGTACGAGGATGTAGCGTCGCCCTTCATGGGCGGCGTTGTTCTTGGCGATTGTGTGGGGTCGCCCTTCACGGGTTGCGCAACGCCGCGGATGAACCGCGACGCTACACGACCAACCAGAATGGGTTGGAAACATGACGCGCAGATGAGAAAGTCGATGCCATGAAAAACCCGGTGGTTGTTGTTTGGACGAGCCTTCTCCCGTTCGCAGCCGTAAGCGCGGTCGCCGCGGCCACGGCCACGTTTTCGCCAGTGGGCCCCGCGACCGTTCCTCCGGGAACGAACGTCACGTTCGATATCACCGTGGCGGTCGAGACGCTCGCCGGGTTTGACACGGCCGACGTTCTCATCGGATCCAACGATGCCGCGAATCTCGACTTCACCTACAGCGTCGCATGGACCGGTGCATTCGCCAACGTGACTTCGCCCGCGTTCGATAACGGGGTCTACGCACAGGATGTCTTCGTCGGAGGCAACAACGCGGCGGCGGTCGGAAGCAGTCTTCTGTTGGGGACGATCACGATCAACACGACCGGAATGGCCTTGGGAAGTCACGAAGTCTCCATCGACAACACCCTGGACGGCGTCAGCACGCTGGGCCTGTCGGGCACGCCGGAAGGGCTCCTCGGGGTTGGTCTCTTTTCCCTCCAAGATCCAAGCTGCTCGCCGCCCGACTGCGGCGACGCAGATGCTTGTACGAACGACTTCTGCCTCGGCGGAGTCTGCCAGCACGCCAACCATTGCGGATGCGATCTTCCGACGGTCACGGCGCTCGGTCCGCGGTATCTGGGCGTCACTCCGGCGGCGGAGGCGGGGCTGGTCGCGTTGCAGGTTCGCGGGACGACCGGAGCCGTGAGTTGTGTGAGTAAGTACGTACAGGCGAACTGTCTGGGCGGAAGCAACGTCGGGGCCATCTGCTCCGCGAATGCGGATTGTCCAGGCGGACTGTGCAACAACACGGGGACGCTGGGCACAACGGCTGTCTATCGCACACCGGCGGAGTGGGGCACGGTCGCGGTTCGCAGCGAGGTCATCGCTCCGCTCACCGCTTACGACGTCCGCACGGATTGTGGAACGACGCCGGGCGCTACGCTATCGAACCCGGTCACCGCGACGACGTGGAAATGGGGCGACACGACCGGCAATGTCGTCGTGAACTTCACCGATATTACGAACATCGTCACTGCTTTCCAATCCGGCTTCACTGCGCAGCGAACGCTGGAAAGCGTTGACCTGAGCGGCGCGGGCTGTATGCCCAATCGGCTCGTGAACTTCCAGGACGTCAGCGCTGCCGTCGGCGCTTTTCAGTCGAAGCCATTCCTGTTTTGTTCACCGCCGTGCCCGTAGCTTCAGAGGCGGGTCCGTTCATCCGGTCGGCAGCACCTCGGTTGGGATCTGCGTTTTCGCTACTTGAACATCACGTCGCCCCCAGGTCCACGTTTCCGGTCCCACCCGCGTCACGGCTTCGGTTTGTACAAGCCGAAGGGGATTCCTTCCGGATCGTGCAGGATGGCCATTTCGTCGCCGCCTGGGAGTTTCTGCGGCGGGATAATCACCGTTGCACCGGCGGCGGAGGCCTTCTCGAAATACCGCGTCATGTCGTCCACCTCAATGAAGAGTTGGACGAAGCTGTTCGCCTCGGGCGGTGCGGGCCAGATGCCTCCGTTGATCCCGCGACCGGAGGCGGTGTCGATCATGCGATAGTTGAGGGGGTTGTCGGCGTTGACTTTCCAGTCGAAAACGGAGGCGTAGAAGTTCGTCAGCGTCTCGGGGTTCTTGGTCACGATCTGCCATTGCATCACGGGTCGGCCCATCGGTTTCTCCTTGAATCTAGGGGTTTCGCGACGGTCCGGTCGTGGGCGCCTTTGCGGCGACGGTCGACGAGAGCGTTCGCACTTTTTCCAAAAGTCGCATCACGGTCGCCAGGGGGCGACTCGCGTCTGTGCCGATTCCCTCGCGCGAGCGATCACGCCAGTGCCTTTCGTCGGCCATCTCAAGCAGACCGAGGCGGAGCAGACGCTGCAGCGCGATGTTCACTTCGTCGGCGGAAATGCCCAGCACGTTGGCGATCCAACGCGAGTCGGGTCGGAAGTCGTGCAGGCGGAGCAGTTCGAGGATCGCGTATCCCGACCATTCGGATAACAGGCCGGCGGCGTCCTGTGCGAGCTGGACGATGGCGTCGTACGCCGCGGCGGGGATCTCTCGCGTGCTCATGTTCGCGCTGGCCATGAAGCGTTGCGTGTTCGCCGCATCGACGCCCAGCCGCTTGCAGAACTCCGTGATGGTCCCCGTCGTGATTCGCCGTTTGCCGCGAAGCATCTGCGACAGGCTGGAGTGGTCGACGCCGAGGGAGTTGGCGAAGGCGCGCAGCGAATACTGGTCATTGGCGGCGCAGCGACCGGCCAGTTCCGCCTGGAGAAACAAGCGAAAGGCGTCGTCGTCGCCGCCGCCGGTTGTCGGTCTCTCGGTCCTTTTCATACGCCTCGAATGCTACAGGGACACGACGGGGCGCATCAAAGGAAAAATGCGAAAAGCGGGGCATCCGGTTTGCCCCGCACGGGGCACCCGAACCGTCGCTCAACAAGGGGTTCAGTAGAATCCACCCTACGTCCACCGGTGGATAAGCCACCCGTGGTACCCGGTGCCGGCATGTTTTCCAACGCATGGCGGCGCTTCGCTTGGCCATGGCACCCGATGAGTGACTAAGCGTCGCTCGGAGAGTTCGCGGGCAGGTGCCCACGCTCGAATGCGTTGGTCCGTGCGGTTACTCTCTTCGCCATGACGGATGTTCTTGCCGACATCGTTCTCATCTTCGGCGCCGCCCTGGTCGCGACGCTGGTCGCACGGGCGATTCGCGCGCCGGCGATCATCGGGTTTCTGCTGGCGGGCATCGCCATCGGTCCGTCGGGACTCGACTTCGTTCACGAGCACGACGTGCATGCGCTCGCGGATCTGGGACTCGTTCTCCTGCTGTTCACCGTGGGGTTGGAACTCTCTCCCGCGCCGCTGATCCAGATGGGCGGGAGGTTGCTCTTGGCGACGGCGATCCAGATCGGCGCGACCGCCGGCGTCGGAACCCTCGTGCTCTGGGCATTCTGCGGCGTTCCCATCGCCGCCGCGATCGTCGTCGGGCTGGTGTTGACTCCAGCCAGCACCGCTATCGTGCTGAAGCAGCTCAGCGACCGCGGCGAGCTCGAGAGCGCGTCTGGGGCGGTCTCGACCGGCGTTCTGCTGTTGCAAGACGTGGCCATGATTCTCTTGTTGCTGCTCTTGCCGATTCTTGGCGCTCCGGGGGGCGCCGCATGGGGACCGGTGCTAAAGACGACGGCACTCGCTCTGGGCGGACTGCTTCTCGTCGTCGTCGCGGCTCGATTCGTCATGCCGATTCTGGTCCGCGTGATCTTCCGCGAGTCGAGCCGCGAAGTGATGACGCTGTTCGCCGTCGTGACCGCCATCACCGGTGCGTGGCTGGCGAGCGCCGCGGGCTGGTCGCCGGCGCTCGGCGCCGCCGTCGCCGGTCTGGTCCTCGCCGCGACTGACGTGCGTCATCAGCTTTTCGCGGAGATCATGCCCTTTCGCGAAGTCTTCAATGCGCTCTTCTTCGTTTCCATCGGGATGTTGGCCGACCTGACCGCGGCGCGGGCGCACCTGTTCCCGTTGCTCGCTTCCGTGGCCGCGGTGATCGTCGTGAAAGCGATCCTCGCCGCTGTGGGGGTTCGGGTGGCCGGGTGGCCGTCGCGGGTCGCGGTCGCGGTCGGTCTCGGTCTATGTACGGTGAGCGAGTTTGGCTACGTCGTCGCAGCGCAGGCGGCGGCGCAATCGCTCATCAGTCAGGAGTGGTTGGGCGTGGTCGTGTTGCTTGCGGTCGGGACGATGTTCCTCGGCGCCGCGCTCGTACCCCTCTCGACGCCGCTCTCGCTCGCCATGGCCCTGCGATCGGGTCGGGGCGAGGCCGGTGAATCCCCTGAATCCGGTCCATTGAGTGAATCGAGTCAGTCGGACAAGACCCCGACCGCGAACGCTGCATCGGGCCGCGCGCACGTCATCATCGTGGGCTACGGTCTCAACGGTCGGAATCTCGCGGGCGTGCTTCGATCCACGGGGATTCCGTACGTCGTTGTCGAGATGAACCCCGGGCTTGTGAAACAGGCGCGATCGTCCGGCGCCAAGGTCGTGCTGGGTGATGCGGCCCGGCGAACGATCCTGGATCACGCCGGTCTTTCGTCGGCGCGAGCGGTGGTGATCTGCATCAACGATCAGGCGGCTACGCGGCGGATCGTCGCCCAGGTCCGCATCGCGCGGTCCGACGTGTTCGTGCTCGCTCGCACGCGGTACGTGTCGGAGCTGGAGGCGCTGTATCGGCTCGGCGCCAACGTCGTCATCCCGGAGGAGTTCGAAACATCGGTCGAGATCTTCGCTCATGTGCTGACCGAATTCGGCGTACCCGACAACGTGGTGGAACAGCAGATTCACTTGGTTCGAGCGGGGCATTACGGCATGTTGCGCGGTCGTCCGCAGGACCGCGCCGCGACGCAGGAGTGGCTTCGATTGCTCGAAGTCTCCGCCACAAGGACGTTCCTTCTTCCCGCGGAGAGTCCGTTCGCGGGAAAAACGATCCGCGAGAGCGAGCTTCGGGCGAGCACGGGTGTCACGATTGTGGCACTCACCCGATCCGGGAAACCGATCGGAAACCCTTCCCCGGATACCCGCCTCGAAGGCAACGACGTCCTGGTTTTGGTCGGGGCCCACGCCCAGATCGAGGCCGCGAAGCGAAGGCTCGCGCCCGGGGCGGATGCAGCGGGCTAGCGTAGTGTCTCCGAACTATTCGATCTTACGGAGCCGCGACGGTAAGGGAGCGGTTCCGCCTGCCGTCGCGTCGCGCGCCGAGCTGCGACGATCGCGTCCGACCACGATCCTTGGTCATGCCGTCAACGAAGAAGCCGCCGGATTTCGCGGAGGCGGGTTTACCTCCCCGAACGCAACCGTCTCGAACTTTGGCGGCGAGCGGCGGACCGCGCCAGTTTCGGCCAGTACGTTAACCATGCGAGCGCCACATGATTCTGCGAAACAGTCCACATCCGGGGCTGAATTGCCCGCGCCGCGGTGTCGCCGTTGACGCCGCCGGTCAACCGCTAGATTTGCACGAGGTGGAGCGTCGTCTGCGGCGACGCCGCGGGCTCCCGCACAGCGAGCCCGATCCCCAGAGCTGCACGATCTGTTTTTCACGGACCGAAGCAACGAGTTGTCGCTGAAATAACCGTACAGCGCCAAGGTGGTTCTTAAGCGGGCTTCCAAAAACCCTTGCATCCTTGGCGGCGGATGGTTGATTTCGGACTGAGAGGCGTGGTTTTCATCATTTGAGTTGAAAGTCTGGCAGCGTGCCATCCGCCCCCGCAACGATCGGCGCGGCAATACGATAACGTAAAAAGGCAGGTTCCCGTCACGCTCTGGGCTTCGACAGGTTACAGATGGCGGCTGCGGGTTCATGATCCGCTTCTCAATTGCCCGGACCACGTTTGATGGCATGTACGGCCAGAATGATATCAAGGTAGACACTCTCGACGTGCATAATCTCGAAACCGGCAGTACGGGCGGTCTTGAGCGTATCGCGGTTCATCTCCGTGCCGCTCAATCGCGTCCACAACGTCATCCAATCGAGCACCAGGCCGAGGATCGGGTTTCGACTTCGCACACGCTCGAACATCAGCAAGCGCCCACCCGGTCGCAGGACGTGATGGAACTCGCGGAACGCGCGGAAGGGGTCGGGGACGGAGCACATCGTGCAGGATGTCACGACCGTGTCGAAGCTTGCACACGGGAACTTCAAGTCCTGAGCATCGGCTCGGCAAAGTACGCCGTGTCCGCGGTACTGCCGCGCCCGCTTCTCGGCTTTGCGCAGCATCCTGTCACTAATGTCGATGGCGGCGATGGGCTGACCCGGAGGAAAATGCTTGATGTCAACTCCGGTTCCTATGGCGGCAAAGAGGATATGGCCGCGCATTTCGTTGAAAAGGGCGGCCTTCTGGGCGCCTCGCCGGTAGTCGGACGCCTCGCAGACGTCGTAGAGGCTTGCGCGAAGATCCCAAACAGTGGCCACGTTTTCAACCTTGCCGGCGTTGGACCGGCTTCATGAGGGTGTGCGCGCAGGAGCGTGCGTACAGCCGAATGAGGGCAAAGGTTCCGATGGCAAATCCCGAACCGGTCACAGCTGCCATCATCCACGTGGACTCGCACCGGAAGAGGTGAAACACGCAAATCACCATGGGACCAGTCATTGCGACGACCATGGATGGAACCATGCTCTCGATCGAACCGAGCAACGGCGCGGCTGCGATCGCCATGACCGTCTGGACAAGCATTGCGGCGAGCATGCCGATCAGACTCGTTGGGACGAAGGGCCATTCGAGCATGTGAATCATGTGCATCGCCATCGTAGCTGCGATGCCGGCTAAAACGAGAAATACAAGATCCGCCACAAAAAATAGAATTCGGCGGTTGTGTTTGAATGGAGCTTCGTTGGTCGGGCGCACATAAACTTTCGACGGCCTCGTGGCAACGATGGTCTGAGTGGGCACCTCCGGCATAGGATTGTCCATTTTCAGGGAAGTAGCGTTCGAGCAAACCGAATCACCGAATCGGAACTCCAAAATTTGAACCTTGAAACTCGCGTAGGATGGCGAAGTTGACGCCGATGACGTCACCATCGGGGCCGAAGACCGGACCTCCGGACCGGCCCGAGGTCGTGACCGCGTCGTAGATGAGCTTGTTCGCGGTGGCGTCGTTCAGCGTACCGTGCGTGATTACGGGTGTGATTGCGTGACGCTTACTCAGCGCGCCGATGAGCGTGCTTAGGTCCTGCGCTTCGGCCATAGCGTCAGAAACGATATCTGGCTCGGCGCGGGCAAGTAAGGCGGATAGGCCCGTTGGGTAGCCCATGAGCATGAGTTTCTGCCCTCGAAGCTCTTTGGGGTTGCGATCGGATAAGGGCAGAATCGGAGCGCCGTGAACGGACGCGCGAAAGACAGCGAGATCCACGTCGTCCTCGCTTACACGGATCGTGGCCGGGTCGATGGAGATTGGCTTCTGCAAGGGAAACGTGACCGTCAACAGGATGAAGCTGGGTTCAAGGCCTCGTTGAAGCAGTGGCGCGACCGTTTCGTTGTTCCACCACGGCTGCGCGATGTGACGGTTCGTCAGGATGTCTCCGGACTCGCTGACAAGAAAGCCCGATCCGAGATACTCCAATTCAAGCGGGCTACCGTCGCTGTTGGTAACGGGCACGAGTTTCTGCTCACGTCGTTCGTTCAGCGTGAATTTCCCGTGGATCAGGCACACTCCCCGAGTGAACTCGTTCATGGCCCGCTGCATGGCCGCTTGACGACGCGCATCTTGGTCCGCGAGTCCTGCGTAACGATGCAACTCGGCGCGCAGAATCTCAACTTCGTTATTAGAGACCAGGCGCTCATGCGCTTTGCGACAGGCTTCAAGTTGCGTCCGCAGATCGTTGGCGGGTCCGTGAGAGGTGGCAGGAGTCTTCGCGCCGCTCTGAACGCACGCAGTCAGGGTCAATAGCACCGTGAGCAGCGATGCAAAACAAGAGACGATCATTGGTCGAGCGGGCGCTGACATGTTTTCGACGAAGAGTAGAACATTCCCGGGGAGTCGGAACCGGGGAAGCGACAGCGGGATGCCATCGCCCCCCGCGGTCTCCGTACCGTCACGAAACGCCGGTTCCAAACGGCCCGAAACTCATGCCACCAAAAAACATCATCCACATGGCGAAAAGCCCCATCATCCAACCCATCATTCCCATCTGCATTTCCTCCTTTGCGGGCGACCTGCCCGCGACGTTAGTTGCCGCAGTCGAAAGAGAGCCTCATTTGAACGCCCCCGGTCAGGCCTTTGCGGGAGTGCGGTATCCCCGGCGCATCTGCCGCACGTTGCGTAGTCGAACCGTCGTGGCCGAGCGTTGATCGATTGCTCGCAGCGACGCCGACCCCTCATCGCCGATGAGAGCCGTGATCGCTCGGTGTCGCAGGTGTCTCGGGTTGTGGAGGCAGCGACGAAGGCGGCGTTGCTTCACGGTCCGCGTGCCCGCAACCTCCGCACGGCATCCGATGAGTCGATTGGCCGGGCGCCTGGCACGCCGGGACCGCAATCAGCGAGACAGTCAACAAGCTACCACCAAGCCGAGCACGCCAACGACATTGAGAAGACATGGTTTCTTTTCCTTTCTGGTGCATCCTTTTCAGCCGTCCGACTCGCAATCGCCGAATCTCACTCAGGTGCACTTGCATTCCTTCGGATCGCAGGAGCAACCAGAGGTGCCCGGAGCAGCGCCGGCAGCTCCAGGCGCCGGATCTTCCGCTTTACCGCAGCACGAGACCGCGGGTGGGGTTAAGTTGTCTTCAACGTCGGTTTTCTTGGCGTCGATCGATGCCACGCAGAGGTACGATGATGAGCGCGTGTCGATGGCGTTGGGCGTCTCGGCGAAGATGGCGGATGGCATCATGGCCGGCGATTCTAGAATCGCGGGAATCGCAGCCTGAAGCGGGTGGGCAACAGGTGCTTCACAGGTAGCGAATGAAGCCGCATCTTCGTTGCATGTGCCGGATAGCGTGGTGCGGGGGTTCGATGCTTCGCCGGCGAAACTGCCGGGCAACGATTTCCCTGCGGCCCATTTTGCGGCCGTCCGGATGAAAGCCGACGGGCCATCCCAACGCGTGGTCGCCAAAGTGAGAAACAACACGACAACGGACGTCGCGGATGCCATCTGAACCGTTCGGAGCGTCATTCCACCTCTCCCGTCTCAATCACCCGACCGTAATGCGTGCGGCGAGGTCCGCACGGTACTCGGCAGGTTTCAGGTCGAGCCTCCGGCCGTTGTGATCCTGCGGCCTTTGTAGATTGGATGCTTGAGCGGGCTTTTTTCTTCCGAGTGCGGTCTTTTTTTTGCGTTCGATGGGCGGGGAGGCGGAGAAAAACGCGAGCGATCGCCTGGGCTGGTATGGTGGCGGTTCGCGGTAGGCGAAAGAGAGTGCTTGTCGGTCGAAAACGCGGCTGCGAGACGCGAGAATGTTCAAAATGCCGGGCGCGAGCAACTCCCGAAGCAGAGGCGCATGGAGCGAAGCCCGGAGGCGACCTACTTGGCGGACTTTGGCGGAACGCAGTTGGCGCAGGGCACGCCCTCTGGTGCGCACTTCGCGCACTTGATGAACGGTATCCCATCTTCCGCGTACGTCGTTACCGGCACGGCACAATCGGGGCACACGTGCCGACGTTTGAAGGAGTACAGTTTTCTCCGGGACTTGTGGACCTTGCTGACACCGCGAAACTCCTTGACCATTACGTCGTAGCACGCGGCGCATTTGATTTCGTGGCCGCCTTCGGGCTTGATAATGTGCGCGTTTGCGGCTGGGGAACTGGCACATCCGATTACGCCCAGGCCAGCAAAGAGGATCACGCCGACGGTACCTTTGATCGTGGTGTTCATGGGAAACTCTCCAAAGGACTGAGTAGGGTCCACTAAACCGTGACTCCGGACGCCAGACATTGACAAATCCGTCACGCATAATACCCCTGCAATCGGAGGAGTGCCTGCAGTAGAGCAACCGCGTTGTCCATCAGTTCTCCTCAATCGTTGCGTCGCGGACACGCACGGGCCGGGCGCGAACGACCTTAACGAGTTCTAGCACGGCCACGGGGAAGCATGCGATGGCGACATCGGATAGGCATTCCTTCCAATTAAGCGTGGTGGTTTTCATAATCGACGCCAATATCGGGCTGTGGTGAGACCAAATCTGCAAAACAAACGATGCCGCTACGACTGCGGCCAGCAGCAAGTTGGTGCGCCAGTTCATGCGCCAGATTGGGACGGTTTCGCTTCGGCAACTGAATGAACGTAACAGCTCCGCAAAAACCAGCACGGCGAAAGCGTGTGTGCGGGCCGTGATCTCGTCATGAGCGCGCAGGTTATAGACGTACACGCTCATCGCCACTCCGCCGGTGAGCAGCGCGGTCATGCTCATGGTTGTCAGGAACGCCCTGTCCATGATTGAGGCGTCGCGCGGGCGCGGCCGGCGACGCATGACCTCGCCCTCAACGGGTTCGGCGGCGAGGGACAGAGCCGGCAGGCCATCCGTAACGAGGTTGATCCATAGGATTTGCACCGGCAGCAACGGCATCGGGAACCCGGTTGCCAGGCACGCGGCGATGAACAGGAGTTCCGCTGCATTGCCGCCGAGCAGGTATTGCATGGTCTTGCGAATGTTGTCGTAGACGCCGCGGCCCTCTTCAACGGCGGCGACGATGGAGGCGAAGTTGTCATCGGTCACCACCATGTCCGAGGCCTGCTTGGCGACTTCCGTGCCTCCGCGGCCCATCGCAACGCCTACGTCCGCACCTTTGAGCGCGGGGGCGTCGTTTACGCCGTCGCCGGTCATCGCGACCACCGCGCCTTTGGCTTGCCATGCACGCACGATGCGCAGTTTGTCCGCGGCCGCGACGCGGGCGTAGACGGCGATACTTTCGACACGTCGGGCGAGCGCGGCGTCGTCCATCGCTTCAATTTCCTCTTCGGACACGGCCGCGTCGCTGTCGTTGGCGATGTTCAGGTCCCGCGCAATCGCCATTGCGGTTCGGGGTTGGTCGCCAGTGATCATCACGACGCGCACGCCGGCCTCTCGACACCGCGACACGGCGTCCCGAGCCTCCTCGCGAGGAGGGTCAATAATGCCCACGAGCCCGATGAATGTGAGATTGCACTCCACCCGTTCCGGAGTGGGTCGCACAACGAGGTCGCCAGCCTCCGCGACTTCCAGCATTCGCGCCGCGCACGCTAGAACGCGGAGGGACCTGGATGCCATCGCGTCGTTGCGTGACAAAATCGATTTGCGGTCCGCATCGGTGATGGGTCGCTCGCCGCCGGGCGTACCGAGACGGTTGCATAAGTCCAGTACGGCTTCGGGTGATCCGTTGACAAGTACCTCAACGGCGCCGTTTCGACGGCGCAAGACCGACGATCGTTTGCGATCAGAGTCGAACGGGACCTCCGCGACCTTGCCGGCTTCGGCGTCTAAGTCGCTGCGTGCCAGGCCGATCTTGGCTCCGGCGACGAGCATCGCAGCTTCTGTCGGGTCACCGACCGCTTCGTATTGTTCCTGTTGCTGAGATATCTCGGCGTTGTTGGCACCGACGAGATTTCGTGCCAGGCGCAAGAGTTGGGACCGCTCCGTTTCGTTTGGGGCACGATTCTCAATCGATATCTCGCCGCTCGGGTGGTACCCTTCGCCGCCTATGTCGAAGCACTGGAGCTCGCCCGGGCCGGGCACAACCAACACCCGGGCGGTCATCTGCCCGAAAGTAAGCGTGCCCGTCTTGTCCGTGCAAATGACGCTTGTTGAGCCCAGAGTTTCGACGGCCGGTAGACGCCGGATTAGCGCCCGGCGGCGAGCCATGCGGCGAACTCCTATCGCGAGCGCCACCGTCACGACCGCTGGGAGTCCCTCGGGCACTGCGGCGACTGCGAGACTGACGGCGGTGAGGAAGAGTCCCATCACCGGCTCGCCACGCCACAGGCCGACCACGAACAGCGCGACGACAATACCGAGGGAGACGAACACGAGCATCCGACCGACGCGCGCGAGTCGTGCCTGCAGTGGTGTCTGCTCCCCACTTCCCGCGGAAGCGACGAGCGATGCGATTTGGCCCATTTCGGTTCGCATCCCCGTCGCGACAACCACCGCGCGGGCCGTGCCCGTTGCGACCGCCGTGCCCATGTAGACCATGTTCAGCCGCTCAGCTAGCGAAGTTGGCTCGGGCAACCCCTCGTCCGCAGCTTTTTGCGAAAGCTCGCTTTCGCCCGTCAGGGACTTCTCCACGCAGGAAAGCCGCGCCGCTCCGACCACTCGTGCATCTGCCGCGACCAGGTCGCCTGCCTCGAGCGCCAACACGTCCCCGGGGACGACCACGGACGCGGATACGACCACCGTTTTGCCATCGCGCACCACCTTGGCTTGTGGTGCGGTCATCCTCCGCAGCGCCGCGATTGCATGTTCCGCGCTGTACTCTTGATATGCGCCGATGACGGCATTGAGGATTACGATCGCGCCGACTACCGCGGCGTCGACCCATTCCCCGAGGACGGCTGAGACGAGCGCCGCTGCAATGAGCAACCAAATGATGAGGCTCGCAAACTGGGAACCAAGGACTCCTGCGATGCTCCGTCCTTCGGCGGCCGCAAGTTCGTTGGGGCCAATTGCGGCCAACCGCGATGCGGCCTGCTCGCTGGCTAGACCTTGTCGCGTATCGGGGGTGTCCAGGCGGGTGAACACTTCCGCCATAGGTAGCGTGTGCCAACACGCTTGGTCCTTGCGCGGCGCCGACTCGGGCTGGCGCTCAGGGCGATTCATGGGAGCGCCTCCGTGCGGCGCATGGCCCGTTTCCACTTCCATTCCTCGACCGCGCAGAACACACACGGCACGATGAAGAGCGTGATCAGGCTGACAGTCATGCCACCTACCGACGGGATTGCCATCGGCTGCATCACGTCCGCCCCGCGACCCGTAGCCCAGAAGATGGGCATCAGGCCGAAGACTGTTGTGGCAATGGTCATGAGGCACGGACGGATGCGCTTGAGCCCAGCGTCAATGACCGCGGCGCGGATTTCGGCGACCGACTTGAAGTCGCGGTCCTTGAAGACGCCTTCGAGGTATGTTGAGATGACGACACCGTCATCGTCCACAACGCCGAAGAGCACCAGGAATCCAACCCACACGGCCACGGACAGGTTTACACCCCACAGGGCTAGCATGATGAAGCCGCCTGATGCGGAAACCAGCACACCAAAGAAGATCATTGGCGCGATCCACCATCGCGTGAAACCCAGATAGAGCATCACGAACATGATGCCCAAGGTGATGGGGACCAGAATCTGCATGCGCTTGGTTGCGCGGACCTGGTTCTCGAACTGGCCGGACCACTCCCAGTAGTAGCCGGGCGGGAGCTTGAGCCTGCCGTCCTTGAGGGCTTGCTGGAGCAGTGCTTCCGCGTCCTGCACAACCGAGACCTCGTCGCGTTCGCGAGTGTTCATGGTGACGTAGCCGACCAACAGGCCGCGCTCGCCCTTGATTTCTTGCGGCCCCAGGACGGTCTTGAGGTCCGCGAGTTGCGCGAGAGGCACTTGTGCGCCGCCGGCCGACGGGACGTTGATACGCTGGATGGCGTCGAGATCCTCGCGGAAGTCGCGTGCGAGACGGATGCGGATGGGGTAGCGTTCGCGACCCTCGACCGATTCCATAAGATTCAGTCCGCCCAGCGACATTTCGATGACGTCCTGGACATCTTTGATGTTGACTCCGTAGCGCGCGATGCGATCGCGGTCGATCTCGATTTGAATGTACGGCTTGCCCACGATGCGGTCGGCGACAATGTCGGTGGCGCCGGGCACTTCACGCAGTAGTTGCTCGATCTGCAAACCGACGCCCTCGATTTCGCGCAGTTCGCTGCCGAAGATTTTGACGCCCATCATGGCGCGGAAACCGGTCTGGAGCATGACGAGTCGCGTCTGGATGGGTTGAAGCCACGTGGGCAGCACGCCCGGAATCGCGGTCCGTTCCTGGAGCTCCGCGAGGATTTCTTGCTTGGTGATCGGCCGTTCTTCAGGCCAGAACCAGCGTAGCGGACTCTTGATGAAGCCGGGCCAGTCGGAGAACACACGCTCGACTGGTATACGCCGCCACTCGGTCTCGGGTTTGAGGATGACGATTGACTCCATCATGCCGATGGGCGCAGGGTCGAGGGCGGACTCGGCTCTCCCGATCTTGCCAACTACACTCTCAACCTCCGGCACGCTGGCGATCGCAAGGTCCTGCTTGCTGTTTACTTCAACAGCCTGTGATAGCGACCCCTGCGGCAATAGTGAGGGCATGTACAGCAGCGATCCTTCGTCCAGTGGAGGCATGAACTCGCGGCCAAGCCCTGGGAGGATCTTCCCTTCTTTCAGCACGATGTGCCTGGCGGCGGACTCAGCGTCGCGTTCGGCTGGATCCTGCCTTCGCCACAGAAGGCGTGAGCGCTCGGAGCCGTCGGATTCCCGCACGCGCTGCCAGCGAAGTTGGTCCAGTTCCAGGATTGGGCGAGTTGCCGTGGCGTTCGGGTCGAGATACATCAAGCGCTTGAGCTCGGGCGATACCTGTTCATTGGCAAAGCGATTAACGGCCCATTCCACGGGATAGAGAGTGTGATGGATACCGACCCACACGCTGAGGCCCGCGAACAGGATGAGCAGGGGCGCGACCATAAACGCCTTCTTGTGGTCAAGAATCCAGCGTAGCGACGGGACGTACACGCGCGAAATGACGCGCGAAACCGGGTTTTGCTCCAGTGGCAGAAACTTCTCGCCGGTCATGCGAATCACGGCGAGCGCGACGCCTAGACCCACCGCCCCCGCAGTGATCCAGCCGCGGCCATGCCCGCCGCCGAGTCCCCACATGAACGCTAGATGGGTCGCGAACATTGCGAGCGAACCCACGACAGCGGCGACCGCCAGCGTCACCGATGGACGCCACTTGACTGGCCGAAACAGTAGGTAGCAGAGGAACGGAACGACGGTGACCGCCAGCACAACCGATGAGCCGATCGCGAACGTCTTCGTGAAGGCCAGTGGCCTGAACATCTTGCCTTCCTGGTCTGTTAGAAAGAAGACGGGGATGAAAGAGACGAGCGTGTTGGTCACTGCCGTGAGGATCGCCCCACCGACCTCGGTAGCGCCTTCGTGGACAATTCCAAAGTACCCCTTGGCCTCCTTTTCCTCCTCCGTCGCGCCAGCCAGGCGACGATAGATGTTCTCGGTCATGATGATGCCCATGTCGGCGACGTCGCCGATGGCGATTGCCAGGCCGGCGAGCGACATGAT
>ORJL011709529.1_pt1 | contig 19970 bp, 19 predicted proteins | sample 1779941 | NCBI WGS metagenome assembly ORJL01 (sample SAMEA104232317, study PRJEB22302) | groundwater metagenome | biome: forest; feature: aquifer; material: groundwater | place: USA | collected 2011-08-07 | depth 5.8 m | reverse complement strand
GATTATGAAAAGTTAAGTGGGAACAAAGTAAGCGAAACGAGTGAAGTGATCCGCCAACGCGTACAAGCCGCAAGAAGCATCCAACAATTACGATTTAACAATCGCCAATCCCCCGATATCGTCTGCAACGCGGACATGCGCGTCGGGGAGATACGGCAATTTTGCAAGTTACAACCCGAAGGCGTCGTGCTGAGCCGTGTCGAAGCATCAGAGCTTGATGCGCTCGGCGATGAGTCAACTGCAATTATCGGCACGCGCTTATCATCGCATCCTCAAACTCGCGCGCACGATTGCAGATTTGGCGGGGAGTGAAGATATCCAATCTACACATCTGGCAGAGGCGCTGTAATATAGGCCGAAGATGGTCATGGGCGGATAATCGGAACACAAACTAGTGACTTTAGTCATTTGCCAACTCATACATAAACCACTAAAATAGTTGGGAATAATTTCACAAAAGGCGCAAAACGCTCATCATAATCAGGTTATGTAATTGATTATCCTATACTTCTTCTACGGCTTGGCGTTTGAGGGGCTGGGGCTGGTTACGTATTTGCAATTGAGGAGAGAGGGAGATTTTCCACTAAAGCGCGAACTGCCCTGGCTGGCAGCTTTTGGTTTCGTAGGCGGCGCAGCAGGTTGGGTGGACATGTTTTTGGCAAGCGGCTCGCTCGAAGAGATCGTGAATATCCTGAGCATTTTACGGGTGCTCCTTCACATGCTAACCGGAGGGTTACTCCTGCGGTTTGGATGGGGAATGCTGAACAACCTGAATCCCCTGCCCGCCTGGAGCATTTTCATTCCGGGGATTTTAATCGTCCCGATTGCGTTTGTGATCACCTACGCGACTACCACTTTCATAACACCCTCCCCAATCGAAATCCCGATCGAAATATGGACCCGCTATCTCCTCTACCTCCCCGGCAGTTTACTCGCTGGGACGGGGTTCCTGCGTCAATGGCACTCGCAGCGAAAACTTGGCCTGTATGATGTCTCAAACCTGATGCTGGGGGCGGGATTGGCGTTTATCCTTGAAGCGGTGGTGATGGGATTGATCGTGCCAGCCGCGCCGTATGGTCCAGCATCCTATTACAACTATGATCGTGTCATCCACACCGCATTCATCGGAGAAAGTCTGGAAGTAACCCAGCTCTACGCCTTGTATCCGTGGCTGGATTACGAAAGCGTTTTGAATACAACGGGTTTACCAATTGAAATCTGGCGCATGTTATCGGCGGTGATCGTCACGTTCTTTGTGGTGAAGGCGCTGGATGTGTTCGAGGCCATCCGCAGACGGCAGGTGCTGGCCCTTCAGCAGGAACGGGACCGCGCACAAAGGGAGAGGATCGCGGCGCAAATTCACGAGCGGCAAATGGCGGAAAATTGGACGAATGCACTGATCAACATCAGCCGCCGCATTGCCAAACTCGAGCACGTGGACGACATCCTGATTTATATCGTGGATAACGTCTATCAGTTGCTGAACACGGATTTTGTCGGTGTGGCAATCACCAACCAGGAAAACTCCGCTCTCGAGTTGAAATGCTATTCGAGCGGTGGAACAACCCAACTGGTGGATAATGCCCCAATACGCGTGACCAACTCCCTTGTTAAGAATGCGATGCGAACCTCCGCCTCGTATCGGTCCCTGGGAAATGAATCCATTGAGATTTTCGAGGGAGTCTGCTTCTTTACGGATAAGCCAGCCAGAGCCATTGTCATCGTGCCGCTTCAATTGGAAAACACGATCATCGGCGCCCTATGGATCGCGAGCATCGAGGACACTCAATTTTCAGAAACCGACGCGATCTGGCTAGAAAGCATGGCAGACCAGGTTGCAATTGCCATCCAGCATGGCTTGATGACTTCGCAGCTTCAATCATTATCCATTGTGCAGGAACGCGGGCGTATTGCACGCGAGATGCATGACGGGCTGGCGCAGGTGCTCGGTTACTTGAACCTGCAAGTGCAAACGCTCGGGTCTTTGCTGAACCAGGGCAAGACCGAAAAACTTCAAAATGAACTTTTGCAGATGCGGCAGGCAGTTCAAACCGCACATGCCGATGTGCGCGAGAATATCTTGAGTCTCAGAACCACACTCGCACAGGAGAAGGGACTGGAGGCGGCTGTCCGTGAATATCTATCCGAGTTTGGAATTCAGACAGGAATCAAGACTTTGCTCTCGTTTCATGCGGACGGCGACTTGAATCTCTCATCTGTTGCGGAGGTCCAACTTGTTTGTATTTTGCAGGAGGCGTTGACAAACGTGCGAAAACACGCCCAGGCCGGACAGGTGGGTGTGGTGATCAGGAAAGAAACCCTTGGAGATGGCGATCACATCCATATGCAAATCATTGACGATGGAATCGGATTTGTAATGGCAGACTCAAAACGTCATTTTGGATTGCAGACAATGCGGGAGCGTGCCGAGAGTGTTAATGGAATCCTGGCCATTAAGTCTGGTAAAGGGAATGGCACTTACGTTGAATGCCAGTTCCCATGCCTGCAACAGGAAAGATTACAGAAACAAAGCGTGGTGATCCGTTGACCATTTCAATCATGATGGAGTGAATTAATGCAATGAATGTCCGTGAATGGGCTTTGCCTGTTTATACCATCCTGTTGCAGCTTGCAGTGGGCGCGCTGATTGTGCTATGGTTAATCCGTTATCTGGCGGGGTCCAAATTCAGCCCGCAGGAAATAGACCGCATCATCAGCAACCCGATCCTGGTGATTGCGTTTACATCTATGGTCGCAATGGGTGGCGCCCATTTTCATTTGAGCAAACCTTTTCACTCCTTCCTGGCTGTACTTAATATTAAATCATCATGGCTTAGCAGGGAGATTGTCTTCAATGTCCTGTTTTTCCTGGCGACAATGGGATTGTTGTATTTGACCTATTTCCAGACTCATCGCCGTAAATTTATTACTGCCATCGGCTGGCTGGCAATCCTCTTCGGCGTGAACTTGATCTATTGCATGGCGCGTATATACCTCATTCCCACCCAAGCCGCATGGAATTCCCACACCGTGATCATCTCGTTCTACGCCACTGCCCTGATGCTGGGCGGGATGACGATTGCAACCCTGATGGTATTGGACTTGAAATTTGCAGAAATCAAAAAGGCCGACGACATTGAACTGCGCTCGCAGGTGATTCGTTATTCATCGGCAGGATTGACGTGTTTGACGGTCGTGCTGGTCATCCTGAGCATGGCGATCATTTACATTCAAACCCGCCTCCTGGCTCAGGGAGACTTGATTGCCCGCACCAGCCTGAGTCTTCTCCTTGATCTGTATCTGCCGTTGTTCGTAATGAGGCTGATACTCCTTGTTTGTGCATCCGCCACGCTTGTGTATGCCGTTATTCGAATGTACAGGCTGCAAATTAAACCACAATGGTTGATGACGCCGGTTTACGTGTCCTGCCTGTTGATCCTCGTAGGAGAGATCATCGGGCGTTTCCTGTTTTACGCCACACATATCCGTGCGGGATTATAGAAATCCAAGGTGAAAGAATGACAATAAAAGTGTTGATAGCAGATGACCATAAATTATTCCGCCAGGGGTTGATCGGTTTGATGAAAACGCGTGAGGATTTGGCTGAAGTAGTAGGCGAGGCGGAAACAGGCGAGGAAGCAATCAGATTGGCGGAGAAGTTAAACCCTGACGTCATCCTCATGGATATTTACATGCCGCAAATGGACGGTCTTCAAGCCGCCAAGGAGATACGCGCTCGATTCCCTCAAATTGCTATCGTGATGCTCACATCATCCGAACGAGATGGTCATCTCTATGAGGCTGTTCAACTTGGAGTCTCAGGCTACTTATTGAAGAGTCTTGATGCAACAGAGCTATTTGATTTGTTAAGCGGTGTTATCAAAGGGGAAACGGCTATGACACGCACCATGGCAGGGAAACTCTTGAAAGCAGTGGCAAATCGCCTGGCAGACGAGGAAAAAGGGGAACAGCCTCTGACCGAAAGAGAACTGTACGTTCTCCGGTTGGTAGCCAGCGGAGCCAGTAATCAAGCGATAGCACAGAAACTTTCGATTTCTATCAATACAGTAAAGAGTCACTTAAAGAATATTCTGGAAAAACTTCACCTGGAGAATCGCACTCAAGCCGCTACGTATGCTTTTAAACATGGATTAATTTTACCCCGAGAAAAATGAGGTTTCCATCGCATATTCAGCGAATTAAATCCTAAGGAATATTATTACCATGAAGCGATGGATAATTAGCGCTTTTGTTATCGTTCTCTGTGCATGTCAGAATAATACATTAACCCTACTTATTACTGTGACACCATCGGTTTCTTTGCATCCTCCTGAAGGTGCGCCTACGCCCGTTCCGGATCGGGATACCGGGAAACAGTTTCTAGATGTTCAAAATGCTTGGGAAAATAGTCCCCATGCAAATAATTTACAGCACAATTCACTGTTGCCTCAAGAAACAAATGAGAAAATTCGCTGTGACCAGTGCCATGAAAACAAGAGTGGCGTCATAAGTGCGACAATTGCCTGGTGGAACCTTGAAACACAAGCTTACGAGTCTGTTCCAAATAGTAATACGCTCTGTCAGAAATGCCATGCCGATATCTCAGCATCCACTCATCAAGGAGCTTCAAATAGCTTGGCACATCAAGGCTTTGAATGTATCGATTGCCATGAGCCGCATAGTACAGCTGCAAGCTGTTCAAATCCAACCTGTCACGCGAATATTCTTCAGATTGATGATCAACCGCCAGCGACTCCGATTGGCGGCCACCCTGATGAGGGCAATCCGTTTTGTGGAGGTCCAAGCTGCCATCCGGCCGCAACTCAGGCTGCATCCAAACCTCATTCCATCCATGGTTTTACCCATGCTGCCGTAACGTGCGTAGCATGCCATGATGCCAGCGGACTTCAGGTCGGCCGGCATCAAATTGGAGGATTATGGGTTACCTGGCGGATGATTTCCGAAGGAGGAAGTTCTCTTACAGAACCATATTCATCCCATTCCATTCAGCATAAAGTTGATTGCAAGCGCTGCCATTTTAGCAATAACACTTGGAATCTACCGACTATAACGGGGAATGAATTTGACAATTAAGGATAAGTCAAAAATTATTATTGGATTGAAAATCAGATCGTAATTATCCTGTTTAGATCATCCTTATGGGTGAGAGGAAATTGCCCGCTGGGGGGATGTGCAAAACGGATTGGAATGCTATCCTGATGGTGAATAAAAGCGCAAACTAGGCGTTTGCCGCCATACATCCCGCCGCCAGGAGAGTGCTTATTGAAGGAAATCCGCGTTCGCCTCGTATTCCATGCCCCCCAAGCACATCACTTTTCCAAACCATATCGAACTTTCAATCCATTTTCCGGAGGAAAGCAATGACCCAAAATAATTTCCTCACAAAAGCCCTGAATGATACCGTGATGACCCGGCGCAGTTTCCTTAAGTGGAGCGCCGCAATCGGCGGGACGGCAGCCCTTGCGGGCGGCGTCGATTTCGGTCTCAAAGCCATCGAGGGTGCCGCTGCGGCGGGTGAGGAACAAACATTCACAGTAGGGTGCTATCACAACTGCGGCGGCCGCTGTATTCTGGCAACCAAGGTTAAGGATGGCACACTCCAACGCATTGTCCCCGATCCCACACCTGTGGAGGAGGAAACTGCCGAAGTTCCGCGCGCCATCCCTTGTGTGCGCGGACGTTCGCAGATCAGGCGCGTATACGCCCCAGACCGCCTGAAATATCCCTTGAAGAGAGTTGGTAAACGCGGTGAAGGCAAATTCGAGCGCATCAGTTGGGAAGAGGCTCTGGACACCATCGCAAGTGAAATGAAGCGCATTAAGGAAAGCTACGGCAACGAAGCGTTTTATTTCAACTATGCGTGGGGTGTCACCTGGAACGGCCCCGACGGCTCTTCGATCATTCAAAGAATGTTGAACCTCTTTGGCGGGTATGTCGGCTACTATGGCACATACAGTGAAGCCGCATACGGCGTTGCCATGCCGTACATTTTAGGCGGATATACAGGAAATTCCGCCGATGATGTGGTCAACTCCAAACTGGTTTTGCTGCTCGGCGACAACTCACTTGTCACCCGCTCCGGCGGTGATAACGGCGGGTATTGGTACATGAAGGCCGCCGAAAAAGGAACAAAATTCATCGTCGTTGATCCGATGCTGACCGATACGGTCGCTGCGACTCAGGGTGAATGGATTCCGATTAACCCCGGAACCGATACGGCGCTGATTGCCGCCATGGCGTATGTGATGGTCAAGGAAAACCTGCACGACAAGGAATTCATGGCTACCCATGCAGCTGGTTTCGATGAGAGCACCCTGCCGGAAGGCGCGCCGCGCAATTCGTCCTACATGGCGTACCTGACGGGCAAGGGCTACGACAAAGTTGAAAAGACCCCCGAATGGGCAGCTGCCATCACCGGCATTCCAGCGGAACGTATTGCGAACCTGGCGCGCGAAATTGCATCTGTCAAACCGTGCGCCATCATCCAGTGCTGGGGTCCACAGAGACGCGCGTACGGCGAGCAATTCGTCCGCGCGGTTCCCATCCTGGCTGCCATGACCGGCAACTTCGGTATCAGCGGCGGCAATACGGGGCAACTCCCCGGCGGTGGGTACTGCCCGATGGGCGGCATCCCGGTTCCTCCCAATCCTGTCCAAATCTCCATTCCATGCTTCATGTGGCCTGATTTCGTCACACGTGGCACTGAAATGACCGTGGAGAAGGATTACATTCGCGGAGCCAGCACCGGCTGGAGCGCCACCGCGGGCGATACGACAACCACCCAAGCGAACAAGGACTTGCGCCTGAAATCCAACATGAAGTTCATGTGGAATCACGGCGGCAACTGCATCATCAACCAACATGCGGATGTGAACTATACCCGCAAGGTACTCGAGGATGACTCCAAGCTGGAAATGATTGTCACGGTGGAAGTGGGTATGACTCCCAGCGCCGTATACTCGGACATCATCCTGCCCGGCACAACCGGCTTTGAAGTTGACAATATCATCACCGGTGAAGGCCACGGCATCAAGGGCAATCATGCCTGGGCGCTGTATAACCACAAGGTCATCGAGCCGATGTTCGAAGCCAAAGACGATGTCTGGATTGCTGAACAATTGGCGGAGCGGCTTGGATTCGGTGACAAATTTCGAGACGGACATGCCACCCGTGAAGACTGGATGCGGGATATGGTGGCGGGCGCTCAAGCGAGCGTCTCGAACTTCCCCTCCCTCGAAGAATTCAAAGAGAAGGGTTACTTCAAACTTCCGGGCGGCAAGCCCTTCGTCGGCTTCGAAGCCTTCCGGGCGGACCCTGAAGCGAATCCCCTCGGCACAGCCACCGGCAAGATCGAGATCTACTCGCCTGTGCTGGCAAACCTGAAGAACGAGGAAATCCCCCCCATCCCGATCTACATCCCCGAATGGGAAGGTGTGAGTGACCCGCTGCGTGAAAAATATCCGTTGATGATGATGACGACGCACTTCATTGCGCGTTCACATTCGACCTTCGAAAACGTCGACATCCTGCGCGAGGCGCATCCGCAATGCATTTGGATCAACCCGCTGGACGCGGAGGCACGCGGCATCAAGAACGGCGATACAGTCAAGGTTTACAACGACCGTGGGATTGTCCATATCCCGGCGTATGTGACGAATCGCATCCGCCCCGGTACAACCAACATACCGCAGGGCGCCCACTACACTCCCAATGCGGATGGCGTGGATATCCGCGGTTGCGGCAATACGCTGACGAACTATCGCCCCACCCCGATGGCAAAGGGATTCACAGCGCACACCAACCTGGTTCAGGTCGAAAGGTTATAAGGAGAATGAACCATGGCTAAACAACTTGCTTTTTATGTAGACATAAACAAATGTTCCGGCTGCAAAGCGTGCCAGGTTGCCTGCAAGGATAAGAGCAGCCTCCCCATCGGCGTACGTTGGCGCCGGGTGTTCCAATACGAAGGCGGCGAGTGGATCGATCAGAACGGGCAGATGATTCCCAGCAATGTGTATGCTTATTCCGTTTCGTCTGCTTGTATGCACTGTGCGAAACCAATCTGCATGGATGTCTGCCCGACGAGTGCGATCTCCAAGCGCGATGACGGCATCGTCCTGATAAACGCGGATATGTGCATTGGCTGCCGCTATTGCTCATGGGCATGCCCCTACGGCGCTCCGCAGTTCAACGAAGAACTGAATGTAATGACCAAATGCAACATGTGCTACGACCTCGTAGACAAGGGCGAACGCCCCGCTTGTGTGGAAGCGTGCCCCTACCGCGCCATGGACTTTGGTTCCCTCGATGAACTTCAGGCGAAGCACGGTACGTTTGCAGACCCCGCCCCATTGCCCGACCCCAGCATCACCGAACCCGCCGTGGTCTACACACCAAACAAGGTCACCAAGTCTTCCCGCAACGCAAATGGTCGCTTGATGAACCTGGAGGAGCTCTAACATGAATACTCGAGAATGGGCTTTGTTAGCCTTCACAATCCTCGGGCAAGCGGCAGCCGGTTTGATGATCGTCCTGATGATCGTGCGCGCCTATCTTGCCGGAAAAGCCGGCAATGAAGTAGCAGACCGCCTGACCAATCGCCCGCTTTTTATGGTTGTTCCCATCATGGCGCTGGCGCTCCTCGCCTCTCTCTTCCACCTCGGCAGCCCGCTGAACATCGTCCGCGCTGTGCCAAACATCGCCTCATCATGGCTGAGCCGTGAAGTGGTTCTTGCTGTGACCTTCCTGGTCTTTGCCGCGCTATACACGTACCTGCAATGGCGAAAAGCCGGGGGCGAAGGTTTCCGTGTAGTCATCGGTTGGATCACCGTGGTCATTGCCGCGATCTACATTTATGCCATTGGCATGGTTTACATGATCGTGACCCAGCCCTCCTGGAACACACTCGCTACACCCGTGACATTCATAGCCGGCAGCCTGTTAATTGGCGTTTTGGGTGTGGCGGCTGGGCTTGCCGCTGGTCACACCGGCCTCAAGGGCGAAGAGATGAAAGCCATCAGTACGGCCCTGCAAGGTCTCGCCTTGAGCGCCATCGTCCTGCTCGGCATCGAGTTCATTGTCCTGCCGATATATATGGGATACCTCGCTACCCAGGGAGGCGCAGCCCTGCAATCCCTAAACATGATGGTCGGTCCCTATGGCGCAGTGTTCTTCTTCCGCCTGCTGGTTTTGTTCGTTGGGGCGGGTGTGCTGGCGGCATATCTCTACCGAAACGCCTCCGTCGCTGAAAAAGAAAAAACACTGACAACCCTCGCCTACAGCGCCTTTGCTCTCGCGCTTCTCGGCGAAGTTATGGGACGTTTCATCTTCTATGCCACACACTACCGCATCGGAATCTAACCCGGCATAAGATATATCAAGGATCGGGGGTGAGCGCTGGCTCACCCCCGATTTATTGAAAACCATGAAACTTCGGATCATCTCCCTCTTGACCCTTATCTTAATCACTGCGGTTCTTTTGGTGACGTCCAACACCGCATCCGCCCGGACCGGGGAACTGGTTCGGGTTCTTGAGCTTTCCTCCAGCGGATACGAAAGAGCGCACGCCCTGGCATTCTCTCCAGATGGAACCCGGCTTGCCGTCGGCGGTACATCTGGAATTTATCTTTTCGATACGCAGCAATCATCCAAGCCGAATATTATTCAAACCAGCGTATGGGCGCGCAGCCTCGTCTTTCTACCGCAAAACGGCCAGCTTGCCGCGGGGCTGTTCGACAATAGCGTCAAATTCTGGAACATCTCAAACACACAAGCGCTCAAAACATTGGAGGAGCCCGAAGGCTGGGTACGCAGCCTTTCCATCTCGCGGAACGGCTCACTGATCGCCGCCGCATCAGACGATGATACGATTCGCATTTGGCAAACCAGTAATGACAAGTTGGCGCTTGTCTTGAATGATGTCACAGGCGTCCGTGTGGCTGCGCTTTCAGCGGATGGAAATTTGATTGCCGGGGCACTTTCAGATAATTCCGTCCGTGTGTGGAATGTCGCGAACGGCGAACTGCTTTACACGTTCACAGGTCACACGGACTGGCCGCGCTGCCTCGCCTTCTCGCCGAATGGGCAAACTCTCGCCTCCTGCGGGTTCGATAGAACCATCCGTTTGTGGAATCTCTCCGATGGGAGTCTGATGCGGGTTTTGGAGGGACACAAATCGAGCATTCTGGGAATCGCGTTTTCACCAGACGGTCAAACGATTGCATCCGGTTCTGTGGATCAGACCGTGCGCTTATGGAACGTTCGCGATGGCAGCGCATTGAAAGTCCTGCAAGGACACTCAGATTTCGTCTATGCCGTTGCTTTTTCTCCGGATGGAAAAACTCTCGCATCCGGCGGCGGAGACAACACCGTGCGCCTGTGGAGTTTGGAAGACCTGACAGCGTATCCCGACGAAGCAGTCTCTGACGTGCCATCGGATTGCCATCAATGCCATCACCGCCGCGGACAAAACGAACCCGCGCGCGTCATAGATTTGAGCTGCGAAGCTTGTCATGCGGGTGGCATCGGGCTTTCCTGGTGCACAGCATTCCCGCGCTCTTCATTGGTGGAGAGAATGCCAATCAACTACAACGCCGCTTATGATGTCTCCGGCGTACCCGTCAATAACAGCGACATCGCCATCGTACTTGCCTCACCCGGAAACGGCGAGACATTTTACACAATCGAAAATTCCCTGGCACCTGAGATCATCAGCGGCAGGGTGTACTATCCGGATGAAACCGGTGTTGCAAAAGTTAACGTCCGCCTCGATATTATCTCGAATGGGCAGGTGACAGCCACGCTCGAAACCACTCCATCGGCAAGCGGCGATTTTACTTTCAACGTTGCCATCAACCCAAACTCTCCGCCTTCCTATTCATCCAAACCCGCCACCCGGCAGTGCACGCAATGTCACGATGACACTTTGGCTCAAGCGGGCATTCCAACTGGCACGGTGCGCTTTGTGGTTACTGCCATTGCTCCCGATGGGCAGCAGGCAACCGATTCGCGCTGGGCGCGGGTTGACTCAAGCGAAAAAACCGCCCTTCCCGTTCGAGTTGTGGATGCCGATACAAATGAGCCGCTGACCGGTCTTTCGATTGAAGCCACAACAATTTTGTATGGGTGGCGTGAGAGATTTGGAAATGGGATTTCTGGCATAGATGGAACCATGCGGTTGGAATTGGAGAAGTTATCCCAGGCTCCTACAACGTACGACCTGACCATTCCACCTCAAATCCTGAACGGGATGTTATATGCCAGCCCGGAAGTTATAAGCGTCACACTCGACCCCGGCACAGATGAGTCGCCAGTCATGTTGACCGCTCATGCCATGAAAGGGCGCATCGAAGGCAGCCTTACCGCAGGGGATTCAATGAAACTGTGGGTAATTCAATTATCGGCGGGTCCTGTGTATCAGGTCTCTTCCACGCCGCAGAATAGGTTCTCATTCAAGGATATTCCCGTTGGGCAGTACCTGCTCACAGCGGATGCCTTCATGCTGGCTGAAAAAAATCTTTTCACGCCCGCGCAGCGGGTTGATTTATTCCAATCGCCTGAAATGCGAATTGAAATTGCCCCCGCCGCCGCCAAACCGCTAATGGGTTCCGTAACGACAGAGAATGAAAATTTTCTTCCGTTTGCATGGGTCAGCGTGGGTGACCGTGAAATCATCCACGCAGTTGATCCATCATCAGGCCGATTCCTGATTCCCAACCTGCCGCCCGAAGCTGAATTCATCACTGCTTCTGCACCGGGGTATTATGCCCAACCGCAAGGGATTTCAGACCCCGCCTCCACCCTGGAATTTCAACTAGTACCGCGCCCAGAGACGCAGTTCATCGCATGGAATGACGGTCAGGTTATTATGCCGCCGGAATCGGCAGGCACCGTAAACGGATTGAAATTCGAATTGACATCCGGCTGGCTGTGGGGGAAAAGCAATACGGCTGTGAATCCGCTGAAAATTCACCTGCCGAATCTGGATGTGGAAATCACAAGCGGAAGTTTCGCATTGGAATACCCTGTTGTGGGAACAGGCTGGCTGTACGTCCATCAGGGGGAGGCAAAAGTTTCGGATCTTAGCAACCAACCCCGGGTCACAGTCCGAAGCGGGGAAATGATCGCATTGACGGGTAGGGCAAATCCCATCCAGATGGAATCGGCGGTCATCTTGGCGCTGCATCCAGGCCCTGAAACTTTGCCGGTGTTTGAAACCATCGAGCCGACGCTTGCCGCAAAGGTTCATGCCTGGCTTACAAAGGCCGGTATTGGGATTTTGCAAGTTATTACATTTATCACCTATATTCTCTCACTTGCGACCCTATTGGCAATCGTCCTTCGCAGTTTATTCTTAATGAAAAAATCATCACCCGCTGAGGAGAAACCTGATGCTGACAAACACCCTTAAAGAGCTGAAACCTACCATCCTGGGGGGATCGCTGTTGTTCGGTTTATTGGGAAGAATACTTTACGCTGACCTGGACAAAGACTGGCTTGATACGCTGATTCGCGACGATGTATTTAGCGAGTCTCCGTTTGGTGCGGAGCAAACTGAAACCCGGCATGGCATTGAACTGCTGCAACGTTGGACAAATGAAAATTGCGGCGGCTTGGAAACGCCGCAATTCAAAGCATTGCAGGACGACCATTTGCATTTGTTTATCGGGCTGGGAAAGGTACTTGCACCCATGTGGGCCTCGGTCTTTTTCAGCGAGAAGAAACTGCTTTTTCAGGAACAAACATTACAGATCCGCGATTGGTATGCACGCTTCGGTTTGCAGGCTGAAAAAATAAATCGCGAACCTGATGATCATATCGGTCTTGAAATGCTGTTCGTCGCGCATCTAGCTTCACTGGCTTTGCAAGCCATCGAACAAGATGACGAAAACAAACTGAACGAAATCCTTCAAGCCCAGCGCGATTTTCTCTCCGGGCATCTTTTGCGCTGGGGTCCTGCGTGGGCGAAGCTCGTCAAGCAGCATGCCACCACCGATTTCTATCGCGGCATCGCCCACTTAACACATGGCGCATTGCTGGCAATTGCCGAGACCCTCCAGATCGAAATGCCGAAAGAGGTCAGGTTGTGAGTCTGCTCAACGCCGCCGAACGCTTCGCTTCGATTGACCGTTCGCAAGTCCTCCTGGATACCGCACGCTGTCTGTATTCACAGGATCAGTACTCGGAGTGCGCGGCGTGTTTTAGCATTTGCCCTGTTGAAGCGATCTCCACTGGAAAACCGCCTTCAATCAATACAGAACTTTGCCAATCGTGTCTTGCTTGTATCCCCGCCTGTCCTGTTGGCGCGTATCGCGCAGATGACGATGTATCAAACCTGCTCAACTGCGTCACCCACATCGAAGACCAGTCTGTTGAATTGCTTTGCGGGCTTCACCCTCACCCTGAAACCGGCGCGGATTCAGAATCCATCGGGATTCAAATTCATGGATGCCTCGCAGGCTTGGGAACTGGCGCGCTCCTGACTCTTTCCGCTTTGGGATTGAAACGCCTCATCCTCCGCGCTGACAGTTGCTCCACTTGCAAGTGGCATTCGCTTCACCCGGAGATTCACCAGCAGGCCGAAAAAGCAAATCGCTTTTTATCCGCATGGGACAGCAGCAACATCATCACTTGCTCAGACAAAATCGAATCGCCCGTGGAGCGTCCGCTGTGGGCGTCGAAAAATCCCCCACTCTCACGCCGCGACCTGTTCCGCATGATGGCAAAGCAGGGACAAGTTGCTCTTGCACGCGCAATGGAGAACGGCGTGACCGCATCCAAGCGCCAGCCGGGGCGCGACAGATTACGATTGCTGTCCGCGGTTTCGCACTTACCATCTGCGCAAGCCGCCTCAAGCGGTTATCTTGAAGGTTTCAATTTCGCCACCCTCACCATCTCTAACTCCTGTACCGCTTGTGGCGCGTGCGGACGAGTCTGTCCCACCAAGGCGCTGCGCTTCGAGAAGAACGACGAAGCAATGACCTACTCCCTCGCCTTCTCGGCGCAAAACTGCATCGGCTGTGACTTGTGCGAACACGTCTGCCTGCCCAATGCGATCACCCTCGACTATGCGCCGACGTTTGAAAAAGTTTTCAGCGTGAAGGAATCTTTCGTCGTAGAATCAAGCTCGATGGTCCGCTGTGAACGCTGCAAAACGCTGATGGCGGCACGCGGTGGAATGAAATTATGCCAACTTTGTGAATATCGCCGCACGCATCCGTTTGGTTCCATGATGCCGAAGAAAATCCAGAAGGAGCCGCGCACATGATCCTGGATGTCACACAATCCACTTTGAATGAAATAAAAAATCCCGCCCTGCGCGAGTATGCCAATATCTACGTGCAGATTTATCAGGATTTTATGGATCAAGTACGGCAGATGGGACTCGAAGTCGAAGTAGAAGATACGACCGCCGAAGCCGCGCAAAAAACTGCGGACTTGCGAAAAAAGGGTGCAGTCGTGCGAAATGACGATAAGAGCATTTATGTCAATGACATTTCTCCTTCCTGCCAGGCCTGCCAGACCGGGATCGGAAGTTCAACGTTCTTTATTTCATTGAAATGTCACCGTGATTGCTTTTATTGTTTCAATCCCAATCAACAGGATTACGATTATTATCGGGAGCATACTCGTGATACGACCGCAGAATTGGATGCCCTGTATGCATCCAATCAGCGGGTCCAGCATGTGGCATTAACTGGTGGTGAGCCGCTTTTATACAAGGAAGAGACTTATCGTTTCTTTGAGCGCGCGCGACAGTTATTTCCCTCCGCCCATACACGTTTGTACACCTGTGGCGATCACATTGACCGTGCAACACTCGAATCTCTGCAAAAGGCAGGTTTGAAGGAAATCCGCTTCAGCATCCGCATGCATGATCTGGCAAAGGGGCACCGCAACACCTACGACAATATCGCCCTTGCGCGCGAATACATCCCGAATGCGATGGTCGAGATGCCCATCCTGCCAAACACGTTGGACGAGATGAAGGAAATCCTGCTTGAACTGGACCGCATGGGAATTTTTGGGATCAACCTGCTGGAGTTTTGCTTCCCGCTGAACAAGGTCGAAATCTATCGGGAAAAGGGCTACAAGGTCAAAATCCGCCCCTTTCGTGTGTTGTGCGACTACTGGTATGCGGGTGGACTTCCCATCGCAGGAAGCGAAACGGTCTGCCTTGATCTAATTGATTTTGCGCTGGATGAAGGTTTGAAACTCGGCGTGCATTACTGCTCGCTTGAGAACAAACACACGGGTCAGCTGTACAAACAAAATGGCGGACATCGTCTGCCAAGCCGTATGTACTTCTCGCAGAGGGATTATTTCCTGAAGACCGCCAAGGTCTTCGGGGAGGATATTCCGCCAGTGAAGCAGGTTTTTGACAGAGCAGGCTATCGCGATTATTCCATCAGCGAACAGCACAACAGCCTGGAATTCCACGTCAACAAGATCGGCAGTCTGCGAAAAATGGCCGTTGACGTTGGGATCTCCAGCCATGTGATCGAAACGCGCAAGGACGAAGAAGTCCTGCGCGAACTCAAAGTGGATGTTACAACTCCACAAACATTCCGTCTTTCAAAAGACATTTAAAAAGGAGAAACACCATGTTCCATCTAGGAACCACTGAATTGATCATCATCCTTGTCATCGTCCTTCTGCTGTTTGGCGTGGGACGAATTGGCAAGATCGCCGGCGAATTAGGCAAAGGGATAAGCAGCTTTCGAAGTGGATTAAAAGGCGAAGGCGAATCAACCGAAGCCGAAGAGAATAAGGAATAACTTTTTCACCGTGAGCGTAAACGTGACAGTCGCGAAAAAAAACAAACGCAGCTGGCGGGATGTTTTTCGTGCATTTGGCCGCGCCCACCGCAAGGCCAGCGCGCAGATGGAAAGTTCCGCGCCTTTGCTCCAGCATCTCGATGAACTGCGGATAAGGATTTTCAAAGCGTTTTTGGCATTGATCATCACGACAGGGATCTGTTTTACTTTCGTGCAACAGATCATCGAATATCTAGCCCAGCCCCTCGGCGGGACCGAAAAACTAGTTTCGATTGAGATCACCGAGAATATCGCCATCTTCATGAAGGTGTCCATTCTGGGAGGTTTTGTGCTGGGCATGCCGTTCGTGGTCTATCAGATCCTTCGTTTTGTAATGCCCGGATTGAACCGTCGCGAACGCGTCTGGCTCATCATCATGGTTCCTTTCGCAACCATCCTGTTCGCGGGAGGCGTGGCCTTCACATGGTTTGTCATGTTGCCGACCGCTGTGCCTTTCCTGACCAATTTCATGGGCATCACCACGCAAGTGCGTCCTGCGAACTACTTCGATTTCATTACCCGCCTGATGTTCTGGATCGGTATTTGTTTTGAAATGCCTCTTGTCATCATGTTCATGGCAAAACTCAAGTTTGTCACAGCAAAACAATTGGCAAGTGGATGGCGTTACGCCATCGTCATCATCGCTATTGTTGCATCGGCAGTGACGCCGACAGTTGACCCGGTCAATATGGGGCTGGTCATGGCTCCGCTGATGGGGCTGTACGTGATCAGTATTATCCTGGCTGCGATTGTTGGCAGAGGTGGATATGGATAGTATTTTTGGCATTGGTGGAAACGAACTGATCGTTATCGTGTTACTAGCGGCAATTGTGCTTGGGCCGGAACGACTAGCTCGCTCCGCAAGAGAGATTGGCAAGTTCGTTCGTAACGCGAAGGCATATTTTTCTTCGCTATCCAGTGAACTAAAAGCCGAACTCGATGTTCTTGATGAGCTGGAAAAAGTGAAGAAAGACCTGACAAAATAGTTACAAATTGCCATTCATTTCTCACCCAGGTGGGTGAGAATAAAATTACCCGGAATGATGATGTAAAATCAGGGCTAATCCGCTAGTATATAGACGGGTTGAATTCGAAAAAGACTTCAATCCCCAAGAAACACTCCGATCCGTTCCGCCTAAAGCCATGCGCCAGGGCGTAATGGACAGTCTCCAGCAGGAGACCAAGGTCATTGTGGAAACGTGATGACCTCCCGAAATCCCTTAAAGCGGGATTGAATTGGAAAGGAGATCAGGCTTAAGTCTTTAACGAGGCTGTCTCTTTTCAAGACAGCCTTTTTATTTATGTCATTGCGAGACGGCGCGCGAAGCGTCCCGCCGACACTTGCGCCGTACGCCAGTGCGGTGAGCAATCCCCACGCAACAGGAGACTGCTTCGCAAAAGCCTCGCAGTGACATGTGATGGAGAACCGCCCATGAATATTCAACCTCTCCTCGAAAAATCCTCTCGCGACCACTCGCACCTCTGCCCAAGACAGATACTTGGAATCCGCATCGGACTCAGGGGAATCTGTTTATTGCATCTCAAACCAAATCATGGCGATAAGCGCCTCATCACTATTACCGAGACGGACGGTTGTTTTGCCGATGGTCTCTCCGCCGCAACGGGTTGCACCGTCGGTCATCGCACCTTGCGCGTGGAAGATTACGGCAAGACCGCCGCAGCCTTTGTGGATACAAAGGCAGGCCGCGCCGTGCGCATCGCGCCTGTGCTGGATATTCGCCGGCGCGCATACGCCTATGCTCCGGATGAGCCGCGTCATTACTTCGCGCAAATGCAAGCCTATCAGATCATGCCTGATGACGAGTTGTTGACCGTACAGAATGTCATCTTGAACACCCCCATCGAACAGATCGTCTCACGTCCCAACCTGCGCGTGGACTGCGATGTATGCGGCGAAGAGATCATGAACGAACGCGAGATCCATCAAAATGGATTAAGCCTCTGTCACGCCTGCGCGCATGGCGGTTATTATCAGGCAGGACAAAATGTCATTTTATCCTACACTGTCGAGCAGGCAGCCTTGTCATGAAATTGGACCTCAAACTGTTTGCCACCATTAATGATAAAGCGCAGGCCAGTCACTTTGCGCTCGAACTTCAGAAAGAACATCCCACCGTGAAGGATTTACTGACAGAGATCATCGTTCAAATACCTTCCCTGGAAGCGTCCGTGAAATCAGTTCTGGTTGCGGTCAATAGCGAATTTGCATTTCCCGATCAGACGATAAATGCCAGCGACAAGATCGCCCTTTCCCCGCCTGTCAGTGGAGGATAATTCAAGTCCATGTCACTTCTATTCGTATTTGTCCCTCTCATCGCTTTCATTTACGCCAGCGTCGGCTTCGGTGGTGCGACGGGATACCTCGCGGTCATGAGTCTGTTCGGCATCGAGCCGCAGGTAATGGCCACCACCGCTCTGGCTCTGAACATTCTGGTGGCTGGCATTTCCTTATTTTCATATTATCGTGCAGGACATCTCAACTCGCGCCTGCTGTGGCCGTTTCTGATCACTTCCGTGCCAGCGGCATTCTGGGGAGGGTCGTACAAACTCACTGACCAAACTTATTACATCCTTCTTTACGGTGTTTTGACCTTTGTCGCCATTCGTCTCTTGTTCTTCAGCAAAAAGAAAGATGATATTAAGGCTGTTCATGCTGTACCATTCTGTCCCGCTCTCATCATCGGTTTTGGAATTGGCCTGCTCTCCGGCCTAGTTGGCATTGGCGGCGGAATTTTCCTCTCGCCCATTATCCTTTATGCCCGATGGGGAAATTCCAAACAAGCAGCCACAGTCAGCGCGGCATTTATCGTCTTGAACTCTGCCAGTGGGTTGCTTGGACGTCTCGCTGGCGATACGCTTATCCTTGATACATTTGGTTTCTCCCTTTTACCGTTTGGCATATTCGGCGCGCTGGCAGGTAGTTGGTTTGGCGCACGGAGGTTCAGCAACTTAAACCTGCGCCGCGCGCTTGGCGTGGTTATGTCTTTTGCGGTCTCGAATTTCTGGCTCGCTTTTTGGAGATAACTTGCTCAGGGTCCTCGTACGCGGCAGTGGCGACATCGGTTCCGCGGTTGCGCACCGCGTATTTCAATCCGGTTATGAAGTGGTCATCCATGATTTGCCCGAGCCTGCGACCACTCGGCGAAGGATGTCTTTCACTGACGCCGTCTTCGATGGCCGCGCCAAGCTGGATGGCATTGAGGCGCAATTCATAAAAAGATTATACCTTTTATGGGGCATGCTGGTATCGCATCAAGTTATTCCCATTGTGGTAAAGGATTTCTATGAACTTCTGAAAATATTTCATCCCGCTATTCTCGTGGATGCTCGTATGCGGAAACATCTGCAGCCCGAAGTCCAGCGCGGATTGGCAGAACTGACCATTGGTCTTGGCCCCAACCTCATCGCGGGTGAAACTACTACCCTCGCCATCGAAACGAACTGGGGTGAATCGCTTGGGAAAATCATCGAACACGGCGCGACGAATCCATTACAAGGCGAACCGCGTGAAATTGACGGACACGCGCGTGACCGCTACGTCTATGCTCCCATCGCTGGCACATTTCACACTTCACTTCAAATAGGCGATATGGTTGAAAGCGGGCAAGAAGTTGCGCGCGTTGATTCGACCCCGCTTCTCCCCCCCATCACTGGGCTCATGCGCGGACTAACTCGCGACGGCGTATCAATTACTCAAAAAACCAAAGTCATCGAAGTTGATTCGCGCATACACAACGCACAAGTCTTTGGCATTGGCGAACGTCCCGCGCGCATTGCCGAGGGCATCGTCACTGCAATTCAAACCTGGGAAGCAAGTCATGTTCATTGATCCGTTTGGCCGTGCCATCACATACCTCCGCATCTCGCTCACCGATCGCTTCAATCTGCGCTGCATTTACTGTATGCCGAAGGAAGGTCTGCAATGGCAGGCGCGCGCGGATCAACTGTCAGCGCAGGATAGCTTAACAACGCATACGCCAAATGGCTTATGACAAACATCCTTTGGCAGATATGAGGTTCGATCTCTTTTATAACATCTTGATTAATCCATAGCCGCCCAATATATGATGATTGATTTTTCATGCGCACCCGCAACTCTTGCGAATGACCAAG
>ORJL011335543.1_pt1 | contig 19972 bp, 33 predicted proteins | sample 1779941 | NCBI WGS metagenome assembly ORJL01 (sample SAMEA104232317, study PRJEB22302) | groundwater metagenome | biome: forest; feature: aquifer; material: groundwater | place: USA | collected 2011-08-07 | depth 5.8 m | reverse complement strand
TTTCATTCTGGAATAAGGTGAAGCAAAATGAAATCTGTTGACTCAGCTTTCATTCTGGAATAAGGTGAAGCAAAATGAAATGGAGAATTATAGGTCATGAAACATGGGATGCGCCCATGAACATGGCTTTGGATGAAGCGTGCATGGAATTTGTAGGCAATGGCGGACAGCCAACAGTAAGATTTTATGAATGGTCGCCTTCTGCAGTGGTTATAGGCTATTTTCAGAAAATTCATGACGAAGTTGATGTTGGGCATTGCAGGCAGAAAGACATAGATATTGTAAGAAGGATAAGCGGCGGAGGCGCCATGTATCTTGATACGCATGGCGAGATTACTTACAGTTTGATTGCTCCACAACATTTGCTGCCAAATGACATTAATGAGTGTTATAGGGTTGTCTGCCAACATATAATAGATGCACTGGCAGTTATTGGCATAAAATCAGAATTCAAGCCGATAAATGACATAACATCAAACGGCAAAAAATTATCAGGAAATGCACTGACACGTTGCAATGGCGCAACCATGGTTCATGGCACACTTCTTTATGATCTCAATTTTCAAGATATGTTTAAAGTACTGAAAGTCGGGGGAGAAAAAATATCTGATAAAGGCATAAAGTCGGTTGAAGAAAGGGTGACATGCATTAGGCATCTGGTTAATATTGAGAAACATCATGTAAAGAAAGCGCTTATTGATGCATTTTCAACAGGCAAGGATATTGAAAGGACTACATGGACAGATCAAGAGTTAGAGAGAGCAAGGGAACTGGTAAATAACAAGTATAGAAATGATGAATGGACATTCAGGAGATAACTATGAAACTGATAATTGTCAGGCATGGGCAGACCCATGATAACGTGAATCAGATACTTGCCGGAAGTAGAATAGATTCTTTATTGAATGAAAATGGCCTTTTGCAGGCAAAGAAAGCAGGCTTGCGGTTGAAGGATGAAAGGATTGATGTTGCTTATGTGAGCACGCAGAAAAGGGCAATATCCACGGCGGATGAGATATTGAAATTTCACCATAATGCTAAAATAGTAAATACAAATTCTCTTGTAGATGTTGACAGCGGCAAATTTACAGGGCTTAATTATAAGGATTTTCTTGATGCTGTAAAAAAGTCAGGCAAACCTTATGTTAATTTCAGGCCAACTGGCGGTGAATCAACAGAAGACCTAAAAGCAAGAGTCGGGAAATTTTATGATAATATTATATCTAAAAACCATGATAAAACTGTTCTTGTAGTGAGCCACAAGGATACAATATCTGCATTGCTTTTGCATATACTTGGGAAGCCGCTTTCTGAATTTGACAAATACGGTCATAGCAACGGAGGCGTGACAATCCTGGAAATAAATGAAGACAGCCATAAAATTCATTTTTTGAACTCTACGGAGCATCTGATATAGCAATGCAGCCCTTTCTTTTGCGACTTATAAAATTATCTGCAAATAAAGCGCTGGCGGAAAGAAAATTATATTATAACAAAAAGAAATGATGATATATGCTTCCTAAAATTTCAAACAAAACAGCCGGCATATCGGCTATCTTATCAGGAGTCATTGCCATAATAAATATTCTTGTTATTTCCTCGTACACAGAAAACTTCCAGCTTTTTGGAAGCTGGCTGAGCGACTTGGGCACAGGGAATCATGCGCTAATATTTAATAGCCTTCTTGTTGTTTCTGCAGTTTTGCTAATTCCTTTTGGAACTTACCTTTACAGGCAATTTGGAAGGAAGGAGTACATGAGGGTCTTGTTTCTTGCGACAGCCTTTTTCCTGGTGCTTATAGGAATATTCCACGGCAATTATTCTTTCCATAGGCCAATAGCATACACTTTCTTCATATTTGCAGCGCTTTCTTTGTTAATGATTGGACGGAACATGAGGAATAAATTTGGAAATATTACAATAATTTTGATTTTATGGACTTTAGCGGGCATAGTTTTCATTAACCCGCTTGTTGAAACTATACAGGCTCTGATAGCCATGCTTTGGCTTCTTGCAGCAGGATTTTATGTTTTCAGAAACCACCTGAAAAAAGCTTAAATAAATTTCTGACAAGCCTACAAAATGGGATTTGTAACAAGAATTAACTTTCCAAGGCTGCAACCGGTTGCAGCTAGGGTCTATTTACATAGAGATGGGATTCTTTTTTACAATTCAATGGGGGACGCAGTTGGTTACTTTCTTCAAACTTTGCGCAGGCATACTGAAACGTTTCCTGAAGCAGGGCATAATTTTTATCTTGCAGGTCTTTGGGCTAACAGGGATGGCGAGCTTATTGCAGATTATGCAGGCTTACAAGATGTAAATCCTGATAATTGGAGCGATAATGTTGCATGGCCTACTTGGAGATATGTCGATGGTGTCTGGAGTCCTGAAACCAAAATGTGCGGTGATGAATTTATCATGGTTGCCGAGGAAGAAAAATTTAGGAGAGCCACAAAAAATTTGGCTGATTTCTCAGCTTATTATCCTAATTTAGGAACTTTAGAACCTGAAAGAACAATTATCATGAAAGATAAATCATTATAAATAGCTTGTCATTAATTTCTTAGTATGCCTGTCCCATTTGAGCATCTTTCTCTAAACGAACAAGATGAATTGTCTTGGCGAGAATCGTATGATTTATTACATGGAGTGCCTGAACCAAGAATAGCATGCGAAGCAGACGTTGAGTTTTGCGGTAAGTTGTTTCATATTGCAGTCATAGATATTCCAGACCACAGTCATTTTGGTCTACCAATATATGGGCGTAGATTTTCTTACCAAATTAATGGAAGACGCGGCTTTCCTGGCAGTTATGATAGAGCAGATATTGCATTAAGCGCAGCAAGAACAGATATTGTATAATGATATGGAATTTGATTATTATAGATTTTTGCATTATTTTGAAGTTCTCAATTACCTATATTTTTTATATATATTGTCGTGATGGTCGTAATCAACTATTACCACCTTATCGCCTTCTATCCTGAAAACCATCACAAAAGATTTGTCTATATGCACGCGCCTAAAATTTTAAGCTATGAGAAAGCTGCTTGTAATGCTCCGGATTTTGAATAATTTCTCGTATTTTATTAAGAATAATTTCACATTGCTTTTTATTTTTCCTTTGCAATTTTTCAAAAATTCGCTCAAATTCTTTTGAAAATTCAAGAGAATAAGTCATATTTTTACACCGAACTTATTTTCAAACTCCTCTTTAGTAATCCTACCTTCTTTTTCAATACGGTCCAGTTTTTCCATATATTCAGGTCTTATTTCATGCAGATCATATGACAAATCATTAAGCTCGCTTTCTATAGAATCCACTTTTTTTTTGACCAAAGCTATGTCTTTTGCTATCTGTCTCAGCATTTTTTCTGTCATATAATTAAATACAAGCCAATACTTAAATGCTTTATTTGCGCTTATTGCAATAGAGAGCTTTGAATAATATATATTTCATTCAAAGTCTTTATTTCCCTTCTATTAACAGCTCGTCAGGGTCCTCAAGATATTCCTTCAGCTTGTTTGCAAATCGTGCTGCGTATGCGCCGTCAAATATTCTGTGATCAAAAGCCAAAGAGAATGGCAAGAACTTGCGCACAACTATCTTCCCCTGCTGGTTTACAGTCACTTTGTCGTAAATCCTGCCTAATGCAAGTATAGCAGCTTCTGGATAATTTATAATTGGCGTAGCATACAAGCCGCCAATGCTGCCTATATTTGTTATTGTAAATGTGCCGCCTTTCATGTCCATCAAGTCCAGAGTGCGCTCCCTTGCTTTTTTTGAAAGCTCTTCAAGCTCTTTTGATAAGTCCAATATTGATTTTTGGTCTGCGCCTTTAATCACAGGAACCATCAGCCCGTCTTCTGTGTCAACAGCTGCGCCTATGTTGTAGTATTTTTTCAATATGATTTCCTCATGCTCGTCGTCTAAAGATGAATTTGCATATGGATATTCTTTTAGCGCTGAAATGCAGGCTTTGGTTATGAATGGCATAAATGTCAAATGCACTCCTTTTTTTTCTGCCTTTACTTTTTCCTTTTCTCTGTGCTGCCATAAAACTGTAACATCACACTCATCCATGTGCGTGACATGAGGGGCAGTATAAGCTGACTGTATCATGTGTTTTGCAATACTCTTCCTTACGCCTTTCAATGGAATATGCTCTATGTAGCCCCACATATCGTATTTTTTTACAATGATTGGAGAATCTGATTGTGGCATGGTTTCTGTTTCTGATATTACTCCAGATGTTTTCCTAATATCTTCCTCTGTTATTCGTTCATTAAGGCCTGTGCCTTTGACAGAATCAATATTAACGCTCAACTCTCTTGCTATTCTTCTTACAGCAGGCGTTGCAAGCGCTTCATTTTTTTGCTGCTGTGCAGCTGCGTGCCTTGCCGGACCAGATAATTCTGTTGCAATTATTGGTTTGTCTGCTTGTGTACTTTTCTTTTCTATAATTGGTGATTCCTCAGGCGCTTCCTCAAGTTCTCCTACAACAGCACCTTTATCTTTAGCCTTTTCTATTTTTGGTTTTGCTATTGTTTGTTTTATTTTTTCACTGTATGGACGACTATCAGTCGTCAGTTCACCTGGCTTTCCTATAGTTACAAGAGTTTCGCCAACTTTTATAGTGTCCCCAACTTTGTGATAAATCCTTAGAATTGCTCCGGAAACAGGAGAAGGCATGTCAACTACTGCCTTGTCTGTTTCTATGCGGCAGAGCACTTCATGTTCCTTTATCATCTGTCCTTCTTTTACCTTAAGTTCAACAAGCTCTCCTTCTGTTATCCCCTCACCAACATCAGGAAACTTGAAATCAACTGGCATAGTCATCGTTCCAAATATTGTCTTCTTTGTTTTCCCAAAGTTTTTTGGCCACCTTTTCTGAAAGCTTCAGAAGATAAGAAAATTCTTTTTCCATGATTATAGTGGTATTTTTCTATTCAAATAGTTTCTTTGTGCCTGAATTAGATGTTGCCTAAACAACTACGTTCTGTGGTTTTCCTTTTAAAAATGCTTTGATATTTTCTACAGTTATTTCGTACGACTTTTTATTGGCATCTTCTGTGTTAAATGCGTTATGTGGCGTTAAAAGAATTCTTGGATGTTTAAGGTAAGGATCATCTTTTGGAACAGGAGTCATAACTGCTGTTTCAATGCCAAACCCAAATATTTTGCCGCTTTCAACTGCTTTCAAAACAGCTTTCTTGTCTGTAATTTGCTCGACTGCCGGGTTGACAAGAATGACGCCATCTTTCATCATTTCAATTTCCTTTGTTGATATCATGTTTGTTGTCTCCTTTGTAAGAGGGACGCAAGTGACAATTACATCGCTTTCTTTCAGAAGCGTTTTCAAGTCAACTAATTTGACTCCTTTAACTGATTTTCCGCTTTTGTTGCAGCCTAAAATCTTCATATCAAAACCCTTAGCTATTCTTGCCACTTTTTTACCTATGTCACCTAATCCGATAATTCCAATAGTTTTTCCATACACTTCTTTGCCTGTGTAATCGCGAAACTTGAAATCGCCTTTATTCCTCACGCCTCTGTCGAACTCACTTATCCGTTTTGACAAGTCAAGAACCATTCCCCATGCATGCTCGGCCACTGATTCTGAATTAGCGCCCTTGATGTTGCAAATTCGTATTCCAAGATTCTTTGCAGTTTCCAAATCAACCCATGCTGTCCCCACAGAAAGCGTTGAAATCATTTTGAGTTTTTTCATGCCTTGAAGCATTTCTTTTGATATGTTTTCGATCCCCGACGGCCCTGCAATCAAGATTTCAGCGTCGCCTGCTTTGGCTATGACTTCTTTTACTGGCATTTTTTGGTTGTTTATTATGGTCAATTGTCCAAACTTTCCAGCATCATCTTTCATTGCGTCAGAAATTGCAGGGTCTGATGTTATAAGGTAAATTTTCATATTTAACACTCTTTTTTTGCTTTACTATAAAACTTTAAATTGTATAAAATCATATACTTAGCGTGGTTGATATGAAAAAACAAAAACGTATGTCATGGGAAGAAACTGTACAATATATAAAAGAAGCAAGAAAGGACCCTGAATTCAGAAAAGATTTAAAAGAATTTATCGCTATTTCTACAGGCAAAAAATCAAAATAATTTTCTTTTGAACTCTGTGTAGCCTATAAAGTTAGGTGTTATGAAGTTGTGATCTTTATTGGTGGTATAGTAGGCTTTTTTTGCGGGGTGTGAAATCATTGTTCTGTTGTCTTCAGAAACCACTATATCTAATTCGCTTATTGTCGCCTCTGCTACAATTAACATGTCGTTTCTCATAAATTTCCATGATACAGAACCGCCATTTTTTATATATTGTTTATAATAAAGTGCCGCCAGGTTATGCGCAAGCGGCTTAATTTCTAGTTCATGGTTGCGTATCAAATTATCATACAAATTGAGCAATGCAATTCGCAAGCTGCTATTATCTTTTGTGTGTTTTGGAGCTTCTCTTAATTCATTTCTTATTATCCTAATTCCATAAATTATAAGTTTATGCTTATGCATGATGGATTTCTCTTTCATTTCCTCTTCTAATTTTTCCTCTATTATTTTTCCATATATATTTGAGTCAAGAATTAGTCTAATTGCCATGAGGTATACTTGTACGATCATTTATAAATCTAGAACTTCATAGTTCTTTCTATCGCTGCTGCTATTTTTTCAGCCGAAGGAAGGTAATAATTTTCCAGTTTTGGAAGAGGCATCACAACATCATAGCCTGTTACTCTTTCTATAGGGGCTTTGAGCGACAGCAAAGTGTGCTCTTGGATAATAGAAACCAGTTCTGACCCGAAGCCGCACATTCTTGGCGCTTCATGCACGACGACGCACCTGCCTGTCTTGCCTACTGATTTGATTATAGTTTCCTCGTCCAACGGCTTTAACGTGCGCACATCGATAATTTCAACAGAGGCCTGAGACATTTCAGCTGCTTTCTGGCATTCTCTTACCATAGCGCCGTATGCTATGACTGTTATGTCGTCTCCTTCTTTTACGATATTACACTTTTCCAATGGAACTGTATAGCTGTTGTCAGGAACTTCCTGTTTTATTGCCCTGTAGATTCTTTTTGGCTCTAGAAATATTACTGGATCAGGATCTCGTATTGCAGAGATCATCAGGCCTTTCGCATCATAAGGATTTGATGGAATGACAACTTTCAGGCCAGGCGTATGAGAAAAATATGTTTCAGGGCTGTCTGAATGATGTTCTAATGCTCTGATTCCACCGCTATAAGGGATGCGAATAACAAGCGGACAATGAAATCTTCCTCTGCTTCTTGTACGGATACGTGCAGCATGATTTACAATCTGATTGAAAGCAGGATGCATGAAGCCATCAAATTGAATTTCTGCCACAGGCTTAAGCCCATAAACAGCCATACCTATTGCTGAGCCTACTATTGCGGATTCTGCGAGTGGCGTATCTACAATTCTCTGCTCGCCAAATTTTTTCAATAATCCCTCTGTAACTCTGAATACTCCTCCGTCAACTCCTACATCTTCGCCTAAAATAACAATACTGCCGTCTGTTTCCATTTCATTGTGGAGTGCTGAGTTAATTGCTTGAACAAGATTCATTGATGTCATAACAACCCCCTTCTTTTGCAAGTATGTAGACGCGTACGCGTCGTTGCCTCAAAGGTATTTGTATTCCCCAAGAAAACTGAGAAATGCTTAAATCTTCTATTATTTGTTTTCATTATTTTCACCATTGGCCCACTCTTTTTGTTCTTTCAAAGATTCTGGCAGATTTTCATAAGTATAATCAAACATGTCATTGAGCTGGGGCGGCGAAGTCGCTTCTGCTTTTACAACAGCATCTGAAACTTGCTTATTCACTTTTTCCAGGAGATTTTTTTCATAGGCAGTCGACCATAAGCCTTTAGATAACATAAATTTTTGCATTCTGAGAATTGGATCTTTCTTTTTCCAGTCTTCAACTTCACTTTTGGGACGATAGCGCGAGGCGTCGTCTGCGGTTGTATGATCTGATATTCTATACGTATCCATTTCTATGAATGTCGGACCGCCGTCTGAACGAGCTTTTTCCAATGCATATTTTGTTGCTTCGTAAACTGCGAAAACATCATTTCCGTCTACCTGTATTCCTTCAAAACCATAAGCTATTGCTTTTTGTGCAATAGTTTGAGAAGCTGTTTGCTTGCTTACCGGTATAGAAATTGCCCATTTGTTATTTTGACAAATTAAAATACATGGAACTTTTAGCGCTCCTGCAAAATTCATTCCTTCATGGAAGTCTCCTTCGCTTGTGGCGCCGTCTCCAAAAAAGACAACTGCTGCACTTTTGGCTTTTTGCAGTTTCATTGCATATGCTGCGCCAACTGCGTGAGGAATTTGCGAGCCAACAGGTATTGAAACTGTAAAATTGTTAAGATCTTCCGGTATTTTTTGTCCTCGCTCATCACCCATCCAGTACTGGTATAATAAATCCAAAGGCATCCCCCTTGCTATCTGCGCTCCATCTTCCCTGAAGGATGGAAAGAGCCAATCATCCTTTTGCATTGCAAATGCAACACCCACTTGCGCTTCCTGCCCATGAATTGAAGCGTATGTGAGCATTCTGCCTTCTCTTTGGAGCTTCAGGGCGATGTCATCAAATACACGTGCAAGCATCATTGATTCATAAATATTTTTTATCTGGTCATTTGATAATTTTGTTTTCTGCAAAAGCTTTCCATGAGCAGAAAGAATTTCCAGTCTTCTGACTTCAAAATTAACAATTATTTTCCCAACTTTCTTCTGATCTTTAGTTTTCAGCTTTGTTTTTGCAATGCCACTAACATTTCTCATAATGATTAATGAGAAGAAGTTGTATATATATCATGTGAAAATATTATAATTATGAAACTGCTGATAATTGCACTTCTTTTTTTGGTTGTACTTGTTTCTGGCTGTATGAACACACAGGGTGAGGCATCTGTGCAGCCTGTTGAGCCGCTTGTAGAAGAACAAAATGCAGTTTCAGAGAATTTAATAGAAGAAAAAATAGAGCCTGAAAAAGAAATGCCTGTTGAAGAATCAACAATTGTGAAAACTGCAGGCTTGGGCAATTTTTGCTTTTCAGAAATGGAATGCCTGTTTTACTGCATGAAAAATTTCGATACTTGCCTTGATTATTGCGACAAAAATCCTGGAAATTCGCTCTGTAGTGTTTTGAATAGAATGCCAAACATGCAGCAACAGGCACAAACTGACGCTCATGGAAAATTTGTAAGCAACAATTTCATAGACCTTGACAGCATACAGAGAATTTCTTTGTTCAGAAGCGGCTATGGCCATGATTTTTCTCAAGGCACAAATGAAGAGTGCAGGAGCATGAAGCACTATTTCTGGGCAAAAGGCGGAGACCCTTCTACAAATCACAATCCGTCTTGGATGACTATAAAATATTATGCGCCTGTTGACGGCATAATAGTGGGCGTAAGATATAGTGAAAACCCATACGGCACTGAAGCACAGTTTTCTATACAGTCTGATGAATACTCTTCGTATTATTTCAGGTTTTTCCACATGAAGCTGAATGACGGCCTGAAATCAGGCAGCAAAGTTACTGCAGGGCAGCATATTGGGTTTATAGGTGATGAAAGGGCGCATGGTGAGATAGCTGTGGAAAAACGCTCAGGCTTTTCTTCTGATATAATATCATTTTTTGATATTATAAAAGATAATGTTTTTGAAGAATACAAAAAAAGAGGCATCCAGAACAGAGAAGAATTGATAATAACGAAAGAACTCAGAGATGCAAATCCATTGCGATGCGATGAAAATACAGAAGAAGGAAGGTTTATTGGCGTAAGTTATGACGGGCTGAAGGATTCTGCTGGGCTTGACAATTGGGCTGGACTAGACTAAATTATTTCTTTCTTACATACCATACTGCCAATCCGAGCAATATCAAAATTACAATTATTGCGACACCAAACGTCATTTCAGTTGAAAGCTCTGCCGGGCAGTTTTGGTCTATGAGAAAGTCTTTTTCAAGGACTGTTAAATTCTGACGCAATTTCAGGGTAGCGTTTATATCGTTGCTGGTGGAAAGCTTTAGCTGCATGTCAGCCTTTCCATTACACAGTGCTTTGTTGACATAAAAAAATGTATCTTTTGGCCCTTCTTCTGTGATGGTGTGCCCGGGCGCGTCTATTTTTACATCCCAGCATCCAGCAACATTTGCCCTCACAGATATTTCGAAGTTTTTGCATAAGCCTGATGATGACACGTCTATTGACTGGGCAAGCGCCATAGGCATAAAAAGCAGAATCAATAGCAAGAAAACTTTTTTCATATCCAGTCACGCTTTTTCATTTTTATCTTGAATAAGTTTTCAATAAAATCTGTGCCGGCGTAGCCTGCAAGCAATGCAAACTTAGGATCGTCTGCAATGAAAACGCCTACCAGCAGTCCAAGACCGCCTGACGACAGGAGAGAAACAACAAGCCAGTCTGTCCTGAATTTTCTTTTCTTTGCAGGAGTTTTTGACATGTATTTTGACAAGCCGACCAGTGCACGAATTATTCCTCCAAGAAAGCCTGCTAAGAATATTTCAATAACCATAAAATAGCTTGTTTTAAGCCAAGCTTAAAGGTTTTTGTTATACTTGTTTGTGCCTGAAGCAACTTATAAGATGATCATTGACCATTCCTGTTGCCTGCATATGTGCATAACAAATTGTTGAACCAACAAACTTGAAGCCTCTTTTCTTGAGATCTGTGCTCATAAAGTCGGAAGTTTCTGTTTTTGCAGGCAATTCTGAAAGCTTCCTGAACTTATTTTTGATTGGTTTATTATTTACAAACTGCCACATATATTTATCAAATTTTTTGAATTCTTTCTGTATTTCCAGAAATTTTTGCGCGTTGTTTATGCAAGCTTCAATTTTTTGTCTGTTTCTTATTATGCCTGCATCGTTCATGAGCCTTTTCAGATCTTTTTCAGTATACTTTGCTATTTTCAGAGAGTCAAAATTATGAAATGCTTTCCTGTAGTTTTCCCTCTTTCTTAGTACAATTTCCCAGCTCAATCCTGCTTGCATGCCTTCAAGCACCAAGAATTCAAAAAGTTTCTTGTCGTTGTGCAGGGGCACGCCCCATTCTTCATCATGGTATTTGATCATCTGCTCGCTTTTTGCCCATTCACATCGGTTCATTATGTTATTATTGCTCCAATAATATTTTATAGTGAGCCAAATAAATAACAAGGTATAATTTATTTGCCTCCCATCTATCTAACCAACAATTATGTCGCGATTATTTTGTTGGTTAGCTATAATGGCTAATTTCCATAATCTTGAGATGCTAAAGCGGAATTTTATTTCCCAGTTGCCCATGTCTTGAATTTTTCATAGCTGGTTGAGCCGCATATCCATTTGTCTGTCTTCTTGTTTACAAAAAATGGCACGCCTCCACAGAATCCTTTGTCATATTTTTTCAACAATTCTGCATTCTGTGCATTATGCCAGACTTCTATGCGCTGAACAACAAGTCCTGTATCCTGTTTTAGCTTTTCAATCAATGGTTCCATTTCCCTGCAGTGCACGCATTCTGTACCGTAGAATTCTATTAGCTCTGATTCTGCCATATTTAGACTACTATTGCAGGTGAAATATATAGATTATCCGCTTAGAAACTCTATTAAAAATTCTTTTACTGAAGGTTCATCTTCACAAACTTGCCTTAAAACGCATTTTCCATCTACCAGCATAACAGCAGAAACTCTTTCCCCTGTTCTATAATTTTTCATAATTATCATTATCAATTTAGTTTTTTGCCTTGACCAAATGTAGATTCTAGCAGGCGTTTGTCGCCGACTTGTTTAGAATATTCTAGTGACGCTGTTAATGATGACATTAAAATTGCATGTTTTTCTGCTTCTGTTAATAAATCTACTAATTTTTGTGTAAATCTATATGTTGTTCCTTTATTTACAGCGCATCCCAGCCTTTCAAATTCGGCTAACGTATGCTGGAACTTTTCAACTGAAAATTCTTCAAGTACACCGCCTAAATGTGCGTCTACATGAATAAATTCAGTTTTATCATACTCTTGTTTTGTTGCTGCTGTTAGTTCCTTAGCGTCTATTTCAAATCGTTCAAGATTATCCACTTTTTGACTTTCTGGACGAGAATATATTATAGAAGCTCCTGTAATAACTTCAAGCGCACAAATTATGTAAGCCGAATAATCAAGCCAGCTTATTCTGAATGCTTCTGGCGATAAGTAGTTATAGCTAACCAACAAAAGAATCCAGACATGTTTGTTGGTTAGATAGATGGGAGGCAAATAAATTATACCCTTGTTATTTATTTGGCTCACTATAAGTCCTAATTCGTCGCATTTTGTAAAATAAAGCATCATCTCTTCAGTGTTTTTACATATTTCAAGTTTATCACCGTTTTCTTGGAAATAACCATATCTTGACAATACATCTAAAGATGTTTTGTACTGTTCTTCAGAAAATGGCGTAAAAATTCTTTCCAATTCTGAATTTGTTGTCGACCTATTATCTTTAGCATATTGAAGCTTAACATTTTCATATCCTTGCCTTGCTTTTTCCAACACATCTCCTTTACTAATGCGTTGACCAGCCAAGTTTGCCAATAAATAACTTACGAATCCTGGTGTTAGCGAGGTATGTTCTTGCGACATTTAATCACCTAACAGAAATTCTGAGACCTTTCATAAGGCTTCTTTTAGATTTACGCTTTGCTTTAACTTCTGCCAGATAGAATGCCGATTCTACTAAAAGGTTTGCGGAACCTTCATCCTTGCTTCCCGCATATATTTCTTCGAGTGCATATATCATAAGCTCTCTTGCATTTTGGCTTACATAATCAAGTACATTTTTCTTTACTTCATAATTTTTCCCATCTCTTCTGAGATATCTTTTTTCTGTAGCTACAAGTTGACTTTTAGCCCTGTCAAAATCATCTTGAAAGAAAGGTCTGTAAGTTGAAGGTCTGCCTGATTCGTTTGCAAACAATTCATATTTTATTCCCAGCTTTTTGTAAGCATTTTCTGCTATTCTTTCCATTTCTTCATCAGACAAAACTACGTCTGCATAATCATCCAGAGCAAGCGCGAGCGCAATGGGATTCATTTGCATCATTTAGTTTTCACCTTCACGAAATAGATTGCATAGCATGCGAATCTAATATTTCATAAACCGTTCTTGCATCTTTAGTTAAATTATTCATGCACTACATTTATGCTTCTTAGTATTTAAACCTTTGCATCTTTACTACTTAGAAGTAAAATATATACTATTAAAGTCTGCCAATCTAAAGATAGGCATGAATACACAGGCTGATGACTCTGATGTTAATTTTCCTCCTGGATTTGAAGAGCTTGTTAAAATGGTAGTTAAGGAGCAGCCTATTTCTGCTGCTAAAACTGACAGTGAATTGTGGGAAAAGTGGCTTCGTATTATTTTTATGGGCGGGAGAAGGTCTGATGCTGAAGTCAGCTACCTTATCGCGCAAATGAAAGAAGTTACAACTTTGGATCATGTTAATAACAAAAAGGGCGAGGAACTGCAGATTGAAATGAACAGGGTTATCCAAAAGGCTTTAGATAAGGAAAAAGATGAATATTTGCAGGAGATGCTAAAAGAACTCCAGAATGATACTTTCAGGATAATGGCTTCTATAAAAGGAAGCGCGAGATATTTTGCCAAAAATAAGGTTTCTATAAAGTGGCTTAACGAAAGAACCGCTGACAAGGATAAAACATGGGAACTAATTGAAGAACTTGTTGAAGATGAGGATGTTTCTAACATAAAATGGACAAAGGTAATTCTTTGGATCCATTCTGTAGGAAAAGGCCAGGATTTTATACCTCCTACAAGGCAGGTAAAAGATTTTGTCAACAAGGACATAGGGCCGTATTACCGGTATTATGAAGATGACAAATATTTCATGAAAAAAAGCCAGGAAATAGCAGAGGAAATCAAGAAATCTGTTAAAAATTCAACTGCCCGCGATGTAAGCAAGGCGATTTTCTATTACAGAAGCATGAAGGGGATGTTTGGTGGCAATCCTAAGTTCTTTACACCAAAATTTTTGCTGCTTTTTTTGAAAAAATACAAGCTTACGCTTAACAAACTAGCTGGCATGATGGCAGACCTGAAGAAAAAAGAGAAGCTGTTTAAGATGTTGAATCCTGAATAGTTACTACTTATTAGTTATATTTATATGCTTTACCAAGCATACATATTTATGAAATTGTTTAGACGCGGAATTTTGGCTGGTTATTTGGCTTTAGCTGCGCCTGCTGTTATTCATGGAAACAACCATAATGGTTCTGAGCCCATAGAAATGCAACATGCGGCTATGGCATCTGTTCAGAATGGAATGCTTGAATACAGCAGAAACTGTGGCTGGATTGATTGGGGTCATGCTATACCAGACGGTCCTAGAAAACTTCTAGATATGCTGCTTTCTGAGTCAGGCGAGCCGTCTAGCGATGGAACGCATTATGATATTGACTATTCTCAAACGATGAAAAAAGTTGTCCTTGAAATAGAAGCTACTGCAGGCGTTAGCGGGAAGTATCGCATCCGCCGTGGTCTCAGCAAACATGAGAAGATAAGAGTTGCTTATGCCATTTTAGAAGACATTTCATATAGATTTGAAGAATTTCAGGGCCAGGGAATTTATAGGTTTGTAACTGGACACTCTTCATTTGCCGAGGAAGACCTTCCATCAAACCTTATGGCGTTTAATCGCGCTCGTTACAGTCTTTCAAGAAACGAAATGAGACATATATGCGATGCTGTAGGAAAAGAAAAATCTGAAAAAATTCTGGAAAATGGAGAATATGGCAGGACAAATACAAAATTAAAGCCTGTTATTAGAAACCGTGGTGGAAGAATTCCGTATGAGATGCTGCCTCCCAAAAAACCGCAAAAAGATTCCTATCAGCCAGTTGGCTATACTCACATACATAGTATCAAATAGAATTGCCAGAACTTATAAAGCACTTATTATTCCGCCGCCAATTATTCTTGGGAGCTTTTCTGCAGTTGTTGCCAATAAAAACCTGTCGCCACTATTGTAAGCTATCTGGTGCTCTGCTTGCAGGGTTATTTTACTGCCTTCTATTTTTTGAATTGTTGCAACGCTTACTTGCAGGCCTGTCGCAAAGAAGACCTGTGTGTTTTCTTTTAATTCTCCTTTGTAAAAAGGGCTTTTCTTGAATTCCAAAGAAAATTTATTTGATTTCAGAATTTTATCGCAAACAACTTGCCCTCTCTTTAGTTCCTCAACTTCTATGCCTTTCAGGTTTAAGCCAACACGCATTCCATGCTCTGTTTCATCAAAATTCTTGTCCTGCGACTGTATTCCTTTTATCATTATCTCCTTGCCTAACGGCTCTAAAAGAAGCTTGTCGAATTTTTTCAATTTTCCTGACTTCATTATTCCAAGAATTACTACACCAACGCTTTTCACGTCAAAATATGTGTCTATAGGACAAAATACTGGACTGTCTGTTCTTTTTGGCTGCATTTCTTTGAGTTTTTCTTTTATGGCTGTAGGATTTTTATCTACAAGTTGAAATTTTGACAAAGCAGTGTTTTTAATTATCTTATCGAGCTGGTCTTTTTCTATGCCGTCCAAAACAATAATTCCGTTTTGAAAGTTATACGAATCTATTGCTACTAATTGCTCTGCAATTAATGGCGTCAGTTCTGAAACAATAATTATCGGTATGTCAATCATGCCTAATACTTGCAATAAGGATTGGATTTTATAGGAATTATCTTGAATTCTTACGGTTACAAACGTAAACACGCCTTCAGAACTTCCATGATTATATAATATCATGTCGTTTTCCGTTGTTTTCTTGCCTAGCTCTTTCATAAGCTCTTGGACGCTATGCGTCGGTTCGCTTGCTGTGTTGCCGAATACGCCTGCGCATACATGCATTCTTACAATTGAAGAAAAGGGATTAAAAAGGGTTTCTACCTTCAGTAATTCATGAGACTGAAAGCTGGTTTTGGAAGAAATATCGTAAATGTAATTATTGAATTCCCAAAATACGTTTCACAGCAGAAGCTATTCTATCATTATCATCTGGAAAAGACAATAAAGGATATGCTCTATTTGGTGTTATTTCATAGCTTTCTCTAGTAATATCAGGTTCTTGATTTTCAGTGTGGTATATTTTTGTTACTTTTTCTAATCTACCATCTTTGTATACTAAAATAGATTTCATTACACCCGGAAGCACTCTTCGTTGTTTGCCCGCTAAATCACCGTTGTCTGTCCGAAGCGGTGCCGAGAAGTCATCGAAGTTTTATCGAGCTTGGTAACTAATATTCCCAACCTATGTCGTTTTGATGTCAGACATGAAACTGGCATAGGTTCTCTGAGATTTTTTGTCAAATCGAAAAGCATAAAAGGTTAGAAGGCTAGTCTATTCTATGTCAGTCACACTAGAACAGGTAAATAAAAATGTTCTTTTGTTAAAGAAAGAAATAGACGAAATAAGGGAAATGTTGGAAGAGGCAAACTTAGAACTAACTGACGATGTAAAAAAAGAGATAGAAGCATCACGAAAACGCTCTGTTTCTGAATTCAAATCTCAGGATTACATGGAGAAGAAATTCCTATGATGTATGAGGTCAGTTATGACCCCAAAACAGAAAAGCAGTTAGAGAAACTCCCAAGCGATATTGCAAAAAGAATCATAGAAAAGATGAAAGAAGTTGCTGAATCGGGGAGAGGTATAGAAACAATAAAAGACGAAAAATACGGTTACAAAGTTCGTGTTGGAAAATACCGTGTTCTTATTGACATTGCATACGACCCAAATCAAATTCTGGTCAGGTATATTGACCACAGGGGCAGGGTTTACAAACGAATGTAATTACCTGAATTCTAGAGCCACCTGATAACATACGCAAAGTTGAGTGAGCCAACAAAATCTATTATTGTAAAGCTGAAACGCAATAAAACTTATTTGAATTCACTTATGTCATATCGTTTTGGGCTGCACTTCGGGCTGCCCTCGCCTATTACCTCAGATGACCTGTGGTCAGACGGCTCTGAAATTCTTCTTGTTTTGCTGATGTCAAAAGCTCTGAAAATGAATTTGTCATCTATTTCGTTAAGAATAATCCACTTTCTGCCATCAATAACTTTGACTGGCAAGTCTACCATTTATTGCGAACCAAATAAATAATCAGGTATTATAATTTGGTTCACATATACCGAACAACAAAACATATTATGTCCAGATTGTTTTGTTGGTTCAGTATAATCAAACTTCCTTCAAGCCTCTTGATTTTAACTTTTCCATTATTCTGTTTATTTGGCTAAAAGGCAATCTTAAAAAGTCGGCTATGTCCAAAACATCTATTTCTTTGACCCCTTCTTTTTTCTTCTGAGATATAAAATCTGCTATTAATTTTTCTGCTAATGCATCGCTTGTTTCTTTTCTGCCATTTGACTGGAGGTGTTTTATTTCATTTTCCAAAAAGTCTATTCTTTCATGCAGCGAACTTACTTCTCTGAGGATTTGTGCTTCTGATTGCATAATTATAATAGAGTTTTTGAGGATTTAAGGCTTTGATTATTCTTTTTTGCTGTAAGCTTTGACAGCTTCATAAATATGAAATTTACACACTAACTTCTATATTGGCTATGCTTGTCATTTCAGCCTGAGGCACTTCTTCGCCTTCTGCAAGCCTGTCTTCTATGTGAAGCCTGATTGCATCCCTGATGTTTTCCACAGCTTCCTCATATGTATCTCCTTGTGCATAGCAGCCCTGTAGTTCTGGACAGTAAGCATAATAGTTGTCTTTGCTCTTTTCCACTACGATTGAAAGTTTATAGTTTTTCATAGTTATAATCAGCTCTGCAGGTTTTTAAGGTTTTCAATATCATTTTTTAGTTTGGTATTGAAATGTAAATTCTTTCAGTTTATCATTGTATTTAATTATTTTAAAATTGTGCTTGGAAAAGAAATTTAGAGTTTCACAGTTGTGAGCCATGACCTCGGAAAACAACGGCTTACTTTTTGCCTCGCTTATGGCAAATTTTGTAAGAAAAGTTCCATAACCTTTTCCACATTCTTTTTTTCAAAAAGCCCAAAAAAATCATGGCTTATTTCCCCTGGGTTCTCATACCATAAATTTAATGATTTCTTGGTGTGCTTTTGCTTTGATGTGGTCAATACATTATAATGTTGATTCCATATTCTAAGCATTTGTGAAAGATCTGACCATATAATTTTTTCCACAATAGGCTTCATTTGACAAATTCGCCAGCTTAGTAATGCCCTAAAAGCTTTTTCAATCTCTTATTAGAGCCTGAACTTCTGCCGGTTCCTTTGCCTTATTTTGTAGTATTTTGTTGTTGTTTGTATAGTTTGTAATCATATGATATTGTCTTTGACTAAATCAAAGTACATTACTGGATGTTCCCTATCTTTAGTTTCTTTATTAATTATTTTGAAGCCTAATTTTTCGTAGTATGTTATTAATCCTTCTCTGGTGTCAAGAGTTATTATTCTTGCACCAACTGTAGAGGCTAATCTTAATGCGATATCAACAGCGCTTAGCATCATAAATTTGCCAATGCCCCTACGCCTATAGTTTTTATGCGTTCCAATCCATGCAACTTTAAGAGCTGGCACCTCCTTGTGTCTTATTTCTGCATTAATATCTTTTATTTGATTCCAGCTAAATTCAACTGAATTGGCGCATATCGTTATAAACCCTGCTATACCATCCTGATACCTGCATAAGTAGGTCACAGCCATATTCATATTTTGATAATTTAATGCAGTTGTTTGTAGAAATTCATGAGCTTCTTTGTCTTCGGCATCCATTACACAATCAAACTTTGACAGGTCATGATTGTCTTCTAGTTTTACTAACGATAATTCAAAAAAAGGTATTTTATCTGGCGTGTAACTCACCTAAAGTTTTATTGGCGAACCTATATTTTTCCTCATTTTTCTTACTTCTTGTATAAGATTCTTTTCTTGTTCTGTTACTTCGTTAGGTCTAGATAACTCTATTAAAAATGACTTAACTTCACTATTTGATAATTTTGGCATAGACTTAATAAATTTAGCCATATTCAATACACCTATTTAATTATTCATACTTAATATATAAAAACTCGTATAATTGTGTATGTCTAATGTTATCATGCTATTTTTCCTCACTTTCTATAGGGGAGAACTGAAGAAGTCAGAAAGCCACCTGATAACATACGCAAAGTTGAGTGAGCCAACAAGTGTGAAAAATACTGCTATTCAAAACTTTCTCCGCCAATGAAAGATGACCAATAGCCCTTTCGTACTACTAAAAATACTTCTCTATGACCTTCGCCTGCAGATACAGAACCACTATAATCTCTTCTCTTTATTTGTACATCGTCGCCTAATATTTCTTTTAAACTGGCTTCTAAAAATTGTAATGTTCTTTCTGAAAATTCTTTTTCTGATTCAAGACGACCATCCATATCCTCATGCAAAATTACGGCTTTTTTTAAACCTGCTGTGCGAATTTCTGGGTGTCCTGATACAAGTTCTGTTAATTTTCTAACATTATCAGCTAAAGACAGTGTATCATAATGCGTAATAATACCATGTTTTTTAGATCCTCTTGCATAAACTAATGTAACATTACAACCACCAAGACCATATGTTTTTAATCTTCCATCAGATTCACTGGCATATTTCCCGTTATTCATATCAACTGTAAATCTATCTCTGTAAACTGGTACTCTAGGCTCTTGATTAAAATCTCTTTCGCTAAGGTAATAGTATCCGAATTCTATAGGTTTCAATGTTGCGTCTTTCATATAAATATATTGCTAATAAGTGGATTTAAAGCTATTTTATGAGTGTTACTATACAGTAGTTATAAAATTATGTAAGCCACCTGAGAGGATTGAACTCCCGACCTG
>ORJL010552483.1_pt1 | contig 19975 bp, 22 predicted proteins | sample 1779941 | NCBI WGS metagenome assembly ORJL01 (sample SAMEA104232317, study PRJEB22302) | groundwater metagenome | biome: forest; feature: aquifer; material: groundwater | place: USA | collected 2011-08-07 | depth 5.8 m | reverse complement strand
CGGCGACAACCGCCCCGCTTTTCCGGACGATGATCCGGCCGACCACGACGTTGTGTCGTTCCTCGAAATCAGCGGCGGTGCAAGTATCCGCTTCTGACACACGCAACCACACCGGCGAAATCCTGAACCCATGGCCTTGAACCATCGGCTCCGGATTTCGCCCACATTTTGTCACTCGTCTGCGAACCTATCTCAAAAAATAATTGCGATTATTTTTAAGATAGATTCTGGAGTAGGTCTTGTACGCCGCCTCAAACACCGGTTTAGCGTCGGGTGTTTAAGGGGGATGACAGGCCTAGACAATGGACTGACGCGCGTGATGCGCGAGGCAGAAGTGAGGCATCTTCTCTAAAATGCTTCAAACCAATAACTGCCAAATCAGTTACGTCGCCGTATTTTACGGCGAACGATTTCGCTTTCGCCTACGCTAAGGCCTAAGTGAACATCCGCCGGTTCCGTATAGCGGACCGGGTTCGGGTGTTATACAGCTATACTAGGGATGCATCCGCTCGCTTAGCGGATGCCCTTAAAACCTAAAGCTGGACCTCATGCGATTTTGTTTGTTCTTTACGCATGAAGTTGAGATTGAGAGCAAACTACGCCCCGTAGAAGCTCACTCGTTCATCCATTGCACCCGGGTTCGATTCCCGGCATCTCCACTAAAACTGCCAACGCCAGAGCATGCCTCTGGCGTTGTGCTGTTTTTGAGATGCCGGGAATCGAAGGCGAGCGCGGGCACCCGGCGAACACGCCGGGTCGCGTGAGCGTGGCTAGGCGGAGCGAGGAGCGACGGCGACGAGCGAGCGCTTAGCCGATTCCCGGCATCTCCACAAATTTAACGAGTCGAAGACGACTATAAATTTGTAGGATGCCGGAGCGCTTTGCGCTCCGGCGCCACAAATAAGAAAACCCTGCGCAAGCAGGGCTTTTCTATATTTTTGTAGGATGCCGCATTCTTATGCGGCGCCACACTAAAGTTGGCGCCGGGAATCGAACGGCGGAGCGACCTAATTTTCTTAGAGGTAATCCTCTTAGAAAATGGAAGTGCCCCTGTGGTGCATGTCGCGAGCATTAGCGAAGCGACGCGAGCCGCGTCCAGCAGTACTTGGCTTTTTGCGAATGCGTGGAGCAAAAAGCTTAGTAACTGCGGGACGATTCCCACAAATAGCAAAACTCCTGAGTTAACTCAGGAGTTTTTCCTCAAAAAATTCTTGACCGATTCCCCCATAAACTGCCCGCGTCGTCGCGCGGGCAGAACGCCTGACCGATTCCCCCCATCTCCACATCAAGGGCATTTACCTCCGCAAAATCCTCAAATACTTGCTGTTTTTGGGGACTCTTTCATTCTGATAACCGGTGGTGTTGGGAGAGGGGTTGTGGAGGTGTAAAGTCATGAGGTGGAATATATAGTTCTAGATATTGAAACCACGGGCCTAGACCCCGAAAACTCCTCCATTTTGGAGGTCGGGGCTCTTTTGATAATGGGCGGAAAAGTAAAAGATTCTTTTTCGTCTTTCATTCAGTACCAAGGAGAGATCCCGGAAACTATACGACGGCTTACAGGTATTACGGAGGACATGGTAATAGACGCTCCTCCGCAAGCTGAAGTAATAGCTCAACTAAAATCTTTTATACAAAAGAGGCCTGTGGTTTCTCACAACGGTCTGGGTTTTGACTTTCCTATGTTGGAGAGAGTAGGGCTTAAGTTCGAAGAAAAATACGACTCCATGGAGTTTGCTTTTTTTGCCTTTCCAACCAGTCCTCATGGGCATTCAACCAAGGCCTTGGCAGAACACTTTTCGCTCGGCACTGTGCCTCACCGTGCATTAGCTGACTGCGAAATAGAATTTAAAATCATTTGTTGCCTAATGGAGCTCTGTTTTAAAAAGCCCAAAAAAAATCTTGCGGCTTTGAAGTTCATTGCTGAACGAATAGGGTGGTGGTGGACTCACGCCCTACCTGGTGGGATCGAGCAGATAGATATATTCAATCTTGTGCAGCCGCACAAACCCTATCGCAAAGAAGGAGCGAAAAAAGAAATGAGCACGTTGGGCATGCCGACCAGCCCCATAGATGAGGGGGAAGTCGAAAAGCTGTTTGCTCCGTCCCCAGAGTATGCCGAAGACAGGCTCGAGCAGAAAAAGATGGCGATGGCCATTACTTCCGCTTTTAATGCTCGTAAACATGCGGTTATTGAAGCGGGTACTGGTACAGGTAAATCAAAAGCCTATCTAGTGCCATCTGTTCTCTTTGCCCTGAAGAACAGTATTCCACTTATAGTTTCCACTCACACCAAAGCTCTTCAAGACCAACTATTTTTCAAGGAAATACCGCACCTCAAATCAATCATTGGAAAGCCTTTGCACATTACGGTATTGAAGGGAAAACAGAACTATGTTTGCCTCCGCAAACTCCAAGAATTTATTGACGACATGGTGGCAGAGGCATCTCAGCGCTCTCTATATACATTCGGTAAAACTGAAACTAGGTTTACTCGCCGACTTGCAAGCCTACTTTTAGCTTCTTGGGCATTAGAAACTGAGCGCGGGGATTGGGACGAAGTGCCGTACTGGTTCAAGGAGCATACACCCAAGCAACTTGAGTCAGATATCTGCAATCTCGACGAGCTTTGTGCTAAGGATATTTGTGACTTATATGATGAAGAAAAATGTTTCTTGGCACAAGCTCGATTGCGTGCCAAAGACGCAGACCTAGTTATCGTCAACCACGCGATAGTGCTTTCCGGCATTGTACCTTCTAAAGAAGACGAGCCAGTTGTTGATGCTGAAGGAGTCCCTCAACAGAATTTTACCCATACTGTCTTTCCGGGCGAAGCAAAATTCGTCGTCTTTGACGAGGCTCACCACTTAGAAGATGACGCAACCTCCGCGTGGGAACATGTCCTTAGCCAGTCAGTGTTTGATGATCTTATACAGCAGATATTCGGCAAAGGCCGTCGTCGTGGAGTGGCGGATAGCATTGTAGGAATAGTCGAAAGGAAAAACTCGGAACGGCTAAGACAAGCTGCTGAAAGTTTTTACGCTATCGAGATGAACTTAAATTTGGACGTTAAAACCTTGTTCAATAATATCCTACCTAATCTTGTTTCTGCGCCGGCAATAGCGGCTTACTCGCAGTACTCTTCGTTGAAAGATGTGTCGAATTCTCTCCCTCAAAAAGCAGCCTTTACTCTAACTATGAATGCTATCGTAGACCGACTGCGTAGCATACAGGACTCCTTAAATATTTTTGCAGAGGAAGCTGAGTCTAAACGGCTCCAACGGATACTTGGCGTGTATGCCGGAAATGTTGGACGGGTTATTAAGTCCATCCAAATCATTGCAGAAGAGGACAGAAGATATGTTCAATATCTAGAGAGGAGCAACAAGCATATTGAAATGAAAGCAGCCCTAATCTCTGTGGCCGAAAAACTGCATGATTTTGTATACGATAATTTTGACTCGATAGTAATGACTTCAGCCACACTTACGGTAGACAACCGTTTTAATTTTTTCGATACTCGTTGCGGTACCTCTCTTGTTAAAAAAGACAAGATAAGCCATCACAAGTTTGCATCCTCTTTTGACTATGCAAAACAGGTTAAGTTTTTTGTACCGAAAGACATTTCGTATAAACAGGGCAAGGAAAAGCATTTTGTGAAAAGTGCAAAATTTATCCAAGACGGAATACTTGCCTCTGAAGGTGGGGCACTTGTACTTTGCACGAGCCATGATCAAGTTGAAGGGTTGTACCAAAAGTTGTACAGGCCTCTTTCTCAGAACAACATATGGCTCCTGCGCCAAACCAAAGGAATGTCGGTCAGCAGTGTTATTAGGGACTTCGCTAGTGATATAAACTCGGTTTTGATTGGTACAGAGACTTTGTGGCAAGGTATTGATGTCCCTGGAGAATCTTTGAGGGTTCTCTTCATCTACAAGATTCTTTATAGGTTACCCCACCTTCCGCTCATCAGAGCTCGTAAAGAGGACCTGGACAGGAGAGGATATAACGGATTTCGTGATTACTATGAACCTTTGGCTGCTCTTATTCTCAAACAAGGTTTTGGCCGTCTTATCCGAAAGAAGACGGACACTGGTATTGCCATAATGCTAGAGGAAGAACTGTTGAGTAAGCCCTTACTCGTCAACTCACTGCCCGATGGAGTAAAACCAGTTAAGGCAGAGCCTGCAGTGATACTCGAGGCGTTAAAAAATGCCAAAAATCTTTTTGCGGCTCGCCAGGTATTTTCTGGTTAGGCGCTTCAAGCTCGAACGGAACGCCTGACCGATTCCCGGCATCAACAGAAACGAAGCCTGAAAGTAACACACGGACCTTTCGTGTATTGATTCGAGCGGGTTCTAACATTTCGAGAGTTTAGATAGATCCCTGGACCGATAGGAAACATGCTCCGGGCAAGCTTTTTTACTTTTCCCCATTACAGGAGCATACTTTCTACATGCTCACGATATTCGTGGACGAATCAGGTAATTTAGGCACAGATGGGCGGTATTTTGTTATTGCCCTGATTGTTCCACAGCGAAAGAAACGCATAGTGAATTTTATGAAGCGGTTCTGCGCCGAAAACAAACTTCAAGAAGTTAAGGGAACATTGCTTAGTACTCCCCAGAAACAAAAGCTACTAAATCATCTAAATACTTTTGACGACCACAACATTTCATATGTTGTCGTGGATAAAAGTAATGTTGACAATAAAAAGTTGTTTGAGGACAAAAATCTTCTTTATAACTACGCTTTCCAATGGCTCATTAAACCTGTTTTACGCGGAACTAATGAAGACGTCGAGATTTTGCTAGATAACCATACGACAAAAGTTAAGTCTATAAACACTCTATGTGACTATATCCGCTTGAAAGCTTACACGGAGTGGGGCATCACGAGCACTATCAACATTAGGTACTGCGATTCAAAAGCGTCTAAGATAGTCCAAATGGCCGATGTTATTGCTAACGTAATTTACGGACATTACACATATGATGTTACCCATCTATACAGTCTCTTGAAGATAGACCGGTCGATAAAGTTTCCGGCAGCCAAATTCAATAAGTAAAACAGGCTTGTTTTAGGGAAAAAGTTGTCCAGACACCCTTCATTGACCCCTCACCCATATCGGTCTATATTGAAACTGACCTAAGCCTTATACGGAGCTTATCGCAAGTAAATGGTGTCTACCACCATCGAAGTATAAGCAGTCAGAAACGCCCTGAGGGGCGTTTCGTCATTTATGGGTTCTAACTTCCGTTAGCAATGCCTATGTGGAGCCACACTAAAAACCCCCGAGTTACCTCAGTAGTTTTTGAAATCACCCCACATGCCCCGCAATATATTTCTTCACCGCTTCCGGGTCGGGGTCGATGCGGGTGGTGCGCTCCGGCAGCTCCGCAAGTTTTTCATATCCCTTTGGCACGGGCGGCTCAATACCGATGGCCTCCCGGATGGTATCGGCAAATTTCGCCGGTTGTGCCGTTTCGGCGATGATGAGCGGAATGTCTTTTTCGCACTGCTCCAGTCCTACCTTCACCCCGACCGCCGTGTGCGGGTCGATGATGGTGCCGTACTTCTCGTAGACCGTGCGGATGGTGGCGAGCACCTCCGCGTCGGTCGCGCTGCCCGACGTCATATAGGTAGTGAGTTCGCCCGTGAGTTCACGGACATCGAATTGTCCCTCACGCGCCAAGCACTCCCACAACGCGCGCACCGTGTCGGGGTTGCGGCCGGCGAGGTCGTAGATGAGCCGCTCGAAATTGGAGGCCGAGGCGATGTCCATCGAGGGGCTTGAGGTTGTCTTGACCTCGCTTCCCTTCCGGACGCGGTATACGCCGGTCTTTAAAAATTGGTCGAGTACATCGTTCTCATTGGTGGCGATGATGATGCGGCGGATGGGCACGCCCATCCGCCGCGCGACGTAGGCGGCCAGGGTATTGCCGAAATTGCCGGACGGAACACAAAACGACACCTCCTCTCCGGCGTGCTTCGAAGCCTTTAGGTACGCATAGACGTAGTAGACACTCTGCGCCGCCACGCGCGCCCAGTTGATGGAGTTCACCGCGCCGAGCTTGTACTTTTTCTTAAAGTCCACATCCGCATTTACCTGCTTTACTACCGCCTGACAGTCGTCGAACGTGCCGTTGACCACCAGGTTATGGACGTTCGGCGCGTCAAGCGTGTACATCTGCCTCTGCTGAAAGCGGCTCATACGCCCATGAGGCGAGAGCATGAATATGCGTAAGCCGGTGCGCCCCGCGAGCGCGTACTCGGCCGCCGAACCGGTATCGCCGGAGGTGGCGCCCAAAATATTCAGCTCCTCGCCGTTTTTTCCGAGCGCATAGCTCATGAGGCGTCCCAAGAGCTGAAGCGGAATGTCCTTGAACGCGAGTGTGGGGCCATTCGAGAGCTGCAAAAGTGCTAGTCCCGGCTTGAGCCACGAGAGCGGTGTAATGTCTTCTGTGCCAAAAATCTCCGCCGTGTAGGTTTCCCCGATGATGCGCTTGAGGTCTTCCGGCGGGATATCATCGGCATACTGGCCGAGCACTGCGAACGCGACATCTGCATATCCCTTTCCGCGCAACGCCTCTATATCAAGCGCCGGATACGATTCGGGCATATAGAGTCCGCCGTCAGGGGCGAGGCCTTCGAGAAGGATTTTCCGAAACGAGCGCGAAGCAGAACCGCGTGTGGAGGTGTAGCGCATGGGATAGGTGTATGCATCATAACAAAAAGCAAAACTACTGAGTTAACTCAGTAGTTTTGCTCAACACATCTCCTCGACGGGTGTTTTTTTGTCCAAACTTTAATGCGAGGAAATTACCTACCCGTAGTTGTAGACACATTCATTATCCTGACCGCGGTGCCGTCAGTCGGCACATTCCACGTAGCATTCATCGTGCCGCCCCGTGCCGAGGTGTTGGCGTAGAAGATCTTGTCTCCCCACGCACCCATCATGCCGCCGCCGTAGTTACCCTCGACGACCGCCTTGAGCTCCCCGAACTGCACGCCCGCCCAGAAGATGAACATCACAATGAGCAGTTTGATGAGCATGTGGCCCCAGTGCTGGTGTCCCCACATGCCGCAGGTCGCTCCGCGATACTGACAGGCCGAGCATCCGCACCCTTCGCCGTGTCCTTTCGTATTTGCATCCATACGTTTCGTACTTAATGATTAAAAACTATTTTCGCTTTTACAGTATAACCTTAAATGTAAGCGCGAGACTTTTATGATTCCAAAATCTACTGCGGGGTATACTAATGTGCATGTTCGGCCTTCCTCTTAACTTTTGGCTCATCCAGCTCATCGGCATCGCGGCGCTTGCATTGACCGGCATCGCCTACCAGGGCAAAACCCGCCACGCCATTCTCTCGGGACAGCTCATCGGCGCTTTGTTCTTCGGCGTACACTTCCTGCTCCTTGGCGCATATACCGGCGCGCTCATGAACCTCATCATCGCGCTCCGGAATTTCGTGTTCGAGGAGAAAGACCACCGTTCGTGGGCGAATCATGCCGTATGGCCGCCGCTCTTTATGGCCCTCGCCGCCGCGGTGCTGGCGCTCACGTGGCAGGGGCCGATAAGTCTGCTGCCGGTCATCGCGACCATTATCGCGACCTACGCGCTCTGGAGCGGCAAGCCCGCGTTCATCAGGGAATTGTTGCTGTTCGCCACCCTACTCTGGATGCCCTACACCCTCGCGGTCGGCTCATATGCTGGCACCATCACACAAATCGTCATGGTGATTTCTCTCCTTTTCGGCATCGCGCGGCGCGACCACCACTGGATACGCTCCAAGCGCTGGCACCTATAAAATCTATGGGGAGCCTCTCAGCAAGGGGGATAGCGGCGTTGTGGAACGGAATATATAGATTACTATCTACCCTATGAAGGAATTCCTCCTTTTCTTACATCCCACCTTCGGCATACTGGGGGCATTCGCGGCTATCTGGTTCTTGGTCGAGGTCATAAACGTTTCCCCCACCAATCTGCGGCGCATCCGCCTCGCGAGCCTGACGACCATGCTGGCGATGGTCATCACGTGGATTTCCAGCGGCTACTGGTACGTTACGTACTATCCCGCCGACAAGGCCATCATCCTCAAGAGCTCGTGGGCGTTCGCCCACAAGCTCATCATGGAATCCAAAGAGCACGTATTCTTCATTACGCTCGTGCTGTGCCTCCTGCTGCCAATCGTGGCGTGGAGAAACAACTTTCTGACCAACAAGTCCGTCCGCGTTCTCGCCTGCATCATCGCCCTCCTCATATTTTTGAGCGCGTTCGCGCTTGAGGGTGCCGGCGGCGTCATATCCACCGGCGTGCGAATAGGACTTACGGAATCGGCCGTCTCTAAATAAAAATATGGAACCGTATACGGACAACACGGACAGATTCGTAACCCCCGCCACCGCCGGCTATACGCTCTCTGCCGCCATCGCGATTCTCTTCAATACCGGGCTCACTGTGGTCAAGGAATTGTACCCTTCGGTCAATGCCACTATGAAAGCAATGCTCGGCCATCATTGGACGACGCACGGCGTCCTCGTGGTGCTGGTATTCCTCGTGCTCGGATTCCTCCTCTCCCGTCTGTCTTTCTCTACGCGCATGTCGGGCCGGTCTCTCTCGTGGATTATCGCCCTAGCGACGCTTGTGGGTGGTCTCGGCATCGTGGGATTGTTCTTGATTCTCTAAAATCGGTCTCCATTTCATACGGATTGTGCAATAGCGACGCTTGCGATACAGTGGCCGCGGCAGTACGTTACACACCATTACAGCGGGAGTAGCCCATGTCCCGAAAGGACATTCTGAATATCCTCATCATCGGCGGCGGCGGACGCGAGCACGCCATCGGCTGGAAAGTGAAGCAATCGCTGCGGTGCGGCGAACTGTATTTTCTCCCCGGCAACGCCGGAACGGCAGTGCTCGGCAAAAATATTCCTTTTTTGCCGCCGGAGTGGAAAGCGCTTCCCGATCTTGTCCGTGCGCTCGGCATCGACCTCGTCATCGTCGGCCCTGAACTGCCGCTTTCGGAAGGCGTCGTGGATATCCTCCGGGTGGCCGGCATCGCGGTCGTCGGTCCGACGCAAAAAGCTGCACAGATCGAGACGTCGAAAGCCTTCGCCAAGGCGCTGATGCGCGACACGGGCATTCCGACAGCTCCGTTCCAGATCTTCGACGATTTCGGCCGAGCCAAAGGCTATGTCCGCGCAAAGCGCCGACCGTTCTATATAAAAGCGAGCGGCTTAGCGGGTGGCAAGGGGGCCTTCCCCTGCCACACTGTGAGTGAAGCCGAGCGCGTACTGCATCGCCTCATGGAAGAACGCGAGCTTGGCGAGGCGGCCGAGGAAGTCGTCGTTGAGGAATTTCTCGATGGCGAGGAGGTTTCGGTTCACGCGTTCTGTCACGGCAATCTCTGCATCATGGCGCCGCCGACGCAGGACCACAAGCGGCTGCTCGCCGATGGTGAGTGCCGCGCGGACGGCTCGAACCCGAACACGGGTGGCATGGGCGCCATCGGCCCGGTGCCGTGGGTCAGCGAGGAGGAGATCCTCGACATGAGAGACATCGTCGAGCGGACGCTCCGCGGCGTAAAAGGCCGCACGAAGGAACCGTTCACCGGCATCCTCTATCCCGGCCTCATGATGACCGCCGAGGGCCCCAAGGTACTCGAATACAATGTGCGCGGGGGCGACCCCGAGACACAGGTGCTCATGCGGCTCCTCTCATCCGATGCGGTTGACCTTTTCGAAGCGATGGCGACCGGACGGCTCGACACAATAACTGTCTGGTGGCCGACAGGCCAGTTCGCCGTCTGCATCACGCTTGCGGGACGCGGATACCCTGAAGTGCCGGAGACCGGTGCGCTCATCGACGGCATCGAGGAAGCCGAGGATCTCGAGGGCGTTGTGGTGTTCCATGCAGGGACCCGCAACCTCCACGGGCACCTGCAAGCGAACGGTGGCCGCGTACTTTCAGTGACGGCCACCGGTCAGACCCTCGTGGGGGCGCTGGCGCAGGCATACCGTGCCGTCGATAAGATTTGTTTCGACGGCATGCAGTACCGTAAAGATATCGGCCGGAAAGCGGCCGCCGGGCGAATGGAAGAGACCCTCGCTTCCGTCTAGAAGGGGTCCGCGCGCAATCACACCTGTGATTGCGCGCTTTTTCTTTTACTGGTATAGTATGACGAACTTTGGAATCCGCAAGAGTTAACCATCAGATCCGCGCGAAAGAAGTTCGCGTATTGGGCCCCGAGGGAGAAAACATCGGGGTTTTGGCCCTTTCCGAAGCTATTGCCCGCGCGCAGGAGGAGGGACTCGACCTTATCGAAATATCGCCAAACGCCACCCCGCCCGTTGCAAAAATAATGGACTATGGTAAATTCCATTACGAACAGCAGAAAAAGCGCAAGGAAACAAAGGCCAAATCGCACGTTACCGAGACCAAGTCCGTACAGGTCAAGATAGGTACCGGCGAGAACGACCTTAATCTTAAGGCCAATAAGGCCGCCAGCTGGCTCAAAGAAGGGCACCGGGTGAAGGTGGACCTCTTTTTGTGGGGGCGCTACAAATACATGGAGTTCAGCTTTCTCAAAGAGCGGCTCGAGCGCTTTTTGAAGATGATTCCGGCAGAGTACAAGCTCGCCGAGCCCATCGGCAAAGGCCCCAAAGGGCTCACCACCGTCATCGAGCGGACGGGGAAGAGTAAGTAATTATTATAAGAGCACTCGGCATCAGATGCCTCGTCTCATATAATCGACGCTCGTTCGGGACAGAACTTCGTTCTGCACGGCTCGCTCAAGCGTCAGATGAAAACAAGTTTTCCTCTGCCGCTCTCACTAGCCGTGAACCCGAACCTGCTGTACACTCATTTCACTAGATTATGAAAACCAACAAAGCATTCGCCAAGCGCATCAAAGTAACCCGCAACGGGAAGCTCGTCGCGCGCAAACCCGGGAAGAATCACTTCAACGCGAAGGAGAAGCGCTCCACGCAGATGGACGGCAACCGGACGCAGATCATCCACCTCACCAAAAAGGTGGAGCAACGCTATATTAAGTACTAATTTTTAGTTTTATCGAATAATCATATGGCACGCGTTAAAGGAGGAACATCGGCGTCAAAGAGCCGCAAAAATACGCTCAAGCAGGTAAAGGGCTACCGCCACGCCCGCTCAAAGAAGAAGCGTGCGGCGTATGAGGCCATCGTGCACGCGGGCAAGTACGCCTTCGCGCACCGCCGCGACAAGAAGAACGACTTCCGCAAGCTCTGGAATGTCCGCATCAACGCGGGGCTCGACCACGTCGGCGACGGTTCCCTCTCCTACAGCCGCTTCATCAATGCGCTTTCAAAAAAGAAGATACTCGTCAACCGCAAAATGCTGGCGCAGCTGGCCGCGCAGTCTCCCGAAACCTTCGCCCGCATCGTCAAGCAGGCGTCATAACAAAAAAAGAAAAGAGAGCCCGCAGGGGCTCTTTTTGATTATGCAGTTCAGGCGCCGAAGGTGCTCTGATAGGCGAACTGTTCCAGGGACATCTCGATCCAGTAGCCGCGTTCGATTTCGCAATATCTCTTCTCGCCGTCGAGTATCACCTCCCATGACGGAGGCTCGCTTAAGCAGTGGCTCGCCGAATCATATCTCGGCTCCTGAAGGACCGTCCCGTCCAAGGTGCAGAAACCCCATTTCTTGCTCTGTGCGGAACGAAATCTTCGGCAACCTCCTCTATCGCAGGAAGTGACCATGTCGGCGCCGAGCTTGTTCATCAGCGCCCCCCGCGTCCGTGATTCTTTATTGGACATTCTCTGTCCCCTTTCATAGGTGTGCGCCAAGGGCAGTAAACCAGAGCTGCACTGCCGACGCAAGCACATCGGAACGAGTAAGACTACTGAACGCCTGTTTTTAGCGTTCAATAAAAGCCCTCAGATGCAAGGCGCGGGCGAGGAGCGAACCGAGCAATAGTACAAGTTATTGTGAGGGAGCACCGCAGCCCGCAACGCAGCAGATGAGGATTTTATTGAACGCTGATTTTTTTGTAGTCGATGGCGGCTCTCTTGACCCTATTCTTATCCACCATCTCAAGCACCCGCTCCACCAGCGCCTTGGCGTCGGTATCAAACACGATGTTGTTGCTGCCGCGGTGCCCGTTTTTTATGATGGTCTTGATGACGTCGTCGGTCTCCCACTGGGCCTCGAGGATGCCCATGGGTTTTTCGTCCTCGAATCCGATGGTGAATTCATGAATGGTGCCGATGCGTCCGCAGCCGAACAGTATCGCGTCGGCGGAGCGGGTGAGGATGAGGTCGCGGCCGGGGAATCCGAAGCCGGTGTAGACGATGATGTCCATATAATCTACCGGCAGGTTGTAGACCTCTATGTGCTCGCGCTCGGATGTGGCGGGTGAGAAACCGACCGAGAGGCCGCCCGCCTCCTTACAGCCGATGGCGGACCACATGGGGAAACCGGTCGTGGCGCCCGTGACCAACACCGCGCCATGCGCCGCTATTTCGCGCCCCATGGCTTTGCCTTTATCGAACGCATTGAGGCCGCAGTGACCGGTCTCGGCCGCGCCCGAAACGCATATTTTCACCTGGTTGTGATCGTGGCGGAATTCCATCGATTTAGTGTAACACTAGAGTTCGATTTCGACTTGTTTTCCCGCTTCCGCTATCGATGTATCGAGTCCGAGATAGTCGCGGATGCGCTGGGCGAGAAAACTCTCGGAGGCCGGCTCCCCCATCGCCACAAATACCCGCTTCAGATGGCGCCCTTCGCTCACAAAGTCGAGAAGGCGCGGGCCGTCGAGGTGCGCGGAATAGCCGAACACGCTTTTGACCTGGCATTTCACGGCAATGGTGCGGTGATGTATCTGCACCGTTTTAGCACCCTCTATCAAACGCCGCCCGAGGCTTCCGGCCGCCTGGTAGCCCACAATGAGAAGCGTGGAAGCCGAGTCGGCGAGGAGTTCCTCTTCGTGCGCGATGACGCGGCCGCCATTGGACATGCCCGACCCCGCGAGAATTATCTTCGGCGATGGCCGGCGCGAAAGCGCGCGGGATGCATCGGCCGTTTCGATGAAATGCAACTCCGGGAAGGCGAAGATGTCCTCGCCTTTTTTTATGCGGTCGGCCATCGCCGGAGTGAAGTAGTTCGGATTGGCGAGAAACGCCTCCGTCATCTGCTGGGCAAGCGGAGAGTCCACATACACTGACATCGAGGGCACCCGCTTCTCAACCATGAGCGTGCGGATTTCATACAACAGGTCCTGCGTGCGCTCGGTCGAAAATGCGGGAATGAGGAGCGTTCCGCCCCGGGCGGCCGTGTCTTCGATGACATCTTCGAGCTTGCCGCGCCGATCGGCATCATCGGTACGTTCGCGGTCGCCGTAGACGCTCTCCATGAGGAGATACTGTACGCCATCGAGGGGATCGCGCGGAGGCAGAAGCGGCGAAGCGCCGCCCAAGTCTCCGGTAAAGACCATCGTTTTGTCCCCGCGAGAAAATTTAGCCATTGCCGAGCCGAGAATGTGGCTGGAACAGAGGAATTCCAGCGTGAAGCCGCCGGGCAGCTCCGCGGGAGTACGGTACGGTATTCCTTCCCACAGCCGCATCGCGGCGGCGATGTCGTCTTTGCCGTAGAGCTCGGGGCGGCCGTGATGCCGCGCTGCCTGCTCCAGCAACTCCACGTTGTCGGCGAGAAGCGGCACCGAAAGGCTTTTGGTCGCCTCGGTGGAGAGGATGCGCCCGCGGAATCCGTCTTTGACGAGCTTCGGAATGCGGCCGATATGGTCGATGTGCGCGTGCGTAACGATGAGCACTTGGATGGAGGCCGGGTCGAACGGGAACGGTTTCCAATTATCAATTTCGCACGACTCGCAGCCCTGGAAGAGTCCGCAGTCGACCAAAAATTTGGCGTTCCCGCCGTCAAGTAAAAAATTCGAGCCCGTCACCGAGCCCGCGCCGCCGAAGAAAGAAACGGTTGATTGCATGTATAGAGATTGTAACAAAAAATTTCACCGCTGGGGTGAAATTCTTTGTTGGACTCCGGAAGCGTGTCCTGGGTATACCAGGTGGGTGCTTTGTCCGCGGTCTTTACGATCACAGAACGGCAAGCTCCCGAACGTTATATTAAGGACTTTGCCTCCGCAGTCCTACAGTAAGTATACGCCCGGAGATAAAAAAGTTTCAAGCTGCAGGGGTGTATAGAAGCACTTTCCCTTACTCGTCAATCCCGTGGCGCTTGTATTTGAAGACGTTTTTCTTGCCGAACCAGTGCTTTATTTCATGATTCGCTTCCTGTGGAGTCTCGGAGGCGTGAACGAGGTTGTAGACCGCGCGCTTCTCCATGTTTGCGGAAATCGCCGAGTCGGCGGAATAGTCGCCGCGGATAGTGCCCATCTCGGCGAGGTACGGCATCGTGGGACCGACGATTTTGCGCACCATATCAACCGCGTGCACGCCCTGCACCACCACTTTCACGAGCGGCGCCGAAGACATGAATTCAAGGAGCCAGCCGCGTACGATCTTGCCGATGCGCACGAGATCGCTCGTGCCGAAGTCATTCTTCACGTCATAGCCGTACTTGGTGTAGGTGGCCATGGTCTTCTCGCCGAGCCGGCGGAGCCACTGCTCGTCTTTGGGATAGTGGCTGTCCATCTCCTTGCGGGAGGCGCTGAACATCTCGAGCGCGATTATCTTAAGGTCGCGCTGCTCGAAACGCTTGATGATCTCCCCCACCAGCCCCTTGCGGACACCGTCGGGCTTGATGAGCACGAACGTCTTCTCTTCTTTCGGAAGCATTACCATATTATTTTTTCGCTTTATTTCGAGATGGGTCCAAGTACCAGCCGACTGCCGAGGATGAGGCGAGGGTTATAAGAACAGCGATGACCAGGAGTGTGTTGCTGACAGGCGGAAGCACCGACAAAGGCTGCCCCTGCGCTGCGGCTCCTATGCCGAAGAGCATACCGAGGAGATACGGAGCGATAAGCATGACCGCGCCGAGCACGAGCCCGTGCTGCGCCGACGGCGCGCCCGCGGAAGCGAAATATACATATGCAAAGAGTATGGTTACCGGGACGACGAGTACCGTCATCCAGATATCCGATGTCGAGAGCGGAATCTGCGGATTATATATAACGATGCCGATAAGCGCGTATATAAAAGCCGCACCGTAGGTAACGCCCATCGCCCGCCAGAAATCGAGTTGCATGGCGATACCATACCATATGCCCTTTATTTAGCAACGCATCGGCATAATTACACATGCAAATCATTTGCATGTGTAATATAAGAGGGATGTGTCAGGCGGTTAGCCCAGTTAGCGCAATTTCAGATGGTTGCCGCTGTGGTGGGCACGGCGGAGACAATCTGTGTACACCACTCTTGTATATATGGGCCGCAACAGAAGCAATCTGAAATTGTTCTACCGGGTCAAAACTTCTGCTCCGTTTTTCGTGATGAGTACCGTGTGTTCGAAGTGCGCGGAGCGCGAGCCGTCCTTCGTGCGATAGGTGTAGCCGTCGGGGTCGAGCGAGATATCCCCTTTCCCGAGCGCGAGCATAGGTTCGAGCGCCAGCACCTGCCCTTCCACAAGTTTCTCGCCGTCGCCCGCCATGCCGATATTCTCGATGAACGGTTTTTCATGCACCGATTTACCGACGCCGTGCCCGCCCAAATCGCGCACGACGCCGAGGCCGTAGGAGGACGCCACTTCCATGACCGCCGCGCCCACGTCGCCCGTATGCGCGCCCGCGCGCATGTTTTTGAGCACCGCCGAGAGCGCCTCGCGCGTGCCGTCAATGAGCTTCTGCGAAGCTTTGTCTATCTTCCCCACCGGCACGGTGATGGCGTGGTCGGTGAAATACCCCTTGTAGGAAAGACCGAGGTCGAGGCAGACGATGTCGCCCTCCTGAAGCAGCCGCGTCTCGGAGGGAATGCCGTGCACTATCTCGTCATTTATGGAAACGCACAGCGCGGCGGGATAAGGATACGGAGCGCCGTCGGGCTTGTAGTGCAGGAATGCCGGTATCCCGCCGCGCGCGCATATCATTTTTTCCGCCGCAATGTCGAGCGCGGCGGTCGAGACACCGGGCTTCACGAGCCGCGCCGTTTCCCGCACAATGTCGGCGAGCATCTTTCCCGAACTCCGCAGGTTGTCTATATCTTCTGTAGTTTTGGCTATCATCCCGTTAGAGATAGGAAATGCTCAAGGGAGCATTTCCGTTGGTGTTATATGCGATAGTAATTGGTCGATTATAGTTTGTACTTGGATGATACTTGAACATATCACTGCTCTAATCTCTAACGGGATCATCGAGGCAAATTCAGCTTCTCAAGTATATCCGCATGCACTGCCTCCGGCGAGGGCTCTCCGTTTACCTCCAGAAAACGGTACTGTCCCCGCTCGCGCATCCACCGGAGAAGAGATTCCGCGTTGGCGTCATACCAGGCGACGCGCTGGCGGATGCTCTCCGGCGTATCATCGCTGCGCCCGCGCGCCGCGAGACGCTTCATGGCGCTCTCCTGCGAAAGCGAGAGGCGCACGACAATCGGTTTGAGACCATAAAATTCGATTACGGAGTGGAAGAGCTCAAGCTGGTTCTCGGCACGCGGGAATCCGTCGATGATGACGTGCTGTTTCCCGTTATACGAGCCGATGAAGAAGTCGGACCACACATTTCCGAGGACAAAGAGGGGCAGAAGCTCCCCTCGCAATAGAGACTCCGCCACAATGCCTTGCGTGTATCCGCCTTTGCGTACGAACTTCCGCAACGCATCGCCCGCGCCGAAGGAGATGACGCCGCGCGACGGGTCGGTTTTCTTCAGATACTCGGCGAGAAGCTTCGCCTGCGTGCCCTTGCCGGAGCCCTGCGGCCCGAGCACCATGACCGTCAGTTGGGGTATCTCGTTCATGCCGGTATGCGCGCGAGCGCCTGGTCAATCTGTGCGTTCAATTCTTCCACGCTTCCGTCGTTGCGGAATATCGCGTCGGAAATTTTCATTACGCCGGAGAGATTTTGCTTAGTTGGGTCTGCATTGGTGAATTCCCGCTGTTCGTCCGCGACGAATCGTTCGAACGACACGCGGTCTGTTTCGGACATTCGCTTCGCAATGCGGTCGTATCGGAGCTTGATGTCCGCATCCACGGCCCACATAAGCCCCCCGTGCGCTTTAAGGTATTCGGCTTCACCGATGGAACGGATGGATTCAATGACTGCGTCGCCGCCGTCTTTCTGCGCGCGAGCCATCAACTGCTCGGAAATATAGCCGGAGCCGTGCATGGCGCGCAAGTCGTTGGCGACCGAGGTCATGGTGTCGCGGTTAGAGGGCAATCCGCGGCGCGCTATTTCTTCGTTGAGGAAATCGCGGACGGAAAAATGCTTGAATCCCTTCTCGTGCACGAGATGCTTCACCACGGTTCCCTTCCCCGCGCCGAGCGTGCCGGTTATTCCGATGATCATGAACCAATCTTAGCGAAAATACGAGGCCTGCGCTAGAATGCTCACATGCAGAAAAAGCGCGTCATTACCCTCTCGGGCCTGCCCGGCGCCGGGAAATCCTCCACCGCCGACTTGGTGGCCGAAATGCTCGGCTACCGCCGCTTCTCCTCCGGCGATTTCATGCGCGCCATAGCGAAAAAGCACGATGTGTCGCTGGATGAGATAAACCGCATGGCAGAGAGCGATAAAACCTACGACCGAGAAGTGGACGAGATGGTGCGCGAAACGGGCCGAAAAAGCGATATCGTCATCGATTCGCGCCTCGCGTTCCACTGGATTCCCGATTCCTTCAAAGTGTTCCTCAAGGTTGACCCGCACGCCGCGGCCGAGCGCACGTTCATCCACATACGGGAAGTGGGGCGCGCGCAGCAGGACGCAGAGTCGCTTGAAGAGGTGTATCAGAAGCTCGTGGCGCGCATTGAGAGCGAGAACAAGCGCTACGAGGAGCTCTATGGCGTGAACTATGCCGACGAGAGCCGCTACGACCTGGTCATAGACACGGAGCTTTTTTCGCTCGAAGAGGTCGCGAAGCAGATAGTGGACGCATATAAGAAATGGCTAGAATCTGTCTGAAAAATAATGGCTCGGAAAAACGTCCAAAATACGTTGCGAGCGGGGCACAGCACGAGGAAGTCGTAAAACTTTACGGCGACGAGTGATGGGTACGGCGCAGCAGGATTTTGGACGTTTTTACAGCCAAGCCATTCCTGAAACCATCTCGCTTTTTATGCGAGATGGTTTCAGGAACTGTGTACTAGGTGGTTATTTTTCAGACAGGTTCTAGTATCATAGCGTTATATGCAAACCATAGAACGCGATATCGCCTCCGCGCTTATTTTTTCCAAAGACGGGAAGATATTCCAGGGCAAGAAAAATCCGAAGAATGGCGGAGTGTACCTCGACTGCTGGCATATACCCGGCGGCGGATTGGAGGGCGGGGATACGTACACCGAGGCGATCATCCGCGAAGTGCGGGAGGAAACCGGCATCGACATCTCGAACTGCACCCTGGTGCTTGTCGACGATGTCGGAGTCGGAGAATCGGAGAAAGTATTGCCGAGCGGCGAGAAAGTGCTGTGTAAGATGAAATTTACCGTGTACAAAGTCACGCTGGATACCGACGCCGCCGGTACGAAGGTAACCCTCGACGACGAGCTTGCAGAGTATCGCTGGAGTGACCCGAAAGAGCTCAAAGATTTGAAACTTACGCCTCCGTCGGTCGAACTCTTCCAGCGGCTCGGGTATCTGTAAAAGAAAAAAGCCGCCTGAAATGGCGGCCTTATGCTGCGCGGCGGCGTGAGCGGGTTTTGTTGCGCTTCGCCTTTTTTGTCTTTGCCTTAGCACGAACGGGAAACCCGGTGTCCGGAAACTTCTCCCGCAATCCGAACCGGATGCTGTCGGCGGCGTACCCCGCGATGGAGTTGCCGAGGCTTCGCCGCAACCCGTCGAACAGGGTGATGGACGAATTTTTACCATCCGGACCGGCGAGACTGAGCGAGAGGCTCGGCATCGCGATGTAGCGCATGCCGCGACTGTCCAAGACCGCATGACTGCGATGTACGCGCAACCTCACGTCGCCATGCTCGATGGCTTCCTCCGCGTCCTCGCTCGGCAGCATCGATGTGAGGAACGACTGGCGGAACGCTCCGTCCAGGCACCGAAGCAGGAACTTCTCAGCCAACTCAATCGGCACGGGAAGGCGGTCGTGGACATACCCGGCTATGCCGAGGTTGTCCCTGATGACGAAACTTTCGGCCTTACGTTCCCAGCCGAAAGAATGCCTTGAGACCGGAATGGACGGGCTGAAGCAGCTCTGTCCCTCGCGGTCGCGGTATTTGAGCGCCATAGTGAGCCACCAGATATTTTCTTTCTCGTCGGCCATGACAGCCCCCTGTTTGCATGACTGTTCCGCCGACTATCCTAGCTGTTTAGGAGAGAAACGCAACAAAGAAAAAACCCTGCACCAAAAAGGTGAGGGCCTAGAACGCGTGGTCAGCGGGTGGGCGGAGGTCGAGAATTCTTCCCGAAGCCCGTCTGACCATCTTCTCGAAGTTGGAAACCGGGCGAAGTACCAGGGTACGGAAGCTTTCCTGCTGTCGACGGTCCTCGTCGGTTTGGGCCGGGTGAAATTCGGTAGCTTGGCGGTCTGTCGCCATGTGAGCCCCCTCAGATGTTCATTCCCCCCGCCCATCCTATCCCCTCCCCGCCGACATGGCAATAAAGAAAAACCGCCTTCTCAGGCGGTTTTTCTTATTTCTGTTTAGTATTCGCGGATGGACAACTGAGCGTCAACGCGTCTCGCCAGATCGAGGACTACCGAAACAACAATCAAAAGTGCCGTACCGCCTAGGGTCAGCTGCTGTATGCCGGTCAAGGCCTGCATGATGATAGGAAGTACCGCAATGATGCCGAGGAAGAGCGCACCCACCAGCGTAATGCGCGTGATGACGGTGCCCAAATACTCGGTCGTTGAGTTG
>ORJL010315608.1_pt1 | contig 19980 bp, 14 predicted proteins | sample 1779941 | NCBI WGS metagenome assembly ORJL01 (sample SAMEA104232317, study PRJEB22302) | groundwater metagenome | biome: forest; feature: aquifer; material: groundwater | place: USA | collected 2011-08-07 | depth 5.8 m | reverse complement strand
TCAAGGCGGCGCAGCAGTGGCTCGACAAAGTGCCCCGGAAAATCCGTCAACTCATCGCCGACCCAAACTTCGCTGATTCGCTCTGTGGCCTGTTTCGAAAACCGGAGAGAACAAAATCCAACTAAACTTTGCAGCCAATGAGATTAAGCGTGACCAGGCCGTCTGTAACATTTTCACCGGGAACGCACTCACGGAAATCAAGAACGACTTGGACAGACTCTCTCAGCGCGGTTCGGTAGATGCCGACGAGATTACGAGCCGGCTTCAAAAGGCGTTCACCGAATCGCTGGACCACCAGCTCGGCGGCTTGCACGACACGGTGAAGCGCGGCTTCGACCAAATCGCTACTGCGCTTGAAGACATCGCGACGAAGATTGACCGCCTCGCTCCTTCGACCTTGCTCTTTGACCGGGTGCGTGACCTCACCTACGGAGCCGACAACGATCCCAGCGCGTTCATCCCCTCTTGGCGAGAGTTCGAAGAGAGACTGGTCCACCGACCCGCCCTCGCCGATCAAGTCCAAGACGCGCTCATCGAGAGGCGTTTCGCCTGTGTCTTGGGCAAAGGCGCGTCCGGCAAAACCACGCTGGCTCTTTTGTTGGCATTCAGCGAGCCGTTCGGGCCGGAACGATCCTACTACCTCGACTTGGCCGGGGCGGATCACAGCCCCGAAGCCGCTGAGCCATACCGTGCCGCCATGCAGGCCATTGCCTGCCGGCACGGGCGAAATGCCCTGGTGATTCTGGACAACGTCCACCTCGCCGAAGGCTTGGCGCACAAACTCCACCTTGCCTGGCGCGAGGAAGGCCAGCCCGTGCGCTTGCTTTTGCAGGGCCGCTTCACTCAGCGGGGCGCGGACTGGCGCGGGCGCCCATCCCCGCTGGAGGAACTCAAACGCACGGCGCTCGTGCTTGAAGTGATGCCGAACGACCTTGTTGGCGTCCTACAGCGGCTGATCCGCCGGGTCAAGGGGAATCATTTGCTCCCGGCGATTCCTCTCGCCGTCCTTGACCAATGGCTGAACGTGTTCGCCAGCGAGCTGATTGCATTCAGTTCTGCTGCCCGCCGAAAATTGCCGCAGATCGTGCGAGCCCAATTCGAACTCTCGGAAGCTGACGCGGCGGATTACGTTCGAGACGAATACCTCGACAACGCGAAGCATCCCATCACACTGGCAGAGCGCGACAATCTCTTGGCGATCGCCGCGTGCGCCGGTCCGGATTGGGAATTGCTGGTGCCGGCGGAAGGCCTCCCCTTTCCTCTTGAATCGGCGCTTGCTGTTAGCATGGGACGCGGCTTAGTTTGGAAATCCGCCCACGGGCGCTTCGGCCAGTTCGCGCGCTACAGACTGTGCCATCCCGGAATGGGGAGACTGCTCTGGGCCGCAGCGCGACCGGAGAAGTCCAGGCTCGACTACGCCTGCGAACTCAGCCAGCGTGTTCCTTTCTTCGGCTTCTTCGTGGTGCATCGTTTGCTTCAGCCATTGGCAGGCGACCGAGACGGGGCAAAACAGATTCTTGTCGCTGCCTTCAGCCGTCCCGATGCCTTCGAAAGACTGATTGAGCATGGGATGTCCCTACTGAAGTTGCATTGCCAGCAGTTGCTGGACTTGAAAGTTCTGTCGAGAGCCAAGTTGAACCAGAAGCTGGCCGCCTGTAGTAACCTCGCGCAGGCCGCCCTCGCCACGCCGCTGGGAAACCTGGCGGACTTTCTGGAATACGCGAAAACCCCGATGCCGAACGTCTGGCAGGCGCTGGCCGACGCGTTGGCAGACGAGAAGAACCGTCAGAGGCTCGCTGAGGCCGCTCTCGCCACGCCGCTGGACCACTTGGCGAGTTTTCTGGAATACGCGAAAAGCCCGATGCCGAACGTCTGGCAGACGCTGGCCGACGCGTTGGCAGACGAGAAGAACCGTCAGAGGCTCGCTGAGGCCGCTCTCGCCACCCAGTTGGGCAACTTGCCGAAGTTTCTCCGATACGCCAAGACCGACCTGCGGGTGGTCTGGGTGGCCCTAGCCAACTCGTTGGCTGAAGAAAGAAGTCGTCAGACTCTGGCCCGGGTCGTCTTTGCTACGCCGCTGCACGCCTTAGTCGCGTTTATCCGGTTCACCGGGCGAATAGCAAGACTGAAGCCGGTGCACGACGCACTGGTGAAAGCTCTGGTCGAGGATGCGGCGTTGCCTGCGGACAAAAGCCGGTTGGTCCAAGCGGCAAGGGCGAGTTCATTTGGGTCTTTGTGGGGTTTTGTCAGAGGCATTCGCGAGAACCCTCAGTTGGCGATCCTTACCACCGCGATTGAAAAAGATGGACTTTGTTCTGCAATTCTCAACTCGCAGCATCGCGCGGAACGACCGATCGGAGCAGTCAAACCGTTCGTTCGGTACAGTACAACTTGGTACCCAGAAGAGGGAGAAGACTGGGATGGGGAAGAGGATTGAGCACTGTCATCCGCCTCGAATGCGCTTCGCCTGACGCACTACAAGCAGCAAATCCCGAGGCTGTTCTGGTTCAACGAGCTGCTCTTCGCCTCAAACGGCACGGACAGCAATTTCACCTCCTTGTTGGGCGGATTGGGAGTGTTTCTTCGAGGCACTTCCGCACAGACATCAAACGCATCGAGCGCGGGGACGAGCCGCGCCGGGTGTCGCTCGATGTGACGGTGGGCGGGACGTGCGTATTGCCCATCTGGAAGGATCGCGCCTCCTCGACCCGGTAGAGAATTTCACGGTGTTCTCGGAGCACAAAGCCGGGCTGGTGAGAATCATAGGGCAGAACCTGGAGTTCCTCGGCGTGAATAACGCCATCGGCTCGATGCTCGCGGCGCGGAAGCTCAATGCCGTTCAGAGATTGGCCCCGGGAGGAGAACAGGGCTCCATCAAGCCTCGACCTTGTCCCGCCCTTACAGGGCTGGAGACACTCCTTTCGAACACGTTTCCCGGGCCTGCGCTACGCTCCAGCCCGGGGTATCGCATTCCGGGCCTTCAGCCCTTTCAAGCCGAATTGCTGGGCGCTCGGAGGCTTTGCGGCCCAGGTTCCATTCCAGGCCCTGCCGACTTTGGCATGACGCCATGAGTTCGCACCGCCGGGTCGGGGGACCCGGCCTTCAGGGCGTTGTAGGCCGCGTGCCCTCACGCGGCGCTGTTTCTGGCGCTGTGTACGGATGTCGGCGACACAGCAGACTCGGAGGTCTGCGCTACGGTGGGCGGGATGTTCCTATCGCGCCGTTCCGGAAGACTGACCGCGGTTCCGGCCCGCTGAGGACAGCGAGCTGCCAAATGTCGTCGGAGGCTCCTGTAGCGCAGGTTTCCTAACCTGCTGTTTCGCCGACTTCAAAGTCGGCAGCGTGCGCGGCCCCATGGCGACCTTCGATCCTCCAAGCGCCTTGCCCCCTTCGCACGCCCTGCAGGCTTGGAAACCTGCGACACAGCAGACTCGGAGGTCTGCGCTACGGCACGAGACCGAGCTTGATGAGGCACTGCCGGCCGACGGGAAGAGAAGCATCTTCGGCTTGCGTGATTACGTGGCGCCGGGACATCATCAGGCCCGAAGACACCTATGTACACCACGAAGCATGTCAACCGAGCTGACCATGCGATCACTCGCCGAGCTTTCCTCAAGCACACTACAGCCGCTGCCAGCGCCGCCTTGGTCGCGCCGCTGATTGTGCCTGGGCGCGTGTTTGGGGTGGACGGGACGGTGGCGCCCAGTAACCGCATTAACATGGGGTTCATCGGCACGGGGCGGCAGGTGTTCTTTGCGAATCTGCCGTGGCACCTGGTTTCGGAGGAAACACAGGTCGTCGCTGTGTGCGACGTGGACTCTTGGCGCATGGAGAAGGCCAAGGCGAGGGTGGAGGAGGCCTACGCCGTCAAGTCGCCCAGCGGCACGTACAGAGGCTGCGCCACCTTCCACGATTTCCGCGAGTTGCTGGCGCGGAAGGACATTGATGCGGTGATGATCTCCACGCCGGACCATTGGCATGCCTACATGGCCGTCGAGGCCGCCAAGGCGGGCAAGGACATCGCGCTGGAGAAGCCGATTTCGCTGTCGGTGGCCGAAGGGCGGGCCATCGCGAACGCGGTGAAGCGGCACGGGCGGATTTTCCGTACCGACACAGAGGTGCGCGCTGAGTCCCGGTTCTTGAGACTGTGCCAGGTGGTGCGCAACGGGCGCATCGGCCAGGTGACGCGAGTGCTCGCAGGGGTCCCCAAGGGCCCGCCGCCGCTGGAGCAGAACCCCGCCTCGATGCCGGTGCCGCCAGAACTGGATTACGCGATGTGGCTCGGGTCCGCGCCGGATAAGCCCTACACCGAACAGCGCGTCCATCCCGCAAAGGCCGGGCTGGATTATTCCGGAAAAGGCCCAGGCTGGATGAACGTCCGCGATTACAGCCAGGGTATGATCCTCAACTGGGGCGCGCATATCCTCGACATCGTGCAATGGGCGTTGAACACAGAACGCACTGGACCGGTGGAGGTCGAGGGCAAAGGCCACTTCCCCCAGGGCAACCTGTGGGATGTGCTGCGCGAGTTCGAGGTGCGCTACCGATACGCCAGCGGCATCGAGGTGGTCTATAGCAACGCCGAGGAGCGTCCGTTCGTTCGCGTCGAGGGCACCGAGGGCTGGATCGAGAACACTTGGTTCAAGGACAGCTTCATCACCTCGGACGAGAAACTCCTGCAATGGAAGCCCGGTCCAAACGATGTGGCGTTTCCGCTCATCACGGAGAAGCAGGATTTCGTCAACTGCATCAAGAGCCGGAAGGAAACGATGATCCCCGCTGAGATCGGCCACCGCACCGCGAGCATGTGCCAGATTGGCCATATCGCCGTCCAGACGGGTGCCAAGCTCAAGTGGAACCCCGAGACCGAGCGCTTCGCTGGCAATGATGAAGCGAACAAGCTTCTCACTCGCCCGCAGCGCGCGCCGTGGAAAGTGGAAGGCTGAACCAAATGCCTGATTCACGCCGCATGAAGACCCTCCTGCTCGTGATCTGCCTCATAACAGCTCATACTGTCTTGGCTGTGGGGTGGACCACAGTAGTTGTGCTGGCCCCGGAGCAGGCGAAGGTAGGGCTCGCTGTCCTCAGCGAGCCGCACACGAGATCGAACGCCCCGGGCGGCGCGCTGGGACAGACGCGCCCTACCGCACCGGAGTGTAGTCCATCCGCTCACCCAGGCAGTATGTGTGGCGCGGCGGTCGCCGCAGAACCTGCGCGCCTGCCCTTCTTTGCTTTCGAGAACGGCCTGAAGGCCCCGCCCGCCGAGCTTGCGGCGACGCTCAAGGAACTGGGCTACGATGGCCTGAGCGCCAGCGGCTATGAAGTGGCGCCGTTGCTCAAGGAACTGCGCGCCCGCGGCCTGAAGCTCTACAACACCTACCTCACACCGGAGTTCGACGCCGCCACCAACGCGCTCACCGAACCGCTCCGCAAATTGATTGACGACCTGCAAGGCAGCGGTGCGGTCCTCTGGATCGCGCCCATGAAGGTGACCAAGGATGGCAAGGCCTTTGCCAAGTCCTCTCCCGACGGCGACGAGGTGGCGCTGGCCCGGCTGAGGGAAATTGCCGGCTACGCCGAGCCGCGCGGGGTGAAAATCGCCCTCTACCCGCACACCTGGTTTTGGCTGGAGCGAGTCGAGGACGGCGTGCGCCTGGCCAACAAGTTGAACCGTCCCGGTGTGGGAGCCACTTTCAACCTCTGCCACTGGCTCAAGGTGGAGGGCAGTCGCGACCCGCTGCCCGTGCTCAAAGCCGCGCTTCCAAGACTCTTCTTCGTCAGCATCAACGGGGCGGACACGGGGGACACCCAGAAGCAGGACTGGAATCAGTTGATCCAGACGCTGGATCGGGGCACTTACGACGTCGCAGGTTTCTTACGCCAACTCCAGGAGATCGGCTACGCCGGTCCCGTGGGTCTCCAATGTTACAATCTGAAGGGCGACCCGAAGGATAACCTCGCCCGCTCGATGGCCGCCTGGCGGAAGTTCGAGTCGCGCGACGCCGAGATCAAGAAGTCGAAATGAACAAGCCACTTCCCTTGAGCACGCCGGCCATGTTACGCTACAAGCTGTGGAAAGAACTTGATTATGCCCGGTGGCCGTTCCTTCAAGACAGATGAGAGCTTTCTCGAGAAGCTCGCCATCGGTGCCATAGGGGCGCGCGCCGTGTTTGCCGACCTCCAACGGCAAGGCCACAAGCCAATCGAGCTGGAACGCGGCTCACTGGACTACAAGCATCGCCGGAATACTGACATGCCCGCCGCGCTACCTAATCCGCTGTACACGACTGAGTGCGGCCAAGCCTTCGTCGGCAACTCGCTAGACCTCCTGCCTGGCCTGCCTGCCGACTCCGTGGACTTGATTATCACCTCTCCGCCGTTCGGGCTCCAACGCCAGAAGGAGTACGGCAACGCCGAAGCGCAAATAGATGAGGGGGTTGGACCGTATTTGTCCCTCCGCACCCGCTAGACTTGCTGAGTAGATGAACCGAAAGCTTCAACATGGCGACGCGGACGACATGCCGTATCTGCTAGCCAACGATGGCTTGCTGGCCCGCAAGAGCGGGGACAGGGCCAGGCGCAAGCATCACTATCTGCGCAACTATTGCGGCATCACGACTAAGGCCATTCGTGGCAAGCTCCGCCTCGTTTACCTCGACGTGATGGCCGGACCTGGCCTGTGCAAAATCAAGGAAACTGGAAAGGAGTTCGCCGGTTCGCCACTGGTTGCCCTTGACCACGAATTTGACCAGTTCATCCTCATTGAGGACACGCCGGAACTCGCTGAAGCACTCAAACAGAGGATCGCCAGACATCCGAAAGCCAAGCGCGCCAAAGTGATTGCCGAAAGCTGGCTCGAAGTTGCGAAATCGGGACGATTGCTTTTCGACGACAAGACGCTGGTCGTTGCTTTCATCGACCCGACTGGGATTTCGCAAGTGCCGCTTTGGGCCATGCTGGGACTGACCAAGAATCCCAGGATTGACCTCCTCGTGACCATCCAGCACAGCTTGGGCATCACTTGGAATGTGCCTCAATACCTGAGGTCAACGAGCGATCAGACCGCGTTGGACGCTTTCCTTGGCACAGGAGACTGGCGGAAATGGAAATGGAATGAGCCGTCGCAGTTCACGCTTATGGCCATTGACTGCTTCAGCGACAGGATTAAGCAGGAAGGCTTCATCGGCACCCGGCATCTGTCGGTACCGGAAGGGCAGCCGCTCTATCGGTTCACGCTGTTCAGCCGGCACGAATTGGCGGAGAAGTTCTGGAATGAGATCCTGAAGATCGACGAGAAAGGCCAGCGAGAGTTGAACTTCTGAACGCCCGATTCGACTTTTCCCGACGCATCTCGATACCTTGCCCATAGTTCATGATACCCACCCAACTCATCGACACACCAGCAAGGCAGGGAACCACCTTTCGTCGGCCTGCTTTTCGTTTGCGCCCGGGCGACAGTTCCTCGCGCAAATCGGCTGTGGACTTCTGGCGCTCGCCTGCCGTCATTGCGCTGAACAACTTCATCTACAAGAGCCTTTCCAATTGGGCGTTCAACATCGCTGTCGGATGCTCGCACGCCTGCCGGTTCTGTTACGTGCCGAGCGCTGCGACGAACAAGCTCGCACCCATGCTGGCCGAATACGGCGTCCGAGACCCGGATGTCGAGTGGGGCGACTACGTACTCATCCGGCCCTGGGACGAGGCCAAGTTCCTCGCCTCGCTGCGCGTCGCCGAGAACACGCCGCTCTCACAACTCAAGCCGGACGGCAATCGCGCTGTGATTTATTGCAGCACCACCGATCCGTACCAGGTCCTCCGCCATACGGACCCCGCGCGCCAACGCGAGTTGGCCGAGCACGCGCGCAAACTCGTGCGCAGTTCGCTCGAACTCATCCGCGACCTGTCCACGCTGAACGTTCGCATCCTGACCCGCAGTCCGCTGGCGCGGGCCGATTTCGACTTGTTCCGCAGTTTTGGGAAGCGCCTCGTCTTCGGCATGAGCCTGCCCACGTTGCGCAATGACCTGGCCAAGGTGTATGAGCCGAAGGCCCCCGCGCCGTCGCAACGGCTGGCCGCGCTTCGTGCCGCCAAGGAGGCCGGGCTGCACGTCTTTGTGGCAATGGCTCCTACCTACCCGGAGTGCGACGAAGCGGACTTGCACGCGACGCTCAGCGCCGTGGCCGAACTGGAACCGCTCACCATTTTCCACGAACCCATCAACATCCGGGCCGAGAACGTGGCGCGCATCGAGGCGCAGGCCGAAACACTCGGCATTCGGCTGCGGACTGAAGTGTTCGCCACGCGGGAAAGCTGGCAGGATTACGCCGTGAATGCGCTGCAAACGGTGGAGCGTTTGGCCGAGGATGTCGGCGTCGCCGATGCACTGCATCCGTGGCCGGACAAATCGCTCGGCACCGAGTCGGCAATCGCTCGTGCCATGGGCTGCCGGAGCGGTCAATCGAGCGACTACCGGCACTGGCTTCAGAGCTGCTGGAAGCGCATCAGTTCTTGGCCAGTGTGAGCGAGCATCTGCAATTCTAAAGGAGCCGCTGGCTCAGCCGACCGTTGTTCTGGCGGCGGAACGAACTGGCACGTGCCTTCGTCGAATCGTCTTTCCAGCTTCTGCACATTCTGCCCGACGCGCTCTTGAAACAGTTCGCTCGTGTCCGTAGAGTGCCATTCAAAGCATGGCGAACAGTAGGTCCAGAACGCGTCACTGGCACCGCTCCCACAGAGGTTGCCAATGGAGGAGCCTTTGAAAGGCCCCCACCCCTTCCCCTGCCAAGGCCGGAAGCGCAACCTCGCGCCTGCATTCCGGTTTGGACGGAACCAGAAACCTCACGTGCCTGGTTGTCGAGCGGGCCAAGCAGCTTCAGCAACGGCTCCAGCGATGGCGCAAGAAAGCCGGTGTCCAGATGCCCTGCCCCATTACGGGGCAGCGAAAGGCGGAGCCGCACGCAACCGGCGCAGAATCTAGATGACGAAGTGACCATGAAGACAATGACACGGATTCTGATGGCCGGTGCGTACGCTGCGGTGGCCGCCTCCTCCGTTTTGGCGGCAGGAGCGGCCGAACCTCCAATCCGAAAACTCATCGCCACTGGCTGGGACTCGCCCACGCCGGCCCGCTTCCGTGCTGAACTGGCGGCCTTCGAGAAGTGGGGGGTGTTTGGCGGGACCACGCTGGCACCTGCACGACGCGGGCCCGATGGCGTCCAGCACGACTGCCGCAACGCCTTCTCACGGGAGCACTGGGAACGCAGTGACTTCACCGAAGCCCTGGCCGAGCTGAAGGCGGCGCGGCCTCTCACTGCCACGGACGACTTCCTCTCTTGGATCTATGGCGAAACGGCCCGCTGGTGGCCTGGCGGCCGAAAGGAACATCCGACCTGGCCGGAGAAACTTCCTGGCGCCGACCGCGCCTTGCAGCGAGCGGTGAATCCGGTCGCTGCCGCACGCGCAATGCTTACCAGCGCCAAGCCGGAAGACAACTTGCTGGCCAATCCGGCCTTCGCCGAGGCCGACACCAATGGCCTGGCGCTGAAATGGTGGACATGGCAGGACGAGAGCAGCCACGGTCAGTTCACCACGTGCGACGGGGCGGCTTGCCTCAAGCAAATGGCCAACGGCTGCTTCGGACAGACCATCCCGGTGCAACCCGGCGAGCGCTATGCCATTTCCTCGCGCGTTCGCAAGACCGGCGGCGGCGTGTCCATGGTTAGCGTACGTTGGAAAACGCCGGAACAGCGCTGGACAGCCGAGAGCCTGGACCAACGGCTCTCACCAGCGCAACGCGACGGATGGAACGAACTCGTCACCCTAGTGCAAGTGCCGGAAGGCGTTGGCCACCTTGTCGTGCTGCTGGGCGTGGCGCAACAAACCGGCCCCACCGACCTGGCGGAGTTTGACGACGTACGGTTGGTGCGAATACGGGAATGAGAGGTAACATCCACAGATCCGATGAAGACACCCACCCCAATCTTGCCTCATGGCGAGCTCCTGCGCCTCAAGCGCTGGAACACGCCCACCATCTACAACGGCTGGGAACAAATCACGAAATGCGACGCGGCCGCCGATGCCTTTAACCCACAGGCCATCCTTGCCGCGATGGAGGCGGCGGCCCGCGAGTTCGGCGAGAACGCGCAGGCGAAATTCGCGCGGAAAGGAGAATGGTCATGAAGATCGTCGTGCTGGATGGCTACACACTGAACCCCGGTGACCTTTCCTGGGATGACTTGCGGGCTATTGCCCCCTGCGAAATCCACGATCGAACGCCGGCGGATCAAACCCTCGTGCGCGCCGCGGAGGCGGAGATCGTTCTGACCAACAAGACGGTTCTGGGCCGCGAAACCATCGCACTGCTGCCGCACCTGGGCTACATCGGGGTCCTCGCGACCGGCTACAACGTCGTGGATATTGCGGCCGCCAGGGAGCGCGGCATCCCCGTCACCAACATCCCCGCCTACGGCACGGCGTCGGTCGCCCAGATGGTGTTCGCCCACCTGCTCAACTTCACCCAGCGCGTCGCGGACCACGCAGAATCCGTCCGTGCGGGCGACTGGGGGCGTTGCGCGGACTTTTGCTACTGGAACACCCCGCTGGTGGAACTGGCCGGTCTGACGATGGGCATTGTCGGTTTCGGGCGGATCGGGCGGGAGACGGGCAAGCTTGCGCGCGCTTTCGGCATGAAGGTCGTTTTTCACGATGTCTTTGCATTTCGCGTTCCAGCGGAGGAGGGCACGGCGGTGGACCTCGACACTTTGTTCCGCGAAAGCGACGTGGTGAGTCTGCACTGTCCCCTCACGCCCGAGAATCAGGGCTTGGTGAACCGAGAGCGTCTGGCCCTGATGAAGCCCAGCGCCGTCCTCATCAACACAAGCCGCGGACCGCTGGTGGACGAACCGGCGCTGGCCGAGGCCCTGAACGAGGGGCGGATCGCCGGGGCCGGCTTGGATGTCTTGTGTGTCGAACCGCCGCGCACCGGCAATCCTCTCTTGGGTGCCAGGAATTGCTTCATCACCCCGCATATTGCTTGGGCGACACGTTCCGCCAGACAACGGCTGCTGGAGATGGCGGTCGCCAACGTACGGGCGTTCCTCGCCGGCGACCCGCAAAACGTGGTGAATCCGTAACTGGATCTACGCCCTGCCGGCGCTGGCGTTGTTGCACGGCGTCCGTCAAAACTCGCCCGGAAAGGTGGAATGCACCCATCATTCCCGATTGCCTTGCGTGCCGCTTTTGCTAGGAATAGCCCTATGCCGGTCATGTATCGTTGTTGGGCGGAAGTAGATTTGAACGCGCTGGGCGAGAATCTCGCCTGGTTGCGCCACAGGGTCGGCCCGCGTGTCCGCATTCTGACCGTGGTCAAGGCGGACGCCTACGGTCATGGGTTAAGGCAGATTGCCGCGTTGCTCATGCAGAGCGGCACGGACATCTTTGGAGTTGCCAACCTGGCCGAGGCCCAGGTGGTCCGGCGTGTGGGAAAGGGGTGGCCGGTGCTCATGCTGGGAGCCTGCCTGCCGCACGAGGTCCATTTGGCGGTACGCGATGAGATCATGCCCACGGTCTCCTCGCTGGTTGAAGCGGAGGCGTTTTCCGAAGCGGCCGCACGGGCCCAAAAGACGGTGCGCCTGCACGTGAAGGTCGATACCGGCATGGGCCGCCTGGGAATCGACCCAGCCAGGGCAGGGGAGTTGATCGAGGCCATGGAGCGCCTGCCTGGAATTCAGGTCGAGGGGGTCTTCACACACTTTGCCGCCGCCGAGGACGACGAGGCCTTCACCCGCGAACAGGTTGCCCGGTTCGAGGCGCTCATGCAGGCGGTTCGAGAGCGTGGCATCCTCATTCCGGACATCCATGCCAGCAACAGCGCCGCGTTGCTTCACGAGCCCAACGGCGTCGCCAACGTCGTTCGTCCCGGCCTTCTCGTCTATGGCGTGATTCCCTCCGGCAAGCGGCAGGATGTCTCGGTCCTTTCCCGTCACCTGCGTCCCGCGCTGGCGTGGAAATGCCGGGTCAGCCTGGTCAAGGAGGTTCCGGCCGGGACATCGTTGAGCTACGGACGGACCTTCACCACGTCGCGGCCTACCCGAGTGGCAACCCTTGCGGCAGGGTATGGCGACGGATATCAGCGGGCCGGGAGTAACCGCGCCTCGGTGCTTGTGGGCGGGCGGCGTTGCCGCGTGCTCGGCCGCATCACGATGGATCAGATGTTGGTGGATGTCACGGACCTGGAAGCCACGAAGGCTGGAGACGAGGCGGTGTTGATCGGCTCGCAGGGAGTCGAGACCATTACCGCGAACGATGTGGCGGAGTGGTGGGGAACGATCCCGTGGGAGGTCCTGACCAACCTCAGCCACCGGGTGCCGCGAGTTTATTTGGGCGGGGCGGCGGCGTAGTCGGCGTCCGTTCAGATGAAGCGTAGGCGCCGGCTTCCGAGTGCGGGTCAGGAGTGGCCCCGACTTCAATGAGGATTGTGGGCGTGGGTTTCCTGGTGGCCATCGATGGCTTCCAGGTGTGTGGTGACTCGCGCCGCCGGTTCCACACTTCCTTCGATCGCTTTTTCAATCTCGGTGGCGATGCTGTGGGCATCCTCGATCTTGGTGCCGTTGGGAAATAGGAGATGGACCTCCACCCAGTAGGCGTTGCCGACGTTCCGATGCCGGAGGCTGTGGAACTGGATGCCGTGCTTGCTGGATTGCTCGTCCAGGATCCGCTCCAGTTGTTTCTGTGTCCCGGGCTCTGCCTCATCCATCAGGCCGCCCGTGCTTTGACGCACCAGGCCGATGCCTGAGTAAAGGATGTTGAGTGCCAGGATGATGGCGAAGATCGGGTCCCAGGGGAGCCATCCTGTCAGGTAGGTCAGACCCAGTGCCGCCAGCACGCCCAGGCTGGTCCAGCAATCGGTCAGGACGTGCTTCCCGTTTGCTTCGAGGATGATCGATTTGCGCTTTCGCCCAAGCCACACCAGGTAGCCTCCCAGCGCTCCGTTGATGGTGGCGGCGGCGGCGGTGATGAGCGTGCCCAGGCCCAGGTTCTCCAGCGTAAGGCCCGAGAGCCATTTGGTAATCGAGGACCCGATGATGTAGAGGGCGGCGATGATGATCATGGCCCCTTCAAAACCGGCGGAAAAAAAGCTGATCTTCGAATGGCCGTAGAGGTGGCTCGAGTCCTCCGGCTTTTCTGTCAACCGCAGGCTGTAGGCGGCGAAGCAGACGGCGGCGACATGGACGACGGATTCCGCGGCGTCGCTGAGAATCGCGGCGGAGCCGGTGAGAAGATACGCGCCCATCTTCATGAAAAACATCAGCAGACCGATCCAGAGGGAAAGGCCCATGGCGAACCGGAGTTCAGCCTGGGTCTTGGGGTTTCGCATGTTCGTCTGCATGGATTAGTTGAGTAACACAAACCCAGGCCAATGATCAACCCTAATGAACCATTCCCGCGTCTTCGGAGCCGTCCAACCCGACATGACGCGCGCGCGATTAATGTTCGCCAATCGGAGTGGGGCGTGCTACCTGTGTGGGAGGTTCTTGCTCTCAGACCGGTGGTGGTGATCGACGGGTTGCCCGCGGGGCGGGGACGTTCCTGGGAAGCCAGGGTCGCGCGAGCTTGGGGGCCCCGGCTCGCAAGTTGAAACAACGCAGATGAAGACAGACGCCAGGTTGTTGACCGTGACGAATCTCGATTTCGTGGAGCGGCTCTACGCTGACTATCAGCAGAAGCCGGCCTCGGTGCCGCCCGAGTGGCAGACTTACTTCGCCGGCCTTGAGGAGGGTGAGCCCGGGGCCCCGGCATTCCGGCTTGGCCCGACGTTCCAGCGCGGCAGTCTGTTCCATTCCGCCGCGGCACCCTCTTCCCCGGCGCGGCCGGACGGGCACATGCTCTTTTTGCAGCATTGGGTGGACCGGCTCATCCGCGCCTATCGCGTCCGCGGCCATATTCAGGCCCACGTCGATCCCTTGAGTGACCGGGTTCGTTACGTTCCCGAGTTGGATCCCCAATACTATGGGCTTGGCGACGCCGACATGGACCGGCGGTTTGTTTGTGACACGATGGACCCGGACTCCCGGCTCACGTTGCGCCAGATCATCAGCCGCCTGCGGGAGGTCTATTGTGGCATGATCGGCATCCAGTACATGCATATTGATGACGTCAGAATGCGGCACTGGGTGCAAGAGCGCCTCGAGGGGCAGACCTATTGGGAGCCGGTGCCGCGAGAGCAACAGTTGCGCATTCTCACGCGCCTGACTGACGCGGTCGTTTTCGAGCAGTTCATCCGCAAAAAGTTTGTGGGAGCCAAGAGCTTCTCACTCGAGGGGAGCGAGAGCCTTATCCCTTTGCTGGACCTGGCCATCGAGCGCGCCTCCCGGGCTGGCGTGAAGGAAATCGTCCTCGGCATGGCCCACCGCGGTCGCCTGAACGTACTGGCCAACATCATCGGCAAGAGCCCGAAGGAGATCTTCCGCGAGTTCGAGGACAAGGACCCCGACCTCTACATGGGCGGCGGTGACGTGAAGTACCACCGCGGCTACAGCGCCGATTACAAGACGGTGGCGGGCCGCCTGGTGCATCTGTCCCTGTGCTTCAACCCGAGCCACCTCGAGTTCGTCAACCCAGTCGCTCTGGGACGCGTGCGGGCCAAGCAGGATCGGGTCAATGATGCCGACGGATCCCAGGTGATGGGCTTGTTGATCCACGGGGATGCCGCATTCATCGGTGAGGGCGTCGTGCAGGAAACGCTCAACATGAGCCGCCTCCCCGGCTACCGCGTTGGCGGCACGCTCCACATCCTGGTGAATAACCAGATCGGCTTCACGACGCCTCCTTCCGAGGGCCGTTCGACGATGTACGCGACCAGCGTGGCGAAGATGCTGCCCGCCCCGATATTCCATGTGAACGGCGAGGATCCGGAAGCGGTGGCGCGCTGCATTCAGTTGGCGATGGATTTTCGTCAGACCTTCAAGCTCGACGCCGTGATAGACATGTACTGTTACCGCCGCCTGGGTCACAACGAGGGAGACGAGCCGTCGTTCACCCAGCCCCAGCTCTACGCGTTGATCGAAAAGCGGAAATCGGTCCGAGACGGTTATCTGGAGCACCTCTTGAAGCTTGGCGACCTCACACAGGAGGAGGCCGATGCCATCGCCTGGAAACAGCAGGAACGGCTCGAACAGCACCTGAGCGCCGCGCGCGTCGCCCCCAAGGGGGCGCCCCCGAGCAGCCTGGAAGGCGTGTGGAAAGGGTATCGTGGAGGGCCCGAGCCACGCGAGGACCAGCCCGCCACCGGCCTGCCTCCTGAACGGGTCACCGCCCTGCTCGACCGGCTGAGCCAGGTTCCGGAGGACTTCAACTTGCATCCGAAGCTCAAGCGGTTCATGGAGCAGCGCCGCCTCATGGCCCGGGGCGAGCAACCCCTCGATTGGGCCGCGGGGGAGGCTCTGGCCCTGGCGAGTCTGGCCGCGGACGGATTTCGCATCCGCTTTGCCGGCCAGGACAGCCATCGAGGCACGTTCAGCCAGCGCCATGCCGTTCTGCATGATTTCCATAACGGGCTCATCTACACGCCCCTCCAGCATGTGACTGCGACCCAGGCGCCAGTGGACATTCACAACAGCCCGCTTTGCGAGACGGGGGCGCTGGGCTTCGAATACGGTTACAGCCTGGACAGCCCGCATGAACTCGTGCTGTGGGAGGCGCAGTTTGGCGACTTCGTCAATGCGGCGCAGGTTATCATCGACCAGTTCATCGCCAGCGGAGAGGAGAAATGGCGACGCCTCAGCGGCCTGGTTTTGTTGCTTCCTCATGGTTTTGAAGGGGCCGGCCCCGAGCACTCCAGCGGGCGGGTGGAGCGGTTCCTAGCCCTCGCCGCTGAGGATAATCTCCAAGTCGTCATTCCTACGACACCCGCTCAGTACTTCCATGTGCTGCGCCGGCAGATGCTCCGTCCTTGGCGGAAACCCCTCGTTATTTTCACACCCAAGAGCCTCCTGCGCCATCCGCGCGTGGTCTCCCCTGTGGCCGACTTCACGGAGGGCGGATTTCAGCGCGTCATCCCGGACGCGGGCGGAGTCGATCTGGCCACCGCCAGGCGCGTGATCCTCTGTACGGGGAAACTCTACTACGAGCTGGACGCGCGACGCCAGGAACTGGGCCGGAACGATGTCGCCCTCGTCCGACTCGAACAGCATTACCCGTTTCCGCGCGCGGAACTGGAGGCTCTTCTCGCCCGCTGCTCGCCGGGCACGAACGTGATTTGGCTGCAAGAAGAACCGGAGAACATGGGCGCCTGGCGTTACCTGCGGGTGACCGTGGGCATGCAGTTCCCGGGGCCGCTCCCGTTCACCGGCATCTGCCGGCCCGCCGCGGCCAGCCCTGCAACCGGCTCGGCTGTGGCGCATCACATCGAGCAGGAAGAGCTTTTGACCCGGGCGTTCAAGGCCGATCAGCCTCTTCCGCGGCCGCGCACTGAAACGATCATCGGCACCAAGCAAACCCCAGCCCTCTCATGAGTAACCCGACTGTTGACCTCAAAGTGCCTTCGGTTGGCGAATCCGTCAGCGAAGTCGAGATTGGCGAGTGGCTCAAACACGAAGGCGATCTCGTGCGCCAGGACGAGAGTGTGGTCGTGCTTGAAACCGACAAAGCAACGATGGAAATCCCATCCCCGGTGAACGGGCGCCTTGCGAGCATGCTACGGAAAAAGGGCGACCGTGTTCAAATCGGTGATGTGCTTGGACGGATTGAGCCGGGCGAGTTTGCCATGCCCCCCGCAAACGCCGCGGCAGGAACGCCGCCGCCAACCGTCCTTGGCAAGGAGAAAGGCGGCGCGCGCGTTATGCCTGCCGCCGCGCGACTCCTGGCGACAGAGGGGCTAACCGCCGATCAGGTGCAGCCGTCCGGCCCGGGGGGGCGCATGCTCAAGGAAGATGTGCAACGCGCCGTCGATCGCGCCGGGGTTCCGGCTCCGGCGCCCGAACCTGTGACGGCGCCGTCCTCCGACGCCGCCAAGAGCGGTCGCATCGAGGAGGTCGTGCCGATGAGCCTTCTGCGCCGGAAGATTGCCGGACGGCTCGTCCAGGCCCAACACGAGGCGGCGTTGCTGACCACATTTAACGAGATCGACATGTCCACCGTGATGGCCCTCCGGAAGGAGCATCAGGAACGGTTTGTCGAGCGTTACAAGACGAAGCTGGGTCTGATGTCCTTCTTCGTGAAGGCGGTGGTGGATGCCCTTAAGGATGTGCCGCAGATCAACGCGGAGGTCCGGGGCGAGACTATCGTTTACCGGAATTACCGGGACATTGGCATCGCTATCGGTGGGGGCCGGGGCCTTGTCGTGCCGGTGCTGCGCGCGGCCGACCAGATGAGCTTTGCCGAGATCGAGCTCGCCATCGCGGGGTTCGCCCTGAAGGCGAAAGAGAACAAGATCAGACCCGAGGACCTGGAGGGTGGCACGTTCACGATCACCAACGGCGGCATCTATGGGTCCTTGCTCTCCACTCCGCTGGTCAATCCGCCCCAGAGCGGCGTGCTCGGGTTGCACGCGATCCAGGATCGTCCCATTGCCGTTGGCGGTCAGGTGGTGATCCGCCCCATGATGTATGTGGCGTTGGGCTACGACCACCGGATCGTGGACGGACGGGAGGCTGTGACTTTCCTCAAGCGGGTGAAGGAACTCATCGAGAGCCCGGTGCGAATGCTGGTGGAGATCTGAGCGATGGAAACACGCGAACATGATTTGGTGGTGATCGGCGCCGGACCGGGCGGGTACGTTGCGGCGATTCGCGCGGCACAGCTTGGGCTGAACGTCGCGTGTGTCGAGCAAGAAGCCGCTCTGGGCGGGACCTGCCTGCGAATCGGCTGCATTCCCAGCAAAGTGATGCTCGAGTCTAGCCAACGCTACCGTGAGGCCAGGGAATCGCTTGGCGGGCACGGGATCCGCACGGGACCGATCGAGATGGACCTTGGCGTGCTGCTCAAACGGAAAGAATCTGTGGTGCAGATGCTTACGAAGGGGATCGACGGCCTGTTCCGGAAGAACAAGGTGACTCGCTACCTGGGCCGCGGGCGGCTCGACGGCGTTGGACGGATCTGCGTGGAGGGAAAAGAGCAGACCTGGCAACTAAGCGCGAAGAATATCATTCTCGCCACAGGTAGCAAGTCCGCTGGCCTCCCGGGGGTTGAGCTGGATGGAGATCGGATTGGCACGAGCACCGAAGGGCTTAGTTACAGCGAGGTGCCTCGGCGCCTCGTTGTCATCGGCGCTGGCTATATCGGCCTGGAATTGGGCTGCGTGTGGAATCGCCTGGGGGCCAAGGTGACCGTCCTCGAATTCCTGGATCGCATCCTGCCCGGCATGGACGACGAGATCGCGGAGGAGGCCCGTCAGATTTTCACGAAACAGGGGCTGGAGTTCCGCCTGGGCACTCGCGTTACGGCGGCCACCCGCCAGGGCGACCAGTGCGTGGTCCAGTGTTCCGGCGCGGAGCCGATCGAGTGTGACCGTGTGCTGCTTGCCGTGGGCCGGGTCTCAAATACCGAAGGCCTGGGCCTCGAGACGGTGGGGATTGCTCCTGATGCCAAGGGGCGTATTCCGGTGAATGAGCATTTCGCAACGTCCGCAGCGGGCATTTATGCCATCGGCGACCTCATTCGGGGCCCCATGCTGGCGCACAAGGCCGAGGAAGAAGGCACTGCGTGTGTCGAAACCCTCGTCACCGGGCACGGGCACGTGGACTACAGCAGCATCCCCGGCGTGGTCTTCACCCATCCGGAGATCGCGGCGGTCGGCAAGACCGAGCAGCAACTCAAGCACGAGGAGATCAAGTACAGGAAGGGCGTTTTTCCGTTTCGTGCCAGTGGGCGCGCCCGGACGCTCGGGGACACCGAAGGCAGGGTAAAAATGCTTGCCGACGCGACCACCGACCGGGTGCTCGGGGTGCACATCATTGGCCCGCATGCGGGCGAACTGATCGCCGAGGCGGCCACAGCCATGGCTTTCGGGGCTAGCAGCGAGGACATCGCGCGCTGTTCCCATGCCCATCCAACTCTCGCCGAGGCGCTCAAGGAAGCCGCGCTAGCGGTGGACGGACGGGCGATTCATGTCTGAACGCTTCCCTAGATTCCCAAGGAGTAACGCGCGGCGCAAGCTCCGCTAGGCCTAAAACAAGCGCGTTGTGACGCGGGAATCGACGGATCAGAATTCTGGGCGGAAACTGGGCTCTTTGGCTCCAGAATAGTGACGTTGTGCCTCGCGAACCAATGATCCTGCGACCGAAAGCGAGTGCGACCCACACAAGTGTCGTTTTTTGACCAGATGTGAACACACCTCTGGCGTTTTGTGTTGTTAAGGATTATGATGTTGGCGGAATTGTGAATAACTTAGCTGGCTTCCAGTCGCCGCAACCGCTCCCAAGTGGCAAAGAGGTCCTTCAGCCATCGGTTGTACCCCAAGATCCGATAGATAATCTTCCGCCCCGCTCGAATGATCTGTGCCGGCAACAAGAGAACCGCCGCCAGAAAACTCCGAAACTCCATCTTCACCAACTCCAGCCCGCGCTCGCGATTGGGCACCATCAATCCAAACCATGCCTTCAAGTTCCACGCAAGCGCTGCCATCACCATATAGGCCCAGTTACTATTCAGATCGTCCACCGGCATCCGCATCGCATTGACTCCGTTCTTTAGCTGCTCGATGACGTTCTCCTGGTTGCAGCGCTGATTGGCGTCATGCACCACTTCATCGCACGCCAAATCGCGCCGGTTGGTGATGTAGAAGAAATAGCGGATCTCGTCAAAGAGCACTTTCTCTCCTCGTTCGATGCTCAGATTCTTGCGGACCACAACCATCCGGTAGCTCTTCTGACATTTGCCCGGTTGGTATTCAAACTCCGCTACCTGCTCACTGTCCAAGCGTTGATTGAGGTAAGCCCGCTCACGCACGATCCGCTCCTTCACGTTCTCAGGATGCTCTCGCGG
>ORJL010757700.1_pt1 | contig 19981 bp, 12 predicted proteins | sample 1779941 | NCBI WGS metagenome assembly ORJL01 (sample SAMEA104232317, study PRJEB22302) | groundwater metagenome | biome: forest; feature: aquifer; material: groundwater | place: USA | collected 2011-08-07 | depth 5.8 m | reverse complement strand
GAGCCGGCACCTTCATCCTCTCCATGTACTTCAACCTTCTCCCCGGCATGGTCATCGGCTGGATTGGAGTGGCCTTGGGTGGTTTAGCCCTGCTGATCGACCTGGGCAGGCCTGACCGCTTCCTTAAGGCCAGCTCCCAACTATCCCGATCCTGGATCAGCCGGGGAGTGCTCTTTACCACCGTCTTCCCGCTCTTCGGCATCCTGCGCATTGCTGGAGCAGTCTCCAGCGGGCTGCCATGGGGAGGAGCCAGCGGACTGGGACAGGTGATCGGGATAATCGCTACACTGGGTGCACTGGGCGTAATGATGTATACCGGCTTTCTGCTGTCCAGCTCACCCTCTATCCCCTTCTGGAATACCACCATGCTTCCCCTCCTCTTTGCACTCTACGGCTTCGCCTGCGGCGCAGGCGTAGTGTTGGTGCTGTTGCCTGCCGTTGGGGGAAGTGCCGTAGACCTCAGGCTGGCCGAAGCCATCGGCATCTCGCTGGTCGCCGCCAGCCTGGCCTTTCTCTGGGCATACCTGCTCAGCATGTCGTCTTCTACGGTCGCAGCCAGGGAATCGGTCCGAATGCTTACTTCGGGGCAGCTCGCCGTCCCTTTCCTGTTGGGGACCGTCCTGATAGGCCTCGTGGTTCCGCTGGCGCTGCTGGTCTCCGCCTATGTGTCAGGCGCCAGCCTCGGCTCCGCCTCTACCGCCCTGGCGGCGTCGGGAGTGCTGGTACTGGTAGGCGGGTACCTGTTTAGACACTCATTGCTCAGGGCAGGCGTTTATCCTCCGGTAATTGACGTGTAAAGGCTGATAGTGAGATGCTACAGCTCACACGCGAACACATTGGGAGGCAGTAACCGTGCCAAAACCTGGAGTGAGAGAATACGAGGGCAGGCTGCTAAGGGTAGACCTGAGCAAACGGCAGCTTGGTGAAGAAGAGGTTGCCCCGTCAGTCCTGCGCACTTACATCGGTGGCACCGGACTGGGAGCCAGGTATCTTTATGATGAGGTCCTGCCGTCAGCCGGTTGGGCAGACGCTGACAACCTGCTCGTCCTGGCCTCCGGACCGCTGGGCGGCACCCGCCTGGCTGGCGCCGGGTCCTTCTCGGTGGTCACTGTCGGGCCGTTGACTGGCGGCTCGACCTCGAGCCAGGCCAACGGGTACTTCGGAGCCTACCTCCGCTTTTCGGGATTCGATGGAGTCCTTGTCCGCGGAATAGCCGAGGACTGGACTTATCTCTATATTCACGATGGCGTAGCGGAGTTGAGGGACGCCCGGCATCTGCTGGGCCTGGATACCTGGGAGACCGAGGATGCCATCAAGGCCGAGCTGGGGAAGGGCGCCCGGGACTTGAGCGTATTCGGGGTCGGCCCGGCCGGTGAACACCTGGTGAAGTTTGCGGCCATCGTGGGAGACAAGGGACACGTGGCGGCCCACAACGGCGTCGGGGCGGTCATGGGGTCCAAGCGCCTAAAGGCCGTGGCGGCCGCCCGGGGCAGCGCCAGCGTGCCCGTAGCAGACAAGGCGCGGTTCTCCTTCCTGGCGAAGAACATGGTCGAGGAGGTCAAGACCGATCCCCGATTCAGCATGAGCTTCAATTTTGGCACCTCCCGTCTCTTCCCGGGCCATGCCGCGGCCGGGGTACTGCCGGTCAAGAACCTGACCACCAATATCTTTCCTGACGCCGAGAAGTTCTCCGGCGAGTACTACCGTCCCCGAAACGAGATGAAGCCCCACCCCTGCTGGGCCTGCCCGATGCACCATTGCCACATTATGACGGTCGCCGAAGGCCCATATGCCGGGTATGTGGGAGAAGAACCGGAGTACGAGTGCTGGGCCGCTTTCAGCTCGCTGATCGGCCAGAGCGACCTCGGCGCTGCGGTGATGCTGAGTGACGTCACAGACCGCCTTGGTTTTGACGCTAACGAGACCGGCTGGCTGCTGGCGTTTGTGATGGAATGCTACGAGAGAGGTATCCTTACCAAGAAGGACACCGACGGCCTGGAGATGAACTGGGGGAACGTGGAGGCGGCCCGCGCCATGCTCCATAAGGTAGCCCGGCGAGAGGGGATAGGCAACATCCTGGCAGAGGGGGTGATGCGCGCCACCGAGAGCATCGGAGGAGAGGCCTTGCAGGTGGGCGTGTACATCAAGAAAGGACACGCGCCTCGCGGCCACGATCATCGGGCACGCTGGACGGAGATCCTCGATTACGCCACTTCCGGAACCGGCACAATCGAGACGGGGCCTCTGCGTGCAGCCGATCCTTTCTCCCCGGAGTCGGTAGCTGCCGTCGTGGCCGGGGGCAAGAGCCGGACCTTCGTAGATTCCCTGGTAACCTGCATGATGCCCACCATGACCATGAGTGATCCCCGCGTTGACCATATGGTCGAGCTTCTAAATGCCGCGACGGGATGGAACTACACCGAGACAGAGGCCCGGGAGATGGGCCTGCGTGTCGCCAATCTCCTGCGGGTCTTCAATCTCCGGCGCGGTATCGGCCCGGAGGTCGAACAGCCCTCGCTCCGCTATGGCTCGACCCCGGTGGATGGCCCTGTCAAGGGCAAGAGCATCATGCCCGCCTGGCCCGCACTTCTTGATGAGTATTACCGGTTGATGGGCTGGGACCGCAGCACCGGATATCCGCTCCCGGAGACGCTCCGGAAGCTCGGGCTGGAGAGGTGTCTGGCCGACCTCCCGCTTGAATAATCCGATCGCAGGGCCAAAAGGCCAAGCATGACGAGGGCCCGATGAGCCGTATTCGCCTGGAGGTACTGCCCTGGGCCACCAAGGCGTTTGGCAGCAAAACCGGCAGGCGCCTGGTAATTGAAGAGGAGATCGAGGAGGGGAGCAGGGTGAAGGACCTCTTCGCCACTCTGGCCCAGAGGCATCAGGCATTCAGCCAGTTGGTCTTCGACCCGGCATCCGGCAAGCTCACCGGGGAGATTACCGTGATCTGCAACGGTCGCCTGCTGGAGCTTGCTGGCGGGCTCGACACGGTGCTGAACGACGGAGACGAGCTCATGCTGCTTCCAGCCTTTGCCGGCGGGTAGAGGGCGGAGGAGTAAGGAATAAATGAGGTTGTGATGTACGGTTGGCGGGCCAGGATCGGTCACATTCTGCCGAGCATCCCCCTGGATAATGTAATTTACGAGTTTGCCCAGATGCTGCCGGATGGCGTGATAATGTCTTACACCTCTCTGCATGTCCAGCAGCTGGTTGCAGCGGACCTCGATAGGGCTATGGAGAAGCTGGAAATGAAGCGGATTGTGCTGGCCGCCCCGTACGAGCAGGAGAGGCTCGATCTCCTCTCCCAATTCCTGGCCAGGCGGGGCATTGAGGTCCTGGCTATGAAGGGATTGAACCTGAGAAGGGCCATGGATATGGGGAAGCTACCCATGCATGCCTCTTACCAGCTCGCGCGGGAGGCCTTCCGGCAGGCTCCTGAAGCTGATGGCGTCTATATGCCGTGCAGCCGTGTTCCGGTTGTAGGCAGTATCGAGGATATCGAAACAGACCTAGGCAAGCCGGTGGTTACCAGTGCCCAGGCCATGGTCTGGTGGGCGCTGGACGTGCTCGATATCCATGCTCCTATTAGCAACTATGGGGCGCTGATGAAGACTCTCTAAGTGATGTATACGGCGACTTCATATTACATTCGTGGGGGTGCTACCCCGTGCCTAGGAAGGAGGCCATTATTTACGGCATGGGCCCCACCCATCGGCTCGAGTGACTCTAATGCCCTATAGGCTTGGAGAAAACCGACGACAAGATGCTAGCTCGCTGGTTGGACACAACATAGCTAGAGGAGGGATCAAACGTGGAAGACCCGAAGTTCGTTGAGGTTAATGGCATAAGGACCAGCTATTTTGAGGGTGGGAGCGGAGAGCCGTTAGTCCTGGTAAGCGGAGGGCATTTCGGTTTCAACTGTGGTGGTTACGACTTTTACCTTAATTTCGATGGGCTGTGCCAGCACTTTCATGTCTATGCTCTAGACAAGCTTGGACAGGGATTCACCGACAATCCCAAGACGGACGCAGATTATACTATGAGCGCAGTGATCGAGCACATCTACGGGTTTCTGCGTGCCCTAGACATAAAGGGGGCTACTCTGGCAGGTCACTCAAGGGGGGCACTCCCGGTGACCCGTATAGCTATTGACCACCCGGAGATGGTCAGTAATCTCGTTATCTTCGCCAGCGCCACCCTTGGGGCCGACGAGCCATGTGATCGCCTGGGCTTCTATGCCAAGCTCGAAGATGGGGCACCGGCCATCCCCGATATGGATTACGTCCGCCGAGAGCCGGAAGCCAACTCGTTTTCCCGACACCACATTACTGATGAGTTCTTGGCAAGACGGCTGAAAATATCGCTCCTACCGAAGATGGCAGAAGCCAAGGAGAAGATGACGCGACTGTCGGAGACCCATTTCAAACCTGACTTACGGAAAAGGAGAAATGAGACGCTGGACTTAGTCCAGGCACGGCACTTGAAAGTACCTACCATAATGATCTGGGGAGCGAACGATCCATCGGCGCCTCTAAAGCTTGGTGTCGATCTATTTCAAGTGATAAGCTCTGTAGTTCCGCGCTCGCAGCTTCACGTCTTCAACCAGGCCGGTCATTACAGCTTCATGGAGCATGCCTGGGAGACAAACCAGCTCTTAGTCAATTTCTGTTTGGGCAAGGAATCTGTCTCTGCTCCCTGGTGAGCAAAATCTCCTTAGTTGCCGAACCAAGATGAGTGCTCCGCATCTGGCAAGAATGAGCGTTCAAAAAGACTGCGTCTAGGAGGGCGAAGAAGATGGAGATCTCGAGAATCGGCCGCCGGGAGTTCCTTCGACTGGCAGGCATTGCAGGGGCAGCACTAGTTGGGGCCGCCTGTGCCCCGGCGGCGTCACCAGCGTCTACTCCCACCAAGGCCGCCGGGCAGGCTGGCACAGGTAGTGTTGCACGCCCGCCGGGCTCAAGGCCAGAGGAGGTGCGTGCTGAGCTCTATGAAGCCGCCAAGAAAGAGGGACAGTTAGTCTTCTATGCTACAGGCACCGCCAAAGAAGTCGACGAATACCGCAAGGTGTTCTCAAAGACATACCCTGGAATTGAACTCAAGGACTTTACGAGTAATGCGCAAGGGCTCTACGATAAGCTGCTCCCGGAGTTCAAGGCCGGGAGAGTCAATGCCGACTGCGTCCTGACCAACCTCGACCAATGGGTGCCGACTCTCAAAGAAGGGTTTATGGAGAAATGGCAAGGTCCCGAGGCCTCAAACTTCCCGGCTGAAGCGATGGGCCCTACTGGTCACTACGTAATATCGGAAGTGGTCGTTCATGTTATATCGTATAACACCAAGCTTGTACCGGCGGCAGACGCGCCCAAGAACTACGAGGACCTGCTGAAGCCCATCTTCAAGGGGAGGCTAGGGCTAGAGCAAAATGGCTACGGATGGCTCACTTCGCGAATGAGCATTTGGGGCAGGGAAAAGGCCCTGGATTATGCCAGGAGGCTGGCGACCCAGCGACCTACGCTCATCAGCGGGTATACTACTCTGGCTGATGCGGTTGTGTCAGGAGAAGTATGGGCAGCCGTCAACGTTTATCAGCACCGAGTGGAGCAGCAGAAGGCGACGGGAGCGCCGGTAGAGTGGGCGGCCGATAACCCTACAAGTAGTGAGGGGCAAGGTATCGGCGTCACCAAGGGGGCACCGCATCCCAATGCAGGAAAACTGTTTGCGGACTGGAGATTGACGGCTGAAGCGCAACAGATCACCCTCAACGCCGGCCGTTATCCAGTGAGGAAAGGGATGGTAATTCCTCAGGCGTTGCAAGTGAACTTGGTCTTGCCCACCCTTGAGATAGCAGCCGAGGTCCCGAATAACGTCGCGATCTTCAAGGAGATCTTCGGCATGGTCTAGCTAGTTATTGGTGCAAAAAGAGCCTCGGCGGATTAGGATGTGTATGTGCAAGTATCTAAATCCGCTGGGAGGCCCACCGGCATGTTATGAAACCGGTGGTGCTGGCCGCCCGTACGAACAGGACCGGCTTGATCTCCATCCCAGTTTCTGGGCAGGCGAGGAACAGAGGTACTGGCCTTGAAGTGATTGAGCCTGGGAAGCGGTCTCGTCTGACTTGACGGCCTGCCGCAGAAGCGGGGACTGGTCCCGGCGGCGTTCTGGAAGCTGGGAGGGGAACTGAGATGGCGAAGAACCAGGCCCGAAGGGTTACCTGCTGCCATTGCGATTGCCAGTGCGGTCTCCTGGTGGATGTTCAAGACGGACGCCTTGCGAACATTCGCGGCAATCCGGACCACATCGTCAGCCGCGGCTACATCTGCCCTCGGGGCAAGGCCGCCATCGAGTACTTCTACCACCCGGCCCGGCTGCAGTACCCGATGAAGAGGGCCGGCGAGAGGGGCGAGGGCAGGTGGGAGCGCATCTCCTGGGAGCAGGCCCTGAACGAGATCGCCACCAGGCTTGACTCAGTGAGACAGCAACACGGCGCAGAGGCCGTGGCCCACGCCCGAGGCACCTTCCACGGCCCCGACGCCGGAATGGGCGTGCGCTTCTTCAACCTCTTCGGCAGCCCCAATGTCATTGGGGTAGGCACCACATGCGCCGGGCCGGCAATGGAGGCGGAGGCCCTGACTTACGGCATGGGCCCCACCTACTGGGGCGTGCCAGTACCCGGAAAGACCAGGTGCATGGTGCTCTGGGGTCATCACCGGGCCGCCAGCGGACCGGCTTCGTGGCTCCGCTTTCGGGAGGCCCAGAAGGACGGCGCCAGTCTGATTGTAGTCGATCCCAGACAGACGGAGGAGGCCGGCAAGGCTGACCTCTGGCTTCAGTTGCGACCCGGCTCGGACGGCGCCCTGGCCCTGGGCTGGCTGAACGTTATCATCACTGAAGGACTCTACGACAAGGACTTCGTCGCCCGGTGGACCCTCGGCTTCGACCAGCTTGCCGAGCAGGTCCTGGCCTACCCGCCCGAGAGCGTGGCAGAGACAACCTGGGTGCCGGCAGAGAAGATACGCCAGGCGGCCCGCATGTATGCGACCCAGACCCCTAATATCATTTACTGGGGACTGGGGACAGCCCAGACCGGCCGCGGCGCTGTCCAGACCGAACGGTCTAAGGCGGCCCTCCGGGCCATAACCGGCGGCCTGGACGTGGAAGGAGGCACGCGGCTGGGAGGCCCGCCGCAGAGGGTTCTGACCAGGGTAGACCTGGAACTAAACGAGAAGCTATCCCTCCAACAACGGGCCAGGATGCTGGGCGCCGAGCAGTTCCGGCTCCACTGGCCGGGCTACGAGATGATAAGCCGCGCCCAAGAACGGATCTGGGGACGCAAGTTCACACTGAGCACCGTCTGGGCGTTCCAGGCCCATGCCCCCACGCTCTGGAGGGCCATACTGGACGGCAAGCCGTACCCGGTCAAGGCACTGGTGGTGAACTACAACAATATTATGGGGTGCTATTCCAACGCTCATCTGGTCTACCAGGCGCTGAAGAGCCCCAAGCTGGAGCTTCTCACGGTCATGGAGCAGTTCATGACACCGACCGCCCAACTTGCCGACTACGTGCTTCCCGCCGCCCACTGGCTCGAGAAGTCCAGCCTCAATACGTTCCTGGGCTGGGCCGACTGGGCCGTGGCGGGAGAAGCTGCCCTGCCACTTCAAGATGAGCACCGGTCCGACTTCGACTTCTTCCGAGAGCTGGGCCTTCGCCTCGGGCAGGCGGAATACTGGCCGCCAACACTGGAAGACCTCTGGGACCAGTGCCTGGAGCCTGAAGGGTTGAGCTTCCGGGAACTGATGGGCCGCGAGGAGCACTGGATTGCTCCGCCTCCCAAGTACCGGAGACATGAGGAGGTGGACCCGGCCTCGGGCATGCTCCGTGGCTTCGGCACCGCCACCGGAAAGGTAGAGCTATATTCTACGATTCTGGAAAACCTGGGCTACAGCCCGCTGCCGGAATACCAGGAGCCCGCGGAGACACCCTATAGCCGGCCCGACCTGGCCCGGGACTTCCCGCTGGTACTTACCACTGGCGGGACCAGTCTCTTTCACACCCACCAAGACCACCGGCAGATAGCCTCCCTGCGACGCAGGGTCCCGGACCCTCTGGTAGAGGTACACCCGGAGACAGCCGCCAGGCTGGGTATCGCCGAAGGCGACTGGGTCTGTATCGAGACGGTCCGGGGCAAGGTCTGCCAGCGGGCCAGGCTCACTCCCGGCATCGACCCCCGTGTGGTAAACGCCGACCGCTGGTGGTACCCTGAGGAGCCGGGCGAAGAGCCTTCGCTCCATGGCTTCTGGATCGCCAACATCAATGTCTGCACCGACGACGAGCTTGATCATTGTGATCCCTTGTATGGCAGCTGGCCCATGAGGGGGCTCCTCTGCCGGCTGACGAGGGCCGAGGCGCCTGATTTCACAGAGACCTCTGTCCGTCTTCCTTGAGACCGTGTAAGGTGGTATAATCGCGCCTAATCGTTAGCCGAGGCCTGCGGGATACCATGAGCCACATAAGCCAGTTTCTTTTTGCCAGCGTTCGGCGTACCTTATTTGTCCTCCTGCTTGTCGTTCTCGTTCCTGAGCTCTTAATTGAGGCCAGCCACTATAGCGCTATGCTCGCGGAGGAGCGCGCCCAGGAAGCGAAGGGAAACCTGGAAGTCGCTCGGGCCATCGGTAGCACTTTCGACGCCTACGTGCAAGACATCCTGCACCAGGAGATGGCGCTGGGTCTGGCCATCACGTCCTGGCAGCCGTTGCCGGCAGAACGTGTTAACCGGCTATTGGCTGACGCCGCCAAAGCGTACCCGTCCATGCGAAATTACGGGTGGATCGACCTGCAGGGCCGGCTGGTAGCTTCCAGCAGTCCCTCCGTTATTGGCCTGGACGTAAGCGACCGCCCATACTTCCGCGAGATCATTAACGGCAAGGATTGGACCGTGAGCGACCTGTTCGTGGGGAGGGCTAGCGGCGAGGTCACCTTCTTCGTTCTAAGAGGAATTCGGGACGAGACAGGCACCTTGCAGGGGGTGCTGAGTGCAGCAATCGACCCACAGAGGCTGGGCAGTGTCATAGCGGTCGAACGCACAGGAGATGCATCTGTTGGGCTGATCGACGGGCAGGGAAGACTAGCATTCCGCTATCCTCAGATCAACCCGGCCTGGGAGGAGCGCGACCTGACCAAGAGTCAGCCCTTCATCGTCCCGGCCTTGAGAGGCGGGGAGGTCAGCGGGAGCTTCGCCACAATACCCGATGGCACAAAGCGAATAGCCGGCTACACGCCTGTAGTTTCACTTGGGTGGATCGTCGGTGCCGGCCGGCCAGAGAGCGAAGTAATAGGGCCAGCGATCCAGAGCCTCTTGTCCGAGTTCGTTCAAAAGCTTCTCGCCCTGGTGGCAGCCGTCCTGGTTGCCATGGCGATCGGCAGGAGAATTACGATCCCTCTCAAGCACCTGCGGAACCATGCTACTACGGTTGGTCTGTCTGATCTCAGCAGCAATGTGCAACCAACAGGCCCAGGCGAGATCAGGGACCTGGCCAAGGCCTTCAATCAGATGGCTGCGGAAGTGCAGTCTCGTCAGCAAGTGTTACAGCGCTACCTCCTCCTCTCCGAACACGCCCGTGACATTATCCTGTTCATCGGCCGTGACGGGCGCATAATCGAGGCAAACAACGCAGCAGTCAATGCATACGGCTACCGGCGGGAAGAACTCCTCTCCATGAAAGTAGGAGAGCTACGAGATGCCTCAAGCACATCCAGGGTCATCTCAATGGCAGCGGAAGGGGACGAGGCCGGGAGTGTCTTGTTTGAAGCTACCGACCGGCGCAAGGACGGAAGCACCTTCTATGTGGAGGTGGCTTCGCAGAGTGCAATCTTCGGCGAAGAACGGGTATTCCTTAGCATCGCCCGTGATGTTACCGAGCGCAAGCGGGTGGAAAAGGAGTTGAAATTGAGGTCTGACCTGCTGGATGCGGCCTCTGACTCGGTATTTTTGCATGATCAGGACATGAACATCTTGTATGTAAACGAAGCTGCCTACAAGTCTCGCGGCTATTCCAGGGGAGAGCTTCTATCAATAGGTCTACGAGGCCTTATCGCTCCTAAGTATCTCAAGGGGCGTAAGCTCCGGCTATGGGAGCTACTGGAGACGGGCGAGATGACCTTCGAGTCCGAGCATATCTGTAAGGACGGGTCGGTCATGCCGGTAGAAGTCCATAACCGTGTCCTGGAGCTGGATGGCACGAAGCTGATCCTCAGTGTCATTAGAGACATTACCGAGCGTAAGCAGGCCGAGCAACTCCAGAAGGGATACATCCATGTCATCTCGCACGACTTGCGGAACCCGCTGACCGTAATACTTGCACATGCACAGTTGCTTCAGCGATCGCTGGCAACGGCTCACGACAGACCGAGAGAAGCGAACAGCATCGTAGATATCGCCACTGCCGCCCAACGCATGAATGCATTGATCGGCGACCTCGTTGATTCGACCCGGCTGGAATCCGGACAGCTTAACCTGGAAAAGCGCCCAATCGACCTGAGCACTTTTGTCTCCGATCTTGTGCGGCGCTGTGCGCCGGTGATGGACACAACGCGAATCGTCGCGGACCTACCAGCGGTCCTTCCTCTCGCAGATGCCGATCCGGACCGTCTCGATAGGGTCATGGTAAACCTGTTGAGCAACGCCATCAAATACTCGCCGGCAGAAGATGTCGTTCTGGTACAGGCGGAGACTGCCGGTGAGACGATCATAGTGTCGGTATCGGATAAAGGGGCAGGGATCGATCCCAAGGACTTGCCTCACATCTTCGAGCGTTTCTACAAGCCGGTGCGAGGCCGGAAGCCCGGAGGACTAGGCCTGGGCCTGTATATTACCAAGATGCTGGTGGAGGCCCACGGCGGGCGTATCTGGGTGGATAGCGAGCCGGGCAAGGGCAGCACCTTCCATTTCACCCTGCCTGTCGCCTGATCATTCTCATTAACGCAAGCTAGCCGAAGAGCGGCGTGGTCAGTGTCCGGTGTGAAATATGTTATGATTGAAATCCGTGCAACGTCCGCTGGGTACTTTACGTAGCGGATGCCATTAATGAGATGCCGTGTCCTGGCATGAGCTTGACAAATTGTTCATCTACTGCTAATATGATCACGCCTGTTAAAGGCAGGCGAAGAGGAAATGGCCGAAAGACTAGGCGTCCAGGCCAAAAAGCGGATAGGGGACATACTGCTAGAAGGAGCTTTTATAAGCTCTGATCAGTTGAAGTCTGCCCTCGAATATGCCGCCCGCAGCGGTAAGAAGGTCGGCGAAGCCCTCATCGAACAGGGCGCAGTTACCCCTGAAACACTTGCAACCATTCTCAGCTTCCAGCTCAACGTCCCCATTGTCGACCTGAAGCAGTTCAAGATCCAACCCGAAGCTATCCTCTTGGTACCCGAGAATATCGCCCGTGAGCTCGGCGTGCTGGCGCTCTCCGCAGATGGCGACAGCCTGACCGTTGCCATGGAGGAGCCACAGGACCTTCAGGCTATCGATACCCTCACCTCCGTTTCCCATAGACGGATCAAGCCGGTTATCGCCCTGCACGGAGGCATCCGGGAGGGCATCAACAGCAACTACCGGCTGACCGCTCAGATACAGATGCAGGTGTCAGAGGCTGCCCGGACAGCCACCTCTAGAGCGGTCCCCGAACCGCTCATGACCCCGGACTCGATCGCTCAGGCCCCTATCGTACGGGCCATCGAGATGCTCATCGAGCAGGCCATCAAGGACCGTGCCTCGGATATTCACATCGAGCCCCAGGAGGACGAGGTCCGGGTCCGCTACCGCATCGACGGCATCCTCCATCCGGCTGTTAGCCTGCCCCTTGGGGTACATGCTGCCCTGGTCTCCCGCATTAAGGTCCTGGCCGGTATGAACATCGCCGAGCGGCGGCGCCCCCAGGACGGTCAGTTCTCTCTGCGGGTAAATGACAAGGATGTGGACTTCCGGGTAGCAACAGCAGAGACCCACCACGGCGAGATGGCGGTGATACGAGTGCTCGATAAATCCGTCTCGGTACACAAGCTGGCGGAGCTGGGGATTCAGCCAGGGGCATTGCAGGTCTATGAGCGAATGCTCCAGTCCCCCTTCGGCATGGTCCTGGTAAGCGGACCTACCGGCTCCGGCAAGACGACCAGCCTGTATGCCTCGGTAAACCAACTGGACCCGGCTGCACGCAATATCATGACCATCGAGGATCCTATCGAATACCGGTTCAAGAACATCAACCAGATCCAGGTAAACCGGGCAGCGGACGTAACCTTCGCTGCCGGGCTACGGGCTATCATGCGCCTGGACCCGGATGTTATCCTGGTGGGCGAGATTCGGGATGCCGAGACGGCTAACGTAGCCATCCAGTCGGCTCTGACCGGTCACCTGGTATTGACCTCGATCCACGCCAACGACTCGGTAGGCGCCGTGCTGAGGCTGATTGACTTTGGAGTGGAGCCTTTCCTGGTAACTTCGGCCGTCATCGGCACAGTGGCCCAGCGCCTGGTCCGCAAGGTCTGCCCGTACTGCCGCCAGCCCCTGCCGGCACCCCCGGAGGAGGCCATGGCTTACCAGCAAGAGATGACCGAGGTAAGGACAGAGTTCCACTACGGGCGGGGATGCAACTTTTGCTCCCGCACAGGTTACCTGGGAAGGATCGGCGTATTCGAGATGCTGTCCATGAGCGAGCAGATCCGGGGCATGATCTCCAAGCAGGCTCCCGCCTCGGAGATCAAGGCCCAGGCGCTGCGGGAGGGCATGATCACCATGCGACGGGATGGTATGCTCAAGGCCCGCGACGGCCTCACTACCCCCAGCGAAGTCATCCGCAACGTATTCCTCATCGGGTAGCTGACAGCTCCGGCAGGCCGGCTATCACGCGCGAGGAAAACATCCCCGTTCTATAACCCATCGAGGGCCCGCTGCGCGTCCTCGTACTTCGGGTCTGCTGCCAGGGCAGCCCGGAAGTCGGACTCGGCGCTCAGCTTCCGGCCAAGTTTCAGGTGCGCCAGGCCCTGGTAGTAGAAACCCTGCGCATGGCCTGGGTCCAGTGATGAGGCCCACTGGAAGCGCACCAGGGCTTCGGCCCAGCGCTCCTGATTGAACATCAGAACACCAAGGTTGAAGCTGGCCGGCCCATTGCCGGGATCAAGGGCCAGCGCCGCCAGGTACTCTGCCTCCGCCTTCTGCTGCTCCCCTTCACCGGTGTGAATATTGCCCAGCGCCAGGTGGGCCTCCGAAAGGAGAGCGGCAGCCTCCTCCCGGTTGAGCGCCCCCGGCTGGGGAGGCTGAGGCGTGTCCGGCCCATTGGGAAACCCTTCTAAGAGGCGCTGATAGACAGAACGCGCCTCCTCCAGGCGTCCCGCACGCAGGTACGCCTCTCCAAGCTGGCGGTATACTGCGGGCACCTGCAGCGGCCGGAGGCGGCCGGCCAGGCTTTCCAGTTGCTGCGTGGCGGGGCTGAGCTGGCCGGCGGAGAGATACAGGCTCGCCAGGATCACCCGGTAGGCGTCTCTGGCAGGACTGCGGGCCATCGCTTCACGAGCGGCGGCGATGGCAGCTTCCAGGGAGCTTTCCGAGCCGGTACTCTCGAAATCAGCCAGATGCAGCTCGGCCAGCTTGAAAAGGGGCTCTCCATCCAGCGGGTTCAGGGCCGCGGCCGCCTCCAGGCGCGCCTGAGCCGTCACGGGGTCCGGGATGGCCGCGGACTGGACCACGAGGAGCTGCCCGCTCCACTGCCAGGCAGCCACCAGGACCAACAATATACACAGGGCCGGGGCCCAGCGCCGAGATTTGTGACCGGGACTTAAGGCAAGTCCCTGCCCGGCCACACCGAGGACCAGCCCGGCTTCCAGAGCAAAGAGGGTGCCAATAGAAGGGATATACCAATCAAGCTCTACAAGGTTATGAAGCGTGCTTGCCATAAGCGCAGCCACGAGACCGGCGCGCAGGGATACCGGCATCGCCTGGGGACCCTCCGCCCGTCTGCTGGCCTTCACCCAGCCGGCCGCTAGAAGGCCGAAAAACGCTACAGCCGCCAGCAGGGCCGGTACACCGGCCTCCGCTCCCGTCTGCAAGAAGAAGTTGTGAGCGAAGCGTGAATAGAACCGGGGGTCGAGCTCATAGCCCGGAAAGACCGCGTCGAACGTGCCCAGCCCGGTACCCGCCAGCGGATGGTCGAGCATTATGCGGATCGCCCCCTGCCAATAGTCGAGACGCGGCGCCAGTGTCCCTTGGGCCTCACCCCCAGCCGCCGCCCGCGCCACGGACATGGCTCCCTGGTATCCCAGATCGAGAGTAGGGCCAAGACCATTTTGAGTGATAAGGAAGGCCACTACGGCTGTCCCTGCCGCAACAACCGCCAACCTTTTAGTTAATACCTGCGGCCGGTCCCGGAAGGCCCAACCCACCAGGGCCAGCCCCGGCACAATTGCAAACCATGCTCCCCGGGAATAGGTCAGTGCGAACGTGCTCCCCAGGAGTATGGAGACCAACAGGTAGGCCAGGCGGTCACGCTTAGACTCTGCCGCCAGCAGGAGGGCCAGAGCCAGGGGTAGGACCAGCAACAGGTAGCCGCCGAAATGGTTCTTGTTACCAAAGATGGAATTCATCACCGGAAGACTGACCCGGCCGGTCTCTCCCCAGTAGAAATAGACAGCCACGAGGGCCAAGAGCACGCCGAGCAGGAGCAGGTACTGGGCCAGCCAGCGGAGGTCCGTCAGACGAAACGTAGAAGCTGCCAGCCATCCCAGAACGGCGTACGAGGTCCATTGGCCCAGGCCAGTCAAACTGGCCGCCCGGTCACCGGAGAAGACGGCGCTCAGTCCAAGAAATGCCGTAGCTGCCAGAGCGGTCCAGCCCAATGTCCGGCTCCCGGCCGCGAGCCGGCATCCGGCGGCCAGGTAGGTGCCGGCCAGGGCAAAGATAGCCGCCTGGAGAGCCAGGGCAACCAGAGGCAACTGGGTATAGACTCCGAGCAACGTGGCCGCCAGGATTACCACCACGCCGCAGCGCACGAAGCCATCCATCCTGGTTGTATTCATCCCCGGCATTCTAGCATAGGCGTGCTGGCGGTCAAAGTTCTGGGCGGGTTCTGCCAAGATCGGGGAGTTGATCGCCGGGTCGGCAGGTGATATTCCTGGGAGCGCCGAGCTGGGGCTCGGCGCTCCCAGGCTTTGTGTCCGCTAGTCTCCAGCAATAACATGCTAACCCCAGTTCTTGGCAGACCAGTTAAGTCTGCCTGTTTGACACAAACTTGGTCAGAGGCTAAATTGATGGCAGCTATTGACAGCTAAAGGCTGCCCAGGAGTGGAGTATGAACATCGGTGAGGGCCTGACCCTTAATGCCATCAATTACCCGAACAAGACCGCCCTGGTATTTGAAGGACGTAGCGTCACCTACGCAGAGATGAACCGGCGCGTCAACCGGCTGGCCAACGCCGTGACGGGCATGGGTGTGAAGAAGGGTGATAAGGTCTCCATCCTGTTGCACAACCGCCCGGAGTACATGGAGGCCGTCTTTGCTCTCGCCAAGCTAGGGGTGGTTGTGGTACCGCTGAACTACCGGCTGGCCCCGCCGGAGGTTGAGTACATCGTCAACAACTCCGATTCCCAAATCCTGATAACCGAGCCGGACTGCCTGGGCCAGGTGGAGCCCGTCATGCCCAATCTCGAACGCATCAGCCCGGAGAGGTGCATGCTGATTGGGGGCAGCGGCCCCGGCGGCATGCACCGGTACGAGGACTTACTGCTCCGGGCCAGCGACACCGAGCCCCAGGTCGAGGTCGAAGAGGCCGATACCTTCTACATCGGCTACACCTCCGGTACGACCGGTTTCCCGAAGGGCTCGGTCTTTTCGCATAAGACCCGCGTGATGCGCACCCTTTTGTACTCCATCATCTATGGGCTGCGGCCCGATGACATACAGCTGGCCGTTGCCCCTCTGTACCATGCGGCCCCGTTTGCCTTCGCACTTATGGAGCTATACATTGGCGGGACGCTCGAGGTCATGCGGGACTTTGAGCCTGCAGAGGTGCTGGCGGCAATAGAGAGAGCCAGGGCCACCAGCGCTTTCTTCGTTCCGACGATGTACCACGACATGCTGGACGTAGCGCCTTCGGAACGCTCCCGGCACGATGTCACTTCGATGAAGATTCTGGTCACCGGCGGCGCCCCCCTCGCTCCTCATCTCAAGGGCGAGATAGTATCCTACTTCAGCAACGCCGGCCTTTTCGAGTTCTACGGTGGCACGGAGACGGGCATGGTGACCATCATGCGGCCCGAGGACCAGCTTGTCCGGCCCGAGAGCGTAGGCCAGGCTATCTTTGGGACCCGGGTCCGGCTCCTGGACGATGCCGGACAGGATGTGCCGGTAGACGAAGTTGGGGAGCTCTACATGAGAGGCCCTATTCAATTCGACTGCTACTACAAGGAACCGGAGGCGACCGAGGAAGTCCGGCGGGGAGGCTGGCTGACCATCGGCGACCTCGCCCGGCGGGATGAAGAGGGATACTATTACATAGTCGATCGCAAGCGGGATATGATTGTCAGTGGTGGCGCTAACATCTACCCGGCCGAGATTGAGAAGCTGCTCTGCGCTCACCCCAAGGTACAGGATGTTGCAGTTATCGGTGTGCCCGACGAGCGCTGGGGCGAATCAGTGAAGGCAATAGTTGTGCTCCGGGAGGGCCAGGCTGCCACGGCGGAGGAGTTCCGCGAGTACTGTCGCGGCCAGCTCGCTTCCTACAAGATCCCCTCATCGGTAGACTTCATAAAAGAGGTGCCCCGGACGCCCTCCGGCAAGATCCTCAAGCGCGAGCTGCGCGACACGTACTGGGCCGGGCGGGAGAAGAAGGTGTAGGGAGGCAGCTACCCAAAGGCACCAGCCCCTTGGTGTTCCGAGAACGCCCGAGCCGGTTGAAAAACCCCTTTGGCCGGCGATCAGCCTGCCATGCATAGCTATGGCCGGGCGTCACATATGGCCGTTTGGCGGGTTTTTCAACAGGCTGGCCCCTTATGGGAATACCCTTCCCGGAATCGACGCAGGTGCTCCCGTTGCCCAGTGAGATCTCTTTTCTGCCGAAAGCGTGTGCAGCTGAATTCGAATGCCTCTTGCGCAATCCCCATCAGCGTGCTACCTTTCAAACGGGCTACACAAGGTTCGTCGTTCTGGGCGTACTCGCGTTCGTCGTTGAATGAGTTGGTGCTTAGGAGGAGCAACCCCTCCCCAAGGCACTTGGGGACCAGACCGAATCCTAACACTTGTGGAGGCGCTATGAAGATCATTTCCCGAGAAGAGATACTGCAAACCAGGGAAGAACTGCGCGCTGTTTATCCTGAAGTACAAGGTGGGCATCTGGAGGTACTGCAGAAGTTTGGGATCGCCTCGGAAATTGTCATACGCACGCTCGGCCCCTCCTGGTGGCAAACACGCCTTACTCCAGTCGGACAGCCGGGCGGATACTTCAGGAATCAGCCCAGTACCGAGCACGAGAGCTACGAGCACATGGATCGTGTTATAGAGCTCGGCGACACGCTGTATTTGCTGCGTAATGTTAGGGGCTTTGAGCATCGGCTAATTGGGCTTCAGACAGTCTCTCTAGAAGGAGCAATGTTCGAGCTTTTCGTGGCGAAATTGCTTTACAAGAACGGTGTCGGTCTTAACTTCGTTGAACCGTCGGGCATGAGAGGCCACGACTATGACATTTTACTTGAATGGGAAGGCTCAATGGTCTGTGTTGAAGTGAAATCTAAGGATGAAGACACTTCGTACAGTGCTAATAGCTTAAGCAATACTCTAAATGAGGCACGCCGCCAGCTTCCTGACAATCAAGCCGGCCTGGTGTTCGTCAGGGCGCAGCCCAAGTGGATACAGGACACGGACTTTGCGTCGGAAGTGGAGCGGGTTTTGAACGATTTCTATCGTAGCACCGGGCGAGTGAACGGTGTTTACATATTCTGGCATGAGTGGTTCTACATAGGCAAGAAGAGGGCGTTGGCCAAGCGGTTTCGTTACTTTCCAAACGATAAGCCTCGAACCGTTGTGCCCAATCTTCAGAACGTGATGAAGAGGAATGAGAGCCTACCGGACCTGGTATCCGTGGATTCCTTCGTACCAGTGTCGTTTTGGCCTGACAGCTAAGTGGTGCAGAACCATAATACGATCCCGGTCGCATCTACCTGCGTCGTTTCCCAGCGGTGGCCGGTGTTACCATTTAGCGGGCAATTCGCCGATCCCCGAGATTGCGCTCTGGAGGTGCTCTATGAGGTAGACATGCAACATAAGCCCTACCTGATAACGCCTGGACAAAACCTAACCGTTATTAGATTTAAACACTGGTTTCACTTCAATGGGACGTCTACCGAATTTGCTGAATGGGGTAGAGGCAAAGGCCTGGCTGTCTTTGCGAGACACCTGGTTAGGCTCGTGAACACCCTGATTGATCTGGTTCAAGGCACTTTTGAGGGAAGCCCGGATAATCCTTTTCCTCAGATGAGGCATGTAGGCTTTTGGGATTTTGTGTCAATGGATAGCCTATGCGGAGAGCATAGGCAAAACCTGATCTCCTTTGCACAGCCCGGCTTTGACTGGCATCTTGCCCGGAGCAGCCGAGGTTCTGTGTCGAAAGTCAACTTCTCGGTCGAAGACGATCCGCCGAATGAAAGGCTCAAGCTGCTCAGAGCTGTCGAGCTGTTGAACAGTGGCTATTACACTGAAGCCCTGCTCGTTTCTTTTGCCTTATTGGACCATTTTGTTATGCAGACCTTGCAGGTCCTTCTAGCTGACCGCGGAGTTGGCGACCCGGGAGACCTGCTGTTGGCTATCTCTTCCAAGCGGCTAAAGACGTACCTGGGATCGCTTTTCAAAACAATTACGGGACATTCTTTGCAGGAAGATGAGCCCGGTTTGTGGAAGCGGTTAGACAAACTCAACAACGATAGGAACAACGCAATGCACCGCAGTGCCGAGATAGAGTACGAGAAGGCTAAGGACGGTATAGAGACCGTGCGCGATATTCTGCTCTACCTCAATGCGTTCCTCCAAAAAGCGGGATTCGGCCACAATCCAGCTGTTCTGGGCATCGATAAGCTGCCATTCTTGCTGGAATACGATGATGAATGACGCTGTGCACCCATAACCCCCGTAGTATCTATGGTCGTTGGGAGAAGCAGGAGACCGGTTTGTGACGGTAGTAGTCCGGATTGCCATCAAGGACTGTCCGATGCTGGTGGTCGACCTCCCAGTGGTCCTCCGGCTTGAATAGCAGCCCGCACCAGGCGCATTTGGACCTGCCACACTTCCCATAACTACCCTTCTCGACACCCCTACCCATCTAATGACTCTGTTTCCTGCGGATTTAGGTTCCATATAACTTCGATCTCTGCCGGTCATCGGTACCGGTTTTGGGGCCCATGGCGCTCTTGACAAGGGCTCGACCACGGTAAGCTTTCATTGTTCTTCTTGCCGGCAAGAGCCATGAGAGTGCTTTGCAGCACGTTTCTTGAAAAGGCGCGCAACAGGGTTGGCATTGAGCCACCACCCCCGCCGTCGGGTCTTCCTCGTCCTCGGCGTTCACTTCGATGGTCAGGAATCGCCGGGAATCGACCGGAACGAATTCAGGCGATTGACAGCAACTCGTCCCGGTCTATACTAGCGATAGCAGCATGGCCGGCAGTCCGGCGGAATTCAGTACAAGCGAGCACAGAGAGGAGCAGGCATTGAAGAGACTGGTTCTCATCGCGGGAGGAACACTATTGGTCATTGCCATTGTGTTCGTTTCCTATTTCCTGTTTACGTTTAAAGGACAACCACTGCGGGTGTGCCAAGTTTCTGTTGGAGTTTTAGCAGGCAAGGGGAAGGCCCGATAGCAGATGGCTGCGAACATTGAGGAGTGCCTGAGCGCCTGGTTTTGACCAACGAGCACCGGATCTCTTCATCCGTTGCTGGACCAGGTG
>ORJL011262430.1_pt1 | contig 19991 bp, 18 predicted proteins | sample 1779941 | NCBI WGS metagenome assembly ORJL01 (sample SAMEA104232317, study PRJEB22302) | groundwater metagenome | biome: forest; feature: aquifer; material: groundwater | place: USA | collected 2011-08-07 | depth 5.8 m | reverse complement strand
TACGGCGCTTGCCTGCAAAAAAAGGAAAGGCACCGCGCACCTTTTCCACCTCTTCGTTTCAAACGGCTATTTTTCCAAGGAAATGCTTGACATGGTGGTTGAGGAAAAACTGCTTGCGGCAATAAGGATAGATTTGAAATTCATAGAAGAGGAGCCGTATTTCCGAATTACGGGAGGGCATTTAAAACCCGTGCAAGATTCTATCCGCCGCATGTGGGAATTGCGCGGGCAAATACATACCGAAGTCATCAATTTGATGATTCCGGGGGAAAATGACTCGGATGGGCAAATAACAAAATTGTGCGAATACATGGCATCGGTTTCAACTGATATTCCGCTCCATTTCTCCCGATTCTTCCCATACTACAAGATGGGGGACAAGATGCCTACCGACATAAAACGGCTGCTTCGTGCGCGCGAAATTGCGAAGAAAGCCGGAATGAAATACGTTTACATAGGCAATACCAACTTGCCTGATGTGGAAAATACCTATTGCCCATGGTGCAACGAACTCCTCATTGAGCGGGACAGGTATGTGATTCTGCAGAACAAGCTGAAGAAGCCGTCCTGCCCGAAATGCGGGGAAGAAATAAACATCGTGCTCTAGGCTTTCTTTCCAGAATTTCCTTTTGCAAAAATGCACAATTTTGTTGATGCTTTTGAATCAAGGTCCGCGTTAATTTTTTCAAGCACCATTTTCTTTATGCGCAAGAATTCTTCCTTGCCAACGGGCGTGTTGCATACCGCGTATTTGAGCGATTTTGCGTTGTAGCAAAACAGGCAGCTTTCAACGTTTTCGCAGTTGTGGCAGAAGTACGAGTCGGAAGCGTTGTACGAGCCGTCCACCTCAAAGCAGCGCTTGCAATTCGTGATGTCATAGCAGTTTACGCAGAATTGCGAGTCAAGGATGCGAAGATATCCTCCGAAAATGTGTTCGGATTGTATTACGCCTGTGGAATAGGCGGAATATTTGGAGCGCGTGGTGTCCCAGAGCTTGTAAACATTGGAGCCTCCATATACTGCCGGAGTGTCCACGCAGTTTAGGTTCTGGCCGTCAACTATTTCCACGCTAAAGTAAGCCACTTTGGAAACGCGGGAAAGCAATTCGGAAAGCGAGGGGGATTCGCCTTCTTTCATTTCAATTGGCTTGCTGGCAATCTCAACGCCTTCCGCAATAGCCACCATCCTGTCTGCAGGAAGGTCGCGCAGCACGGGCAAGTCAACTTTGTAGGTGGGCTTGCCAAATGCTCCCTTCACTTTTTTTATTTTCATTGCACGCTCAAGGAGCCACGCGCCGTATTTTTTTACATCCTGCCTCGGCTTTCCAAGCACGATATTTGATGCAGAGCGGAATGCCTCTTCCACTTCGCGCGGCACCTCTCCGTCGTAGGCAATCTGCTCCTCTGGAATTTTACGCCTGTCCCTTCCATGATAGGCAATGTCGGCAATGGAAAACAGCCTTTTCTTCTTCCTAAGCCCGTCCGCCATTTCGGAAAGCAGTTTCTTTTTGAGAGGAAGGTACCCCTCCTTTGGCAATTCCAGGTTTCCAATCACATGCCTCTTTGACCTCAAATTAAAGGCAAATATGCAGTCCTGGCACCCTATGCAATTGACTGCGAAATAGGTGTCGCTAAGCTGCGAGGAGTAGTAAGATTCGAAGCAGCGGTTGAACTCGAAGCCCTCGCAGCAGCGGATGGAATTCCTGATGAAAGGCGTTGGCGCAATGCCAAAAACGTTTTCCGCTTCGCGCACATACGAAAGATATGCGCCATATTTCACGTTGCGCACGTTGTGGGAATGAGTTACGTTGAAGCAGTCTATGGCATTGTCAACATACGCCGCCCCTTCATTCTTGCCGAACAGCTTATTGCCGCAAAATACCCGCCTTTCACTTACGGCGGCAAGCAGGGAATCTACGTCCTTGATTTCATTCACATTAAGAGGCTCGAACTTCACTGAGCTTATTTCCTCCTGCGAGACGAATCGCGCATCATCAGGATAGAATGAATTTGAAATCATGACGTCTTTTCCGGATACGGATGATTTTTTCACCTGGTAAGGCGTCACCATCTCATTGAAGTAATCATGAAAGTCCGGCAGCTTCCCAAGCTCGGAGCCGAAAAGCACCCTGCACGTTGCATCAAATGCCCCTTGCAAATCCATCAATGTTCACCTGACTTATTTTTGCGCTTAACTTATATATTAAAATTACAAGAGTTTTTTGACCATTATATGTAAATTAATATATACTTTAACATTATATGGTTAAATATGCAACTGTACGCTCTCGATTCAGCCGATAGGAAAATACTCGCAGAACTGGACAAGAACTGCCGGATTTCGGCAACAAAGCTTGCCAGGAAGGTAAGAAAATCCCGGGAGGCTGTAAATTACCGGATAAAGCAGCTTTTGGAAAAAGGCATCCTTCTGCGCTTCATAACCTCGATAAACCCGAACAAGCTGGGCTACTATATGTTCAAGGTGTATTTGAAGCTTGAGAACATCCCCCGCGAGCGCGAGAGGTTCTTCAAAGAGCTTGCTTCAAACAACGACATATACTGGATGGGGATTTGCGACGGGGCGTTTGACTGCGTGTTTGCCATGCTTTCACCCGACATAACGGGTTATTTCGATAAAATCAACGCCCTGCTCTCGCGCTGGGAGCACCTTATTGTGAGCAAGGTGCTTGGCACCATGGTGGACACCTGCCAGTACAACAAGAAGTTTTTCACCCAAGACAGGGACGGCCAGGCCGTGATTTTCGGGGGCAACATCGTAAAGAATGAAGTGGACGGGCTTGACCGCAAGATTATTGCGGTGCTTGCAAACGAGGCCCGGATTCCCATTGTCAGGCTTGCCAGGAAAGTTGGCTCGACTATCGAGGTGGTGCGCTCCAGGATGCGCAGGATGGAAAAGCTCGGCGTGATACTAAGCTACCGGATTGACGTTGACTTCAACAAGCTAGGGCTGGAATTCTTCAAAGCCATCATTTACTTCAGGACATTGTCGCCGAAGGATGAAAAGGCGCTTTTTGAATGGATGCGCACGCACCCGAATTCGCTTTATTACATACGCTCGCTCGCGCCATGGGAAGTGGAATTCGAATTCGTGGTGGAAAGCTACCAGCACTTCAACTCCATAATCAACGAATTAAGGGGGCGCTTCCCGCACGTCATCCGCAACCACGAGCACCTCATATTCTCGCATGAGGCGTGGATGCCTGCTGCTAAACTGTAAAACCGGCTAAGATTTTTTTTCGTGCTTTAGAGACGCCCTTCCTGCTTTGCAATGCCGACTCTTCTTGCAAGCAGATTTTCTGCACGCAGGTTGTCTTGCCTTACACGCTCAAGCTGTTCATCAACAACTTGGGAATAGCGCCCCTCTCCCCCGCTGAACAGTGATTTGATGCAAGACTTCGCCTTTTCATGCTCGTTGGCTGCAAAGTGGAAAAGCTGGATTCCGGCATTGAGGTGAAGACGGGCTCTGGCATAATCTCCTTGCTTTGCTTCAGCGGATGCCAGATGTGACAGGGTTCTTGCCCTAACTTCGTATTCCCCTGCCAGTTTGAGGTGCTCGTTGTATTTCCCAAAGTAAGCCAGCGCGCACCCGGACTTTGACATAGCGCATTTGTAAGACAGCCCGAAATATTCCAGAGCCAGATTGCGATGCAGGGCATTGGAGTGGATTTCGGCCCGCAACAGGTAAAGTTCAGAAATTTTCTCGTAGAGAGGCATTTGCCTCAAGAAGAAGTTGGCTGCGCGCAAGGCAACTGTGCGAAGCATCAGCAGCCTAGTTGGTTTCTTTGGAAGCGATATGCCAGTCAAATCCAGCATGGTTTTACACTGTCGCTTAAGTGGAATATAAGGCTTCGCAGCCATTATAAACAAGGGCAGTTGCAATATTGAAGTAAGGGTGGTTGGGGGGCCAGGGGCCCCTTGCACTGCAAATCCCCTTTAGGCAGGACCGACAGGCGGGATTCGTCTGGAATATTTGGCGAAAGCCTTTTTCCAAAGCGTCGAAGCCTTGCCTGGGCGGACGTGCTTGACAAGCGAACCGGGCCAGGCCGGAAGGAGCAACCCTAAGTTTTTCGGTGCGTGCTGTCCAGTTACACGGTGGAGCAGAGGAGGAAGACACTGCGCTAGATGGTTTCAGGCAACTCTTGCCGCCCTTACACTACTTCATTTCTTGTAAACGTAGTAGCCGTTCTTTTCCTGCACTAGTTTGAATGGCGCTGGCACAGTAACGTTTTGGTCGCACTCGCCGGGCTTGAACACTACGTAATCGTATTCGCGCGAAACAAGCTTCCAGTCGAATTCGGAATAATAAGAGCGCCATGCATCGCAGTTCGAGGAGCTGCCAACCTCGCCAATCGCACTTGCCAAATCATCCATCCATTTGTTTATCTTGTCCTTGCCCCTCATGCTTTCATCCATGTAGTTTATCGGGCTGTAGGCGTGCGAGAACAGGTAGGGCACGAAGGCGTTTTTTTGCACCACCCAGTAGCCCCACACGTGGAAGAGGGGAAGCACTCCAAAGCTTGTCGTTGAGGTAAAGCCCTGGCCCACCGGAAGTACGGCGGAATTGTTCTCAAAAAATTCGCCCAATTCTGCTGCTTGGCGCACTTGCATGGAAGCAGGCGCCCAAGCTGCAAATGACGCGGCCAATGAGAGCAGGGAAAATACGAAAATCGCCGCAAGGAGTTCGTTTATCAGGCGGGAATCGGCAGGTATGAAAGCCACGAGCACGCCGGTGAAGATGAAAAGCGCAATGAATGGGGCGAGGCGCGCGCCCGCAAACTGCCAATTTGGAAGATGCTCGGGCATAATGACAAGCGCGAGGCTGAAAAGAGCTGCAAGCACAAGGTAGCGGAAGTCTGCCTTTTTGATATAGCTAAAGCCCCCCCTGTGCATTATGAAAATATATGTGGCCAGGATGCACACGAACACTAGCGTGAAAGGCGCATTCGGGATGCTGATAAGCAGATAGAAGAATTTGAGTGCGGGTGCGCCCCATACGGTGTGGCCCTCGGCTTGGGTTTTAAGAAGCGAGAAGAGGAGCGCGCCGGAAAGCAGCAGGGGCAGCACCAGGCTCGGCAGCTCAAGAAGGAGATTTTGCAATTTTGACTTGCGCTCCCAGAGGCGCATAAAGGCGATGAAGGCAATGAGAGCGGCAAATGCCACGATGTGAGTGAGGAAAACCAGGAGAGAAAGGGCGGCGAATGAAAGGATGGCGGAAAGAACCGGTTTCCCGTCTTTTTTTGACAGCCAGTAGCCTGCGGCAAAAAGGAAAAGAGGCAGGGAAAGCGCGTTGTTGAGGAAGCCCATCATGAAAATCCAGTTGTAGGCATAAAGGAATGCGGCAAGCCCGAAAGGCTCCAGGCCCGGGCGGACGCGCTTGAGGAAATAGGAAAGCGAGAATGGGAGCAGAATAATGTAGAGGGAAAGGACTACTCTTGCTGCTTTTTCCACCCCGAGGAATGGAGCGAGCCATTCCATTATGGCAAATGCAGTGTAATTCGGGATGAATTGGTTGGGGTTTGGCACGACATAGGTTTGCCCGCAGTCGTTTTGCGCAAGCAATAGGCTGACTGACGCGACATGGTTTGGCAAATCGTTTAGGGGCAGGTAGTCAAAATACCAGACAGGGGTGAGGAAAAGTGCGCAGAGGGCGATTTGAGCCCAAAACCACCACGGCTTATTCGGAAGCATCGGGGGAATAGGCGCCGCAAACCAATTTAAAACCGAACCGCAAGGAGGGGGAGCGCCCCCTCCTTTCAGTTTGAGGTTCTTCCGGATTTCCTCCCCCCCAACGCCGACAGTGTGGCTTACAAACCAATTTAAAACAGAAAGGGCAGATAAATGCCGGATGTTCTTTCTTTTTCCTGGGTTTTTCTAGGAGACGCGCAAAGGGCTCGCCCTTTGGCGCCCCCGGACGCTTCGCGTCCGAGGGAAGAAAAAGCCATGCTGGGGTCGCATAGCCCGGTCAGTGCGGCAGGTTGCTAACCTGTTTGGTCGAAAGGCCTTCGGGAGTTCAAATCTCCCCCCCGGCGTCATCTTCTGAAGCTGCTATGCCAAAGGCAATGCTTTATAACCCATAAATACATAATTTATCACACGCAGGTAGATTATGTTTTCGAAAATTAGAAAAGCTGGCAATGGAAACTTTGGAATTTCGCTAATTGACAGAAGCGGCAATAATCACAGCCTTTCCAGGCATGAAATAGCGCTTTTGCAACTAAGCCCTGGAAGGATGATGCCGCATGCTGCCATTTTGGCTGCCAAGCATCCAAGCAGAAGGGTAATTTGGCTGCTGATTAAAAATGGGGCAAGAAAGATGGCCGGTGGCCTAGTTGGCAAAGATGAAAAAAGGGAGATAATAAGCGGCCTGCTTAGAGGCTACGCGGAGGCCTCATTTGTGGAATTGACGCACGACAGCATGACAACCAGAATTGCGATAACTAAAGGAGAGAGGGACTTGAGAGGCAAGACGATGCTTGCCAGGGCAATAATGCAGGAAAACCAATACGGCGTAGAAGAACACATGGTTAAAGGGAAAACGGTGATAGACGCCGGGGCAAACATAGGTATATTTTCTATACATGCGGCGTTGATGGGAGCAGAAAAAGTGTATGCTTTTGAGCCGGTTGGCAAAACTTTTGACATACTTGTGGAGAATATAAGAATAAACGGGCTTGGCACAACAATAGAGCCGATAAACTGCGCCCTTGGGGATTCCAATGGGATCGGAACGATAAACTACAGGTATCCAGGTGATGGGGGCGCGTCGTTTGTGCTTCAGCGGGAGTTTAAGGAAAGCCAGATAGTGGAGATTAGGACAATAGATAGCATATTCGGGGCTAATCATTCAATAGGATTCGTAAAAATCGACAGCGAAGGCTATGAAAGCCGCATATTGGCCGGCGCAGCAGAAACTGTTGGAATGTGCAGGCCAGTGTTGTCATTTTCGGCATACCACTATGAAAACGATGAAAATGACCTGATGGCTCTTGTCAAGAAGCTATGGTCAGGATACGATGTAATAGTGAGGAATGTGCGGGAAAAAACCTTATTTTGCAGGCAACTTAGGGTTGCAATGGCTTAGGAAGGTTTAAATACCACATTATACATAAAATTAACACGGTAATAATATGACAACTAAACGGCAATTGCTGCTCAGAATCATAAGGGGGCCTAAAGCTGGAATTGGGGATAGTAATGGAAACCCGAAAGGGAAGGCCCATTACCAAGTAAACACAAGGAAAGCGCTTGTGGCCCTGAACCCGTTACAAGACACCATACCTCCTGAGTTCAACCAGACACTCGACCAGTTCATTAAGGGGGACTCTCCTGCAGTTAAAAGATCGGGCATAGGGTTTGATGATATCCCCAACTTTGAGACTAACTCCGCTGTAAAAACTGGAATGCCAGATGATTTTGAAATCCCTGATTTTAGATTTGACAGTGAAAGAGGGCTAAGCCCGTCCATGAGGGGAGTGATAAGCAGCACAAGAAACGTGCCTGCTGATGCAGGAGGCCAGAGGCACGAAAACGCAAGTGGCAATGCCGGAAAAATAGCAGGCATGGAGACTGTATTTGAGTTCATGGAAAAGAGAATGGCTGGACGGGAAAAAATATACGATTTTATGGGAAGGAGGCTTGCAAAGAAAGAAGCACGCGGGCAGGTTTTTGCCAAATTCAGGAGGGTTGAAGCTGCCGTGCTGACTTTTGCTGCTGGAGCATTGATAGTGGCCTCCACAATTCTGTTATTCCCAGCAAAACTTGGGCAAGAGGCTGCAAAAATGAATAATATGCAAAAAATGGAAGAGAGAACGGTGGTTGTTCAGAAATCTGAAGGGCAGGCTGAAAATAAGCTGGCTGAAAATAAGATCATCCGTGTTGGAATGAAAAAGGCGCGCGAGGCAAGCGTGCTGAATTTGATGGAAGCGCTCAACAACAGGCTCACTCCGGATAAGAGGTTGACTCCGGAGCGGCTTGAGGTGTTGGGCAAAGAGGCAGTGGAGCTGAATAAGGGCACAGACATCGGCAGTATGACTTACAAGGTGCCAAAAGGACTTGCAAGCGCATTAGAAAAAGGCGAGGGAAGCCAAGGCTCCGTGGAAATTTCGGTCCCTGGCGGCCAGGAATTCACTGGCGGCACATGGTTTGTTGGCGGAAGCCCGGCGCAGTGAATTAATCTGGCTCGCTGAATTTTTGTCCCAGGTATTTTGCAATCGCCAGTTTCAGCACTTTGTAGGAAAGCAGCGCGCATTTCAGGCGGGATGGCCCCGGGTCAATGCCGATTTCGGACAAAAGCTGCTGCTTGGTAATGGCAAAGGCTGATTTTGTGTCTTTTCCAAGTGCCATGTCAGAGAGCATGGATGCAGACGACAGGCAGATGGCGCAGCCCTGGCCAGAAAAACCAATCCCGCTTACTTCTCCACCAGTAATTTTCAAATCGACTGACAATTCATCCCCGCAAAGAGGGTTGGAATCTTCCGCGTGGGCATCGGCATCTGGCAGTTTGCCCCAGTTGTGCGGATGCTTGTAATGGTCGAGGATATTTTGCCGGTAAAGGGTTTCCCTGTCGCGTGCCATAAAATCATCGCAACTCAAATGCCGAATACTTTCTTCGCATACTTTATCCCGCCAATCAATGCATCAACGTCATCCATATCATTGTAAAGGTAATATGAGGCGCGTGAAGTCGCAGGCACGTTAAGCATATGCATGAGGGGCTGCGCGCAGTGGTGGCCTGAGCGCGTGGCAATGCCCTGCCGGTCAAGCAATGTGCCCAAGTCATGTGCGTGCATGCCTTCAATTGCAAATGAAACGACTCCGGTGCGCTTTGTTGCATCGGAAGGGCCGAAGACAGCGATATCACCGATGTTATTCAGCCCATCTATTGTTTTTTTGGACAATTTTTGCTCATGCTTTGCGATTTTTTGCATTCCGATTTTGTTCAAATAATCTATTGCTGCGGACAAGCCTGCGGCGCCTGCAACATCGGGCGTGCCTGCCTCAAATTTGGAGGGCGCGGAAGAATACGCGGTGGACTGCTCGCCAACTTTTGCAATCATTCCCCCGCCCGATAGGAATGGGGGCAGTTTGTCTAGGTAAGCATCTGAAATGTAAATTACGCCGATGTCAGGGGCAAGCATTTTATGGCCTGAAAAAGCAAGGAAGTCGCAGCCTATCTTTTGCACGTCTATTTTCATGTGCGGGGCAGACTGCGCGGCATCCACCACAACAGGGCAGCCGAATTCGGAATGGGCGTATTTTGATATGCCGCCGACGTCGTTTATGGTGCCAAGCACGTTGGAGGCATGCGAAATTGCAATAAGCGATGGCGTGGCAAGGTGTTTTTGGAAGTTTGCTGCAGTAATTGGATGAGATGCGTCAAATCGCACAAAATCGAGCTTCCTTCCTGTTTTTTGGGCCATCCTCTGCCAGGGCACGAAATTTGAGTGGTGCTCCATGAGCGTGGTGAGAATGTTGCCAGAAGTTAGCAGGTCTGCCATGGAATAAGAGACAAGGTTTATGCTTTCAGTTGTGTTGCGTGTAAAGATTATATTGCGCGATGATTTGGCGTTTATGAATTTGGCGGTTTTTTCCCGAGCGCCTTCATAAATTTCAGTTGCCTCTTCGGCAAGCGTGTGCACGCCGCGGCGGATGTTTGCATTGTGGAGCGAATAGTAATCCGAAATTGCGGCTATCACGCTTTTCGGCTTCTGGCTTGTCGCCGCATTGTCAAGGTAAACCAGACGCTTACCGTGGATTTTCCTCTTGAAAATCGGGAAGTCATTGCGCGCGTTTTTTCCTACTGCCATGATAATCTAACCCCGATTCGGTTTAAGTGCATTCACCCTTTTTTCGATATGCGCCTTTACCTTCGCCCTGCCTGCAAGGTATGGGAAGTCTGAGAGCGTTTCATCAAAAAACCCTGAAACAATGAGCGTGCGGGCGGTTTCAACGTCAAGGCCGCGGCTGCGAAGGTAGGTAAGCTCCTCTTCGGACAGCTCGCCAACGGCAGCCCCGTGCCCTGCCTCCACTTCATTGTTCTCAACATCAAGCGCGGGCATGACGTTTGCTGCGGCATCGTGCGATAGCAAAAGCGCCTTGCCGTTTTGGTGAGTTACCGTGTTTTTTGCTCCGGCATCTATTTTGATGTAGCCCTTGTATGCCGAGCGCGACGAGCCGGTTAGCGCGCCCTTTGCCTTCATCAGGCCTTCAGTGTCAGGCACGTGGTGGTAGGTGCTTGCCTGCAAGTCGGAAAACTGGCGTGCTTGCGCAAAAAACGCCTGCAGCGAGCGCACGGATGAGTGCGGGCCTTCCATGTGGTTCTCAATGCGCGTGCGGCTCGCTGCCCCCCCAAAGGCGCCTGCTAGGTGGAAAAATTTGGAAAACCTGCCCAAGTGCCCATAAATATGGGTGAAAGACCAGTCCGAATCGGAATAGCCTTGCACTGATGCGAGGGAAAGCGATGCATCGTCTTCGATAAAGCACTCGATGACATCGGTATGCAGGAATTTGCCCGCGCCCGATGACGAGCATTCGAGGCTTATTTCCGCTTTTGCGCCTTTGCCCACCACTATTGCGTGGTGAAGGCAGGAATCTGATGATGCTTGCCCTGAAAGCTCGATTTTTGCCTCAGCCCCGGGCTCAACATCCACAAAAAAACCATCCTGCACGTGAAGGGAGTGGAATGCAAGGGCTTTGTCTGGATGGGATGACTTAAGGGAAGAAAAAAATTTGGGGAAAAAATGGCTGCCGAGTTCTGACAGCAAGCTGACTTCCGCACCTTGCGGAACTTTTTGCGGGCGGTGGAGCGAAAAGCCCTGCCCGGCTAGGCGCGAGGCTGAAGCTTCAAAATCCCAGGAGGAAAAATCAAAATATTCGCCTTCTGCCTTAAGCGATGGCCAATTTGCAGCATAGGCGGGAATGAAACTTTCTGGGACAAGCGCGGGCGGCTTGGCGGGAATGCCGCTCATTCAAAGCCCCTCCATTTCCATCTCAATTAGGCGGTTTATTTCAACTGCGTATTCAAGGGGCAGCTGCTTGATGATTGGCTCGATAAAGCCCGACACTATGAGGCGCGTTGCCTCCTCTCCGCTTATGCCCCGGGACTGGAGGTAGAGAAGCTGCTCTGCCGAAATCCGCCCCACCGCTGCTTCGTGGCCTATGCTTACGCGGTTTTCTTCTATTTCCATGCGGGGCACGGTATCTGCCTTGCTTTTTTCATCCAAAATAAGGCCGTCGCAGCGCACCTGCACCTTTGCGCCATGGCAGCCTTTTTTTATGCGTACAAGGCCCCTGTAATTTGTCCTGCCGCCCCCCTTTGCAATCGACTTTGCAATCACGGTTGCGGAGCAGTTCGGGGCTTCCATGATAACTTTTGCCCCGCCATCTTTTACCTGCCCCTCGCCTGCAAATGCAATGTTCAGGTGGTCTGCCCGCGCGCCCTCGCCCACCAGCACCGAGCACGGGTAAAGCATGGTGACTTTCGAGCCAAGCGTGCCTCCAATCCATTCCATGACTGCGCCCGCTTCCACTATCGCCCTTTTTGTGTTGAGGTTGTAGACGTTTTTGCTCCAATTCTGGACAGACGTGTAGCGCACGCGGGAATTTTTCTTTGCGAAAATTTCCACCACTGCGGAATGCAGGCTGTCTTTGGAGTATTGCGGGGCAGAGCAGCCCTCGATGTATTGGAAGCTGCTGCCCTCCTCGCCGATGATGAGGGTGTGCTCGAACTGCCCATATTCAGGGTAATTCATGATGAAGTAGATTTGGAGGGGCTGGTCGATTTTCACGCCGGCAGGCACGTAAAGGAACGAGCCGCCCGACCACACTGCCCCATGAAGTGCGGAGAATTTGTTGTCGCCAGCAGGCACGCAGCGGGTCATGAAGTATTTCCTCACGATTTCCGGATATTCCTGCAGCGCCTGGTCGGTGCCCATGAAAATTACGCCCTGCTCTTCAAGCTTTTTTTGAATGCTGTGGTAGAGCACTTCGGAATCGTACATTGCGCCCACGCCTGCCAGGAATTTCTTTTCCGCTTCCGGAATGCCGAGCTTGTCAAAAGTCTTGTGGATGTAGTCCGGCACTTCCTCCCAGTCGCGCGTTTGGTGGCCTTCTGGCTTGACGTAATATGTGAGATTGTCGAGGTTGAGTTCGGACAGGTCAGCCCCCCATGACGGCATGGGCTTGGACTTGAATATGCGGAACGAGAGCAGCCTTTTTTCAAGCATCCAGTCAGGCTCGTTTTTTGCCGCAGATATTTCGCGCACCACGTTTTCGGTGAGCCCTTCCTCTACTTTGTATGAGAATTTCGGGGGGTTTTTTATCTGGTAGCGCCTGAGGCCGGCTTCTACCATTTCCGCCTCGCTATGCCCTGCAAGCAATGGTGCGGCTGCGATTGGCAAATCGGGCATAATGCCACCTATTCCTGCACCATGAGCGAGCCATAGCCTGACTGCTCGATTTTTGCGGCTAGTTCCTTGTCCCCGGACTGGATTATTTTCCCCTTCGAGAAAATGTGCACGAAGTCGGGCTTGAGGTAGGAAAGTATTCTTGCATAGTGCGTAATTACAAGCAGGCCCGTTTTTTTCTCGTCCCGCACGCGCATTATGCCCTCGGACACGAGCTTGAGCGCATCGACATCGAGGCCTGAATCCACTTCATCCAAAAGCGCGAATTTCGGGTTAATGAGGGCCATCTGAAGAATTTCGCAGCGCTTTTTCTCCCCCCCTGAAAATCCGTCGTTTAGGTAGCGGTCGAGGAACGTCTCATCAACGTGGAGCCTTTCCATTTCCTGCTCCACGAGCCGCTCGAATTCGGCAATGGAAAGAGGGGCCTGCCCTGCCTTTGACCGGTGCGTGTTCACCATGGTGCGCATGAAATTTGCCAAATTAACGCCAGGCACCGCAACAGGGTGCTGGAATGCAAGGAACAGGCCTGCCGTGCTTCTTTCTTCAGGCGGGAGGGAAAGAAGCTCAACGCCCGACAATTTCACGCTTCCGGAAATTTTATATTTCGGGTCGCCTGCAATGGCATAGCAAAGCGTGGATTTGCCGCTTCCGTTCGGGCCCATTATGGCGTGTATTTCTCCGGGCTTGATGTTAAGCGAAACCCCTTTCACTATTTCCTTTTCCTCAATAGACACGCGAACGTCGTTTAATGCCAAAATGTCTGACTCGCCCATGCTATTACCCTTGCAATTGCTTAATGCGCTGCCTGCGCATGCTTTTTGGCTATTTTTGGCGAGAGGCAGGAGCGGCACACCGAAAGCATTTGGTGCTGCATTCCAGGCTGGCCCTCGTGGCGCGCAAGCACGGCTATTTTTGCCATTTCAAACTGGAGGTGCCCAAGTTTTACTTTCCCTGCAAGCATCTTGCCGGATAATTTCATGCACGCATTCATCGCCGATGGCGGAAGCGGCTTCGTGCCGCGCTTGTATTTCAGGTAATAGGAAACCGCTGCAGGCGTAAGCGCCAGGGCTTTGGCAACCCTGCTTCCGCTCCATCCTTCGGATGCAAGGCTTCGTGAAAGGGCGCCTGTGGCGGCAGGCCCCCACATCCAATGAACTTCGTCGCATGGCAGCAGCATATGCTCACATTAACAATTGTTAAGATTAGGCTGAAAATGCTTATAAAACGCTTGGTAAAGGAAGCGGTTAGGGTGGGCGGGCAGCCGAGCCGTTCTTGTATTTTTCGAAAAATTCACGTATGCTTTCCGGCACTTCCTGCCTGTCACCGACCACGGCCTGAAGGCCGTGGTGTGCATTGTTGCCTTCAGGGCTCGGCACGCCACGGTGCTTACTGCCGGCTGAAGCCGGTGGCGTCAATCGACCGCGTCGCAACGCGGTCGGTGCACCGGCGGCCTCGGAAGCCGCCGATTGGCGCACCGTGGCCGGCAAGTCAAAGCCTATTTGAACGCGCCCGGCTTGGCGCCATTTTGCCCGCCCGCCGGCCTGAAGGACGCAACCTCTTCGTCATATGCATAGCCGTCGGCAGGGGTGATGGTTTCTGTGAAAAAGCCATGCCGGATGAAATGCCCGACGATTGTTTTTTTGTCCGAAAAGCCGGTCTGCCTCTTTATTGAAGAGATTATCCTGTCGAGGAAATAGGCATAATACGGGGAATCGCTGCTGCCGCCCCCAAGTGCGAAGAATTTTTCATCCCCCGCATAGCTTGAGAAGCCCATCACCTTGCCATCGAAGCCGATGGTGGCAATGTGGAAGAACCGCAAGCCCCCAAACCTGGAGCAATTAAGCCAGCCGGCGACGTCTTCGGACGACATCAGGGCGGGATAACTGGGGAGCTTGGCCCCTTCCATGGGATGCGTATGCAGCATGGCGCAGCTTTGCGGGGCGGGCATGCAAAATTTTACTTTGCTATTGCTGCGGGAAGCTGCGGCCGGGACAAGGACGCTGCCGCAGGAGATATACCAGCCCATTTCATGCGTGCGGATATCCGGGCACTTTTCAATGTTGGATTTTTCCCTAAGGAGCAAGGCCACCTGCTGCTGGGTGGTTGGAACTGGCGCTTTCCCCGTCTGAACCAACAATGCCATATCAAATCCAGGGATATAAGCGAAATCATATTTATATTTATTTCCAATAACTGACACACTATGCAAATTCAAGCCCCCCGTGCCCGGGGCAGAGGATTTTCCAATCAATGCGGGAGAGTATTTCAAGGCTTTCCCGCATGTTTGCTTCCGCATCCGGCCCTCCGATGTCGGTGCGGCCGTGCACCCCGCCTGCAAAAAGGGTGTCGCCTGAAAGCAAAAGAGAGTGATTTGTTTCAAACAGGCACATGCTGCCCGGCGTGTGCCCGGGCGTGTGGAGGATTTCGAAATGGAAGATGCCAAAATCAAAAGCAGTAAGGAGCGGGGATTTTGAATTAGCGGGAATTTTTATGAATGGAAGAGATTTGCCTTCAAGCGGGTGGATGAATACTTCCTTCCAATCTTTTTCCACCCCGCCAGTGTGGTCAAAATGCCCGTGTGTGAGGAAGCAGGCATCCGGGGTGAAAGGAAGCGAGCCTGAGCCGTCCCCTGAATCTATGATGAGCGTTTTATCCTCATGCCTGAACAAATAGATATTTGAAGTCACTTTTTCGTCATTTTTGCAGTAGCAGGCATTTTCTATCTGCTTGGAAATTATCTGGAAAGATGAAAGCGGAATTTTTCCCATAAAAGCACCGCATCATATGCCGAATTTCCCGGATGGAAGGCAGTGCAGGATATCTTCCGCTTTGCACGAAAGCCTGGATGACAAAACCTTTGCAGCCTGCTCTTTTTCGGTTTTGCCGGGAGTGAGGGCAATTTCCTTTTCAAGTTTGGCAGGGTGGCAGATGGGAAGAACGGACAACTCGCCTGAGGAAAACCCGATTTTGATGCCAAGCGGAGTGGTGCGGAACCATTCCCTTTCTCCCGATAATGCAAAGGCGCCTTTGCCAACACTCCCCCCTCCCGGGGCATGCTTGGACACCTGATGGGAAAACAGGGCATAAACGTCAACAGCCGCCACTCCGGTTTTCCAGGCAGATGAGTAAGAGGCGGCCCACTGGGCTGTCTGATTAAGGGAAGATTTGGCGGTTTCGTCGCCGTTTTTTGCCTGTTCCAGCAGTTTTTTGCCATCTTTTAGTATTGTGGTTGGCGCGCCCTGTATATCGGCATGGAAGAACAAGTCGGATTCGGCGAGGTGCTTTGCCGCCAATTCATCATTCTGCTTGGCATTGCGCCCTGCCGCAACAAGGCTGCCCCACGAAGTGGTGAAGCAGAGGTATTCGGAGAACCATTTTTTCTTCGGTGGTTTTTTCGATTGCGAAGGCAAGCGAGCTTTTTCGGAAGACGAAAAGTTTCCGATTTCGGTTTTGGTTCTTTCGATTTCCTCTTTTATTTTGTCGCGCTTGGCGCGAAGCTCCTTGATTTTGGCGTGAAGGCCCGAAAGAGTGGCGCGCGCCCCAATGCCTATGCTGAATTCTATTTCTCCTTCCATGCTCCCATTGGGCAAGCCAATATATAATATGTTATTGCAAAGCTTGGCATGGATGCGAAACCGCTAATTTTCCTAGTGCTGCTTTCATCTGCTGCATTTGCAGGCAATTTCGAAACAGCGGTGCAGACTTATCTCGAGCCTGGCATGCAGGTGGATGCGATTGCGCTGAACACCGCGAAGGGGAGCGCTTACCTCATCATAATAGAGGGGCAGGAAACGCTACTCATCGGAAACTGGACGCCATCTGCGATAGGGAACGAGGATGAAATCAGGCAGCACCTTGTGCAGAACATAGTGGTGCAGTCAAATTCCAGCGTTGCAAAGCAGGATACAAAGGCTGCAATCTCCGGGCTTGCCGAGATACGTTCAGGGCCGGAATTCATCTGCATCAGATATACTGGGATGGAACACTTGCCGTGCTATGATAAGGACACCTGCAACACTGCTGCGCAGTCCGCTCCCCAGGCGCAGGTAATGGTACAGGCAGACGGGTTCTGGCAGGCCGAAGTGGAATGGGTGGCGCGAAGGACGAGCCTTAACATCACCCTAGCCGAAATCCAAAACCTGCTTGATTCAGGAAGGAACGACAAGGCGGTTGCGGAAAGCATTGCAGGCAACTTAAGCGCCGCAATTTCGGACATGCAAGCGATAAACAGCAACCCACTTATGACAGACTTCTATTTCTGCCCAACCGTGGACTGGCCCTATGCGAAGTGGAGTGAGCTCAAGATGCGCTGGGGTACGATTGCAGCGAGCCTGCAGAGGATTGACGCGCAAAAAGACCGGGCGCACAAAATTGCATCGCGCACGGCTGCGTGGCTTGGCTACATGGAAACGCGGGAGGGCGACTTTGCGAAAATGAAGGAAAACCTCGGGCTCCGGAAGGAGGCAATTGGAAAGAAGCTGGCAGCATACAACAAAATCATCGAGGATGACTTGAAACTTTCTGCGAAATTCGGCAATTTCAGCGCCCAGAGCGCTTTTGCCATACAGGCTGGGAATGCAGGGCAATATCGGGGGGCGCTCACAAGCTACGACACACTTGGCGCGCAGGCAAATTCAATTGAGAAATCCCTTGATGGCAGCCTCGGGTTTTTCAATTCATCAAGGAAAGCCCTTGAAAATGCGAAGAAAGCAGAGCTTAAGATAAAGGAGGCCGGTTACGATGGCACTGCAAGAGGGATAGAGCGGCAAATCGATGATTTGAATGACACGCTATCAGATACGCCCAAGGCATCGGCACTGCCCGCGCTTTCGGAAAAGGCGGGCAAAATAGAGACAGACGCGCTTTCCGCGCTTGCGGCAGCAAGCCTTGGAATTGAAAGAAGCGGGGGGGAAGCAAATGCGAGCGCTGTGGAAAACCCTGCGCAGGCAGCAAAAAATGCAAGCAGCGCTAAAAAAAATACCACCCGAGGCCAGCCCCCGCCTAGCAGCGCGCCAGCAGCCCCGCTCTTGCCCTGCGTATTGCCCACGGCATTGGTTGGGATGATAGGGCTTGCGGCTGGAACTAAAAGGCGGTTGCAAAAATGAGAAGCATAATAATTGACACTAGCTTTTGGCTCCTGCCATTTGAGAGGAAAGTGGATATTTTCGAGCAGATGGAAAGGCTTCTTGAAGAGCCATTTGTTGCAGTAGTGCCGGCGCCTGTGCTGTCCGAACTCGGGGCAATGGCACGGGGAGTGGGAAGGCGCGCGATTGCGGCGCGGGGCGCGCTTTCGTTGATTGAGAAGAAGAAAGGCAAATGGCTTGAAATAGACCCCCAGCGCGGGGCAGCGGACGGCGTGATAATAACTGTGGCGCTGCAGCGGGGCGCGATTGTGGCGACAACAGACTCAGGCTTGCGAAGGCGCTTGAATGGAAAGAAGGTGAACTGCATCACGCTGCGCGACCTGCACAAGGTGGATTTTGCCTGAAAACAGCATCTCGTGCATCGCCATAAGGTTAAAAAAGCCAGTCATACTTAACGTCGGTATTAACTAGATACAGGGAGGTAGAACAGGTCATGCAAAACGCAATTCCACCATTATTCGGAATGAACATTGACCCGCTTGAGCTGGTGTTTGGCATCAGCATCATTGGCGTGCTCGTTGCAGTCTATTTTGCGCGATACGTGCTTGGGCAGCCAAAGGGGCCTGCGAAAATGCAGGAAATTTCAGATGCCATCCGCGAAGGGGCGGAGGCGTTCATCAAGAGGCAGTACACCACCATTGCGGTGCTTGCCATTGCGGCAACAATAGTGCTTTACGTCGCATACGGAGTGCTTTCCGGAAAGCCCGACACCGCATACAAGACGGGAGTTTCATTCATAATTGGTGCGGCATGCTCCGCAATAGCCGGAATCATCGGCATGTGGATTGCGGTGCGCGCGAACCTGCGCACGGCAGCCGCAGTTGACTCTTCAGTCTCAAAGGCGATTACAATTGCGATGCGAGGCGGCGCGGTGAGCGGCCTGCTCATCGTGGCAATGTCGCTCATGGGCGTGTCGCTCGTATTCATTCTTCTTGGGGCAGATCCGAAGACCACGCCGTTCCAAATCGTAGGGTTTGGCTTTGGCGCATCATTCGTTGCATTGTTTGCCCAGCTTGGAGGGGGCATTTACACAAAGGCTGCCGATGTCGGCGCCGACCTTGTGGGCAAGGTTGAGGCAGGCATTCCGGAAGACGACCCTAGGAATCCGGCTGTGATTGCAGACTTGGTAGGAGACAACGTGGGCGACTGCGCAGGGCGCGGCGCTGACTTGTTCGAGTCAACTGCTGCCGAAAACATCGGTGCGATGATTCTCGGCGTTGCGCTTTATCCGGTGTTCGGGGTGGCGGGCATCATGTTCCCCCTTGTGGCGCGCGCATTCGGCATTATCGCATCCATTGTGGGCGTATTGTCCGTGAAGGCATCGGAAAAGGAAGACCCGATGAAGGCGCTGAATCGGGGCTACTATGTCACTTCGGTTCTTGCGGCACTGTTCTTCTACGTGGCCGTGCAGTGGCTGCTTAATGGCAACATGTACTTCTTTGCCGCTGGCATGGTAGGCTTGCTGCTTTCGGTGGCATTCGTTTACATCACCCAATACTATACCGAATACAAGTACAGGCCGGTCCGGTCTATTGCTGAGGCATCAAAGACGGGCCCTGCGACAAACATAATCGCAGGATTTGCGGTCGGGCTTGAAAACACCGGAGCAGTGACAGTTGCGATAGCAATTGCGCTGTTTGCGGCATTCTGGCTCGGAGCCAACTCGGGCGTGCCGAACGGCGGCTTGTATGGCACCGCCATTGCAACGATGGGCATGCTGGCAACTGCCGCTTACATACTTGCGATGGATACGTTCGGGCCGATTACCGACAACGCGGGAGGCATTGTGGAAATGTCAGGCTCGCCAAAGCATGTTAGGGAGAAGGCAGAGCGGCTTGACGCGGTTGGCAATACGACCAAGGCATTGACAAAAGGATATGCCATCGGTTCGGCTGCGCTTGCGGCTTTCCTGCTGTTCTCCGCATACATGGACGAGGTGAGCCTGATACTCGCGGAAAAGGGGCTTCCGGCATTCAAGAGCGTGGACATCGCGAAAGTCGAAGTATTCATTGGCGCAATGCTCGGCGCCATGCTGGTGTTCCTGTTCTCGGCGCTTGCGATACGGGCTGTCGGAGACACGGCGCAATACATCATACAGGATGTGCGCAGGCAGTTCAAGAACAAGGGGATACTTGCAGGCACGGTGAAGCCGGACTATGCAAGCTGCGTTGATTTGACCACCAAGGGGGCGCTTCGCAACATGGTGCTGCCCGGGGCGGTTGCCATCCTTTTCCCAATACTTGTGGGCTTCTTGCTCAAGTATGAGGCAATGGCGGCATTCCTCATGGTGGGCACGATTGCCGGCATCATGATGGCGACGGTGTTCAACAACTCCGGCGGCGCATGGGACAATGCGAAAAAATACATTGAAACGGGCGCGCTTGGAGGAAAGGGAAGCGATGCGCACAAGGCGGCGGTGGTTG
>ORJL010566910.1_pt1 | contig 20005 bp, 18 predicted proteins | sample 1779941 | NCBI WGS metagenome assembly ORJL01 (sample SAMEA104232317, study PRJEB22302) | groundwater metagenome | biome: forest; feature: aquifer; material: groundwater | place: USA | collected 2011-08-07 | depth 5.8 m | reverse complement strand
TCGGCGCACCGGCCAAGAACTGGCGGCAGGGCGGTTATCTGGAAAAGGGCAGGGTGCCCAAAGATCCCTGGGATCATGATTTTGTCTACATCTCGCCGGGCGGACACGGCGATTTCGACCTCAGTTCTCCGGGGGCGGATGGCGAACCGGGGGGCGAAGGGAAAAATAAGGACATCAACAACTGGGAACTCGATTGAAAAAAAATGGCTATACCCTCGTAGAGTTAGCCTTAGTTGTCTTCCTGTTGGGACTGATGCTGACGCTGGCCGTGCCTAAGGTCCGCGAAAATCTCCTTAGCGACGGCTTGAAATCCACGGAACGGCGTTTAATCGGCGCGATCCGGCAATTGCGGGCCGATGCCGTGCGGGAACAGGTTGATTATGTCTTGGCTTTGGACTTGGATAGTCCGGGCTTTTGGACCTACAGTCAGGACATGACGCCGGAAAAGCGCGACGAAATGAGAAAGAAGTCCGTTCAATTTCCCGCGGGCGTCAAGATCAAAGATGTTTCGCAGCTCGGTCTGGAAAATAAGCCCGACGGCGAAATCGTCATAAAATTCTACCGGCAGGGCCACATTCAGCCGACGGTCATTCATCTCGCCCAGGAAGAACGGTTTGCTACCATCGTCCTGTCGCCATTTCTCAGCAACCTTAAAGTCTACGATACATATGCCGAGATTACGCCGGAAGGAATGGAAACAGAATAATTATCCTTGACTTCTTTTAAGGCCTGTGTTCTTATCGGGCCGTATTCAGTGTCGAGGGCTAACAAACAATGGGTCGTTCAATGGATTATGGAAAGAACTTTTATCGCTGGTACTTTTATTACTTTCCATTGGCCTGCCCAGGGAGCCCGAGGAGATAAGAGGTCATAAATCGGGAAAATAAGCCAAGGGCAGACCAAAAAGGGCTGCCCTTGGCTGTTTGTTTTTATAGCCATGGTGGCCGGATTCACCATGGCTTTTTTTATCTCTTTTTTCGGTCGGCATCTCCTGAGGATAAGGAACCGGGGACGAGCAAAGGCGAAGCGGATTTCATTTTAGGAGGACGAGAAGTGATAATCATCATGAAACAGAAAGCTACGGAAGAGCAGGTAGACAAAGTAGTGCAGTGGATCGAGTCGATGGGTTACAGTGCCTATCCCTCACGGGGAGTGGAAAGGACCATCATCGGGGCCATCGGCGACGACCGGGGTAAAGCGGCGTTAAAGGCGGCGGAGCTGCTTTCGGGGGTGGAGAGAACAATGCCCATCTTGAAGCCCTACAAGCTTGCCAGCCGGGAGGCGCGGGCGGAAGATACGGTCATCACTGTGGGGAAGGTCGCGATCGGCGGGCCGCAGTTCGTAGTCATGGCTGGTCCCTGCGCCGTGGAAAGCGAGGAGCAGATGCTGGAAACGGCGCGGCTGGTGAAAGAAGGAGGGGCGCAGATCCTGCGAGGCGGCGCCTTTAAGCCCCGCACCTCTCCTTACAGTTTCCAGGGCATGGAAGAGGAAGGCCTGAAGATCCTGGCGCGCGTGCGGGAAGCAACGGGGCTCCCGGTCATCACGGAGGTGATGGACACCGCCGAGGTGGAGCTGGTGGAAAAATACACCGACATCCTGCAGATCGGCGCCCGGAACGTGCAGAATTTTCCCCTGCTCAAGCGGGTAGGGCAGGCCAGGAAGCCGGTTTTGCTGAAAAGGGGGATGATGACTACCATCGAGGAACTGCTTATGTCGGCCGAATACATACTTTCCGCGGGCAACGAACAGGTAATCCTCTGCGAAAGGGGCATCCGGACCTTCGAAAATGCCACAAGAAACACCCTTGACATAAGTGCCGTGCCTGTTCTAAAGGAATTGACCCATTTGCCGGTGATCATCGATCCCAGCCATGCCGCCGGACATTGGCAGTATGTAATCCCGCTCAGTAAGGCGGCCCTGGCGGTGGGTGCGGACGGACTCTTGGTGGAGGTGCATCCCGAACCGGAAAAAGCCATATCCGACGGCCTGCAATCCCTGAAGCCCAAGAAATTCCGCTTGTTGATGGAAGAATTGCGGGAGCTCGGGACGGTTCTCAACAAGAGGGTACAAGATTAGCGATGAAGACCATCACGCTTAGCCTCCAGGGAAGTCAGTCTTTATCTTACGATATCCGTGTCGGTTACGGCATTGGCGAACGTATTAGTGCAATCCTGGCGGAACTGGGGATTGCCGGGCGGTATGTCGTGATTACCGATACCCATGTCGCCGACCTTTACGGCCGCCGGCTGATCGAGGATTTGAACCGGGCCGGCCTGCCCGCGGGAATAATCACTTTCCCGGCCGGAGAGGCATCCAAGAATATCGGCACCGCGCTGGAGATCGTTCGGCAACTCCTGCAGACGGGCGCTGACAGGAAGACGGCGCTGCTGGCCCTGGGGGGCGGCGTGGTAGGCGACGTCACCGGTTTTGTCGCTTCCCTCTACATGCGTTCCCTTCCTTACCTGCAGGTTCCCACCAGCCTCGTTGCCCAGGTGGACAGCAGCATCGGGGGCAAAACGGCCATCGATCTTGCAGAAGGGAAAAATCTCCTGGGGACCTTTTATCAACCGCGGGCCGTCCTGACGGATCCCCTTTTCCTGGATACCCTGCCCGAAGAAGAGTTTAGAAACGGGCTGGCGGAAGTCGTCAAGTACGGCATCATCGATCCGGGAGAACTCTTCGCTTTGCTCGAAGCGGAAATGACCGCCCTTAAACAACTGGACAGGGAAGTCCTGACCCGGGTCATTGAAAAGTGTTGCGAGATCAAAAAGGGATTGGTGGAAATCGATGAAAGGGACCAGGGACCGCGCCATTTTCTTAATTTTGGCCATACGCTGGGGCATGCCCTGGAGGCTGCCTCCGATTACCGGCTGACCCACGGCCGGGGTGTTTCCCTGGGGATGATGGCCGCTCTGCGCCTGTCCGAAAGAATCGGCGATTTGCCCGGACGCGACCGAAAAAGGGCTGAACAGCTGATTGAACGGACGGGATTGCCGACGGCCATTCCGCGGGAGATATCAACGGAGCTGATCCTGTCTAAGTTAACGGCGGATAAGAAGAAATCGGGAGCGACCATTAATTTTGTCCTGATCAGGAAAATAGGGGCGCCTTTCGTTACGGGCGAGGTTACGGAAGGGCTGTTACGGGAAACGATTGAAGGGCTTAAAGGATGACCTTAGCACGGCTGCTGAAATTACGGGATGGGATCGTGCAAGTGGACCGGGAGATGGTGCGCTTGCTCAACAAAAGGGCGGGATTGTCTCTGGAAATCGGCAAAATTAAGGCAAAATTGGGCCGGGCGGTCTATGACCCTTCCCAGGAACAGCGGATCTATGAAAACCTGGCCGAGAACAACGAAGGCAGCCTGCCGCTAAAATCCCTGCAGGCCATCTTCCGGGAAATCATTTCCGCTTCCCGGGTCCTGCAAAGCCCTGTAACGGTGGCCTATCTCGGACCGGAAGGCACTTATGCCCACCTGGCGGCCCAATGCCAGTTCGGTTCGAGCAGCCAGTTTTCTTCCCAGACCTCGATCGCCCGTGTTTTTGAAGAGGTGGAAAAAGGAAAGGTCAATTGGGGGGTGGTCCCGGTGGAGAATTCCGTTGAAGGTTCCGTAAACCTGACGCTGGACCGGTTGATTACGACGACCTTAAGTATCCGCGCGGAAATCCTGCTGCCCATTCACCACTGCCTTTTGTCGAAGCAGGGCGGGATGAGCGGCATCAAGAAAGTATATTCCCATCCTCAGGCCCTGGCGCAATGCCAGGAGTGGTTGCGCTTTAACATCCCCCGGGCGGTTCCCGTTGCCGTAGAAAGCACGTCCGCTGCTGCCAAAAAGGCTGTTGAAGAGGAGGGCGCGGCGGCGATCGGCAGCAAGTCAGCCTCGGAGATCTACGGGCTTGCCGTCCTGGCCGAGGGGATCGAGGATAAATCGTCGAATACGACAAGGTTTTTGGTCGTCGGCGAGGGTAGCGGCGAAGCCACGGGAAATGATAAGACTTCGCTGCTCTTCGGTGCTCCCGACACGCCCGGCGCCCTCTGCCGGATACTCCAGACCTTTGCCGACCGGGGAATCAACATGATGAAGATCGAGTCTTACCCGGTGAAGGACAGGCTTTGGGAATACCTGTTTTTTGTGGATATCACCGGCCATGTGCAGGATGCAAAGATCAGGGAAAGCCTGGACGATCTGAGGCAGAAGACCACTTTTCTCAAGATCCTGGGTTCTTATCCCCGGAGCGAGGCCATTAAATGATCTGCATTCCCGTGGTGGCCGCGCGGCAGTCGGAGGCGCTCAGGATCATCGAGCGGGCGGCAGGCCTGGCCGACATTCTGGAACTGAGGATGGACCTGCTGGCCGACGGGAAGGTCGCGGAGTTGATCGCTGCGGCCCGGTCCGCTGCGCCTGACCTGAAGGTCCTGGTGACGAACAGGGCGGTTCGGGCCGCCGATTTCCGGGATGAGAAGCGGCGGGTCGGGGTCTTGCTGGAGGCGGTTGATCAGGGAGCGGATTTTGTGGATATCGAACTGGCGACGGCAGCCGCCTGGAGAGAGGAGATGCTCGCCGCCATTGCCGCCCGTCAAAATCGCACCGCCCTGATCGTTTCCCATCACGATTTTCGTCAAACTCCCTCGCCCCTGACCTTAAGGTCATACTTTAAGAAAAGTGTGCAGGCGGGGGCCGGGGTAGTCAAGATCGTGACCACGGCCCGTAAGCCGGAAGATAACCTGGCCGTCCTCGGCCTGATACCTTATGCCGGCGAGCGCAAGGTGCGGATTGTCGCTTTCTGTATGGGGGGGCTGGGCAGGATCAGCCGGGTAATGGCTCCCCTCATGGGGGCGTTGTTTACTTTTGCGGCGCTGGAAGAGGGGGCCGAATCGGCGGACGGCCAACTAACCGTCGGGGAGATGAAAGAAGTGCTAAATATCTTAAAGCCTTCCCCTGTGCTGAAGAAATGAGCGGCTTTCAGGAAGACATCTATGCCGTGATCGGCAATCCCGTGGGCCACAGCCTGTCGCCCCTGATGCACAACAGCGCCTACCGGGAGATGGGGCTGGCGGCGCGCTATGTAGCTTTTACAGTTGCTGACCTGGAGAATGCCGTCCGGGGGATCAGGGCTCTGGGCATCAAAGGGGTGAGCGTCACCATTCCGCACAAGGTGGAGGTGATGAAATATCTCGATGACGTGGATGAGGAGGCCCGGCAGATCGGGGCCGTAAACACGATTATCAACGATCAGGGGAGACTGCGGGGCGCCAATACGGACTGGCTGGGCATCGTCCGAACGCTCCGGGAGGCCATGGATATTAACGGCCGGACCTTCGTGGTGTTGGGGGCCGGCGGGACGGCGCTGGCGGCGCTTTACGGCCTAGCCAGGGAGGGAGGCCGGCCGGTGGTGGTGAACAGAACGATGGCCAAAGGCGAGCAATTAGCCAAGGCCTGGGGATGTCCTTTTTACCCCCTGGCGGAGATCGGTGCGCTCAGGGCGGACTGCCTGATCAATACCACCCCGGTGGGCATGTATCCCCGGGTTGGCGCATCGCCGCTTCCCGCCGCGGTACTGGGTAATTTTCACTGGGTGCTGGACGTTATCTACAATCCGTTGTCGACCAGGCTCCTGCGTGATGCCGGAGCGGCGGGATGTGGGATTTTATCGGGTTTGGACATGTTTGTGCATCAGGGTGCGGAACAGATTCGGCTTTGGACCGGCCGGGATGCACCCCGTTTGCTTATGCGCGAGGTGGTGAAGGATCATCTCTTACCAAGGGGCAATAGAGGAGGCCATGAAGGAAGTCAAACCACTCACTAAATTGGATGCCGTCGTCAAGATTCCGGGCTCGAAGAGCTATTCGCAGCGGGCCCTCGTTATCGCCACCCTGGCCGAGGGGACGTCTTCCCTCCGCAATCTGCTTTTCGCCGAGGATACCGAGTACATGATGGCGGCCCTTTGTCTGCTGGGCGTGGAGATAACGGAGACCGGCGACGAGGTCCTGGTCAAGGGAACGGGAGGACGGATCATAAGCCCCGGTAAACCGATCTTTTTGGGGAACAACGGCACGGCGCTGCGTTTTCTCACCTCGGCGGTCTCACTGGGCGAGGGACGTTTTGTCCTGACCGGGGAAAAGCGCCTCCGTGAACGGCCGGTAAAGCCGCTTATCGACGCCCTGGCGAAACTGGGCGTGCTGGTCCGTACGGAGGAGGGCAGCGGGTTTCCCCCTGTCACCATCGATGCCCGGGGACTGGACGGCGGCAATGTGACTTTCAGTAACGTCGCCAGCAGCCAGTACATCTCTTCCCTGCTCATCAGCGCACCTTATGCCCAGGGGGACGTGGAAATCAAGTTGCACGGACATACTGTTTCGCAGCCCTATATTGAAATGACTCTGGAGGCGATGCGCCTTTTTGGCGTGGAGGTGGGAAGAGAGGGAAAGGACCAATTCCGCATCAAAAGCGGACAACGTTACGGGGCGCGGCCCTATACGGTGGAAGGCGACGCTTCCACCGCCTCGTATTTCTTCCTGGCCGCTGCCCTTTGTCGGGGCCGGGTAAGGGTCCTTAATATCAATCCCCTTAGTCTGCAAGGGGACATTCGTCTGTTGGAAACGCTGGAAAATCTGGGCTGTACCGTTGTCCGGGGCGACGATTGGGTGGAAATCACGGGCGGGGCGCTCCGGGCCGGCGACTATACCATCGATATGGGGGATATGCCCGACATGGTGCCTACCCTGGCTGTGCTGGCGGCGTTCCGGGAGGGCCGGACCGTGATCGACAACGTCTCTCACCTGCGCATTAAAGAGAGCAACCGGATCGCGGCCCTGGTCAGGGAAATAAGCAGGATGGGGGTTGGGGCGGAAGAAACCGCCGATGGTCTCATCGTTACCGGCGGCCGGGTGCAGGCCGCCGAAATCGAGACCTATAACGACCACCGGATCGCCATGAGTTTCGCTATTGCCGGCCTGGTTGTTCCGGGGATGAAGATTGTCAACCCGCAATGCGTAGGCAAATCCTTCCCGACCTTTTGGGAGGAGTTGGAAAGACTGAACAATGAACAGTGATATATGCTGTCATTACCGCAGGCGGGAATGACTAATGATCTAAGCCGGGAACAAATATTTTGAACCGAGGCAATAAAATAATTTTGATCGGTTACCGTTGTACAGGTAAAACCTCCATCGGCAAAAGGCTGGCCGGGCGTCTGGGGCTGCCCTTTGTCGATACCGATGAACTCGTGGAAAAGGGCGCCGGAAAAACCATCCGGGAAATGGTGAACGTAAGCGGCTGGGCCTTTTTTCGCCGGCAGGAGCGAGAGGCAATCAAGTCGTTGACATCGCTGGATCAAAGCGTCATAGCTACGGGAGGCGGGGCCGTCATGATCGAGGATAACGCCGCTGACCTCCAAAAGGAAGGCGTCTTGATCTGGCTGGCGGCGGACGAAGAAACGATCCGGAAAAGGATGCTGGCCGACGCCGCGACGGCGGAACAGAGACCTTCCCTTTCCGGGGAGGACCTCAGCAGGGAAATTAGCGAGACACTGGCCGTAAGGACGCCGGTTTACCGGCGGTTGGCGGATTACGTGGTCGATACGGGAAGAGCGGGGATAGGGGAAAGCGTAGAGAAGATTGTGGAGTTTCTGCTTTCCCGGGGTTGATGAAAGCGTAAGAAGTCTAAAGAACGCCTGATGACGTCATTCCGGTCCCAGGGGGATAAACTTCAGCCGGAATCCAGGTTTTTAATTACTTATGCCGCATCTGGACCCCGGTTTTCACCGGGGTGACTACGTTTTACGAAGTCGTCAGGATTAAGAGGAGGGTAGGATGTCGGGAAATTCCATCGGTGAGCTTTTCCGGGTGACCACTTGGGGCGAATCGCACGGACCGGCCCTGGGAGCGGTGGTCGACGGATGTCCGCCGGGTCTTGATCTTACGGAGAGTGATATCCAGAAAGAGTTGGAAAGGAGAAGGCCCGGCCGGCTCGCCTCGGCCTCGGCCCGCAAGGAACAGGACTTGGTGGAGATCCTCTCGGGCGTTTTTGAAGGGAAAACGACGGGGACGCCCATTTCGCTCCTCATCCGCAATACCGATGCCAAAAGCCGCGATTACGACGATATTAAAGACCTTTTTCGCCCCGGTCACGGTGATTATACCTATTACCATAAATACGGCTACCGCGATTACCGGGGCGGTGGACGATCTTCCAGCCGGGAAACGGCGGCGCGGGTGGCCGCCGGTGCTATTGCCGCCCGCGTGATCGCCGGAGCGGGGATCGAGGTTGTGGCCTATACCAAGGCTATGGGCGGCATCACGATCAGCCAGTCCTGGCAGGAGCTGCTGGATGTTTCCCGGGATGAATTGGGGCAAAATAAGCTCTTGTGTCCCGACCAGCAGGCCATGGAAAAAATCGAAGAGCGCCTGGCGCAGGCCAAGCAGGAGGGCGACTCTTTAGGCGGCATCGTGGAGATTATAGTGCGCGGCTGCCCGGCCGGTCTGGGGGAGCCGGTTTTCGACAAGATGGATGCCGACCTGGCCAAGGCCTTGATGGGTATCGGCTCGATCAAAGGCGTGGAAATCGGCGCCGGCTTCCGGGTGGCGGAAATGAGGGGTTCGGAAAACAACGATCCCCTGTCCCCGGGGGGGTTCCTTTCGAATCATGCCGGCGGCATTCTGGGCGGGATCACCAGCGGCCAAACCCTGGTCATCAGGGTGGCGACCAAGCCCATACCGTCGATCGGCAAGGTTCAGCAAACTATTGATCTTCACGGTAAGGCGCGGGAACTGATAGTCCGGGGAAGACACGACGTGGCCACGATCCCCCGTATCATTCCGGTCTGCGAGGCAATGGTGAATATTGTCCTGGCGGACCATCTCTTACGGCAGAGGGCGGTCAGGGGATGAAGGATATCCGGATAGGGGTCATCGGCGGTACCCGGGGCATGGGCAAATGGTTCGCCGCTTTCCTGAAAGACCAGGGTTACGTCGTGCATGTTTCCGGAAGGAACTCCGGTCTGACGATGGGCGAAATGGCCGCCCGTTGCCAGGTGGTGGTGGTGAGCGTACCCATCGGCGTTACTGCCGGGATCATTGCGCAGGTGGGTCCCCTGATGGGGGAAGAATCCCTGCTCATGGACCTGACGTCGCTGAAAAGCGAGCCGGTCCGGGCCATGCTGAAATTCTCCCGGTCGGAGGTCATCGGTTGCCACCCGCTTTTTGGGCCGCAGGTCCCCTCACTTACGGGTCAAAATGTCATCATCTGCCCTGCCCGGGGGAATAGATGGCTTCCCTGGCTGAGGGATTTGTTGACCGGGGGCGGCGCCCGGATTACCGAGGCCGGGCCGGAGAAGCACGATGAAATCATGTCCATTGTGCAGGGATTGAATCATTTCAATACGATTATGATGGGCTTGGCGCTTAGCTGGACGTCTGCCCCCCTGGCGCAGCTCGACGGATTTACAACCCCTTTCTTTGACGCCAAGGTGGGAATGGTGAGGAAGATTTTCTCCGAAAATCCCCGCCTCTATACGGAAATCATCTGCAATAATCCTGATCTGGCGAGAATAATCGAAATTTACCGGCAAGTGCTGGAGGAGATAAAACCCCACATTGTCCACGGTGACGCCGAGGAGTTGACCGCCATTCTTGCCCAAGCCGCTCACCGCCTCTGGCCGCCCGGGGATTGATTAATGGGGCGTGGCCTTTAATATAAGGGGGCGGCCTTTTGGTCTATCAGCACATCGATGGAGTACGGGTCCGGGCGGACTTCTCAGCGGACAGAAAATACCGGTACCGGTTGGAAGTAACCAGAACGGACAGCACCGGAGCGGGTCTTACGGTCTGCTTGATCATGCAGAATCCCAGCTATGCCAGTGAGACAATGGCCGACCGGTCGGTACAATTTGTGGAAAAGATTGTCTTTCTGGGAAACAGGCCTGAATTTGCGGGTGTGGACAGGTTGATTGTGGTCAACTTGTATGGTCTTATCCAGACCAGGGGTTTCGTCCCCAGTGCGGAGCAGAGCGGCCCGCGCAATGATGCGGCGATTGAGGCGGCGATCGCTGAGTCCGATATTGTAATCATGGCCTGGGGTTCTTCCCGCTTCCCGGCCGAGCGGGAGTCATTTGTCCGGGAACTTCTCCAAAGACATTCCGGCAAGGTTCTCCTCAGGACAAAATCTCACCCCTCGCGGGGCCGCGCTGAAGGATTTATCCAATCCTACCCGCTGTAATCTTTTCAAAAAAAGATGCCCTCAGGTTTTTGCTTGACACATGTTCAAAATCAGCTATTCTAAAATTGAATGATAAGCTGTTTTAATTTCCTGTAAGGAATTTCATAAATCCCGCGTTGCGGGACGAGAAAGGAGGTGAGGCAGGATGAAGAAGGCAGTGAGTAAAGAGGCCCTTGCTAAGGAAGCGGCATTCTGGTCACGGTTCACCAAAGCCGTAAAAGAGAATCCTGGCAAGCTATGCCACAAGTGAAAAGCTTGAAAAAGTTGAAGTTGCCGGTCGGCAACGACGAAGGGAAGGGTCCCGAGGTTTAAGGAGAGGTGGGGCCGCCGACAGGCGTGCCGCATCAAATCTTTCAACCTTTGGACCCTTTTTTAAATTCTTCTAACCTCGCTAACTTGGATCGGGAAGGGCCTATGTCCAGCAATGAAAGCCATGAATTTTTCATCCAGTGGCATCTGACGGAAAGGTGCAACCTCCAATGCACCCACTGCTATCAAACCGGTAACAGCGGTACAGAACTGTCTTTGGCGGAGGTGGAAGCTGCGGTGGACGAGGTCGGCGATATGCTGGAGACCTGGACCACCCACTACGGACTCCCTTTTTCACCAAGCTTCAATATTACGGGAGGCGAGCCCTTTCTGAGAAAGGATATCTTTGAAATCCTCGGAATAATCGGGAGCCGGGGATATGAAATATATCTTCTTTCCAACGGAACGCTTGTTTCTAAGGAAAAAGCTAATAAGCTTGCGCAGCTCGGTATCAAGGGGGTGCAGGTCAGCATCGAAGGGCCGGAAGAGATTCATGACGGGATCAGAGGCAGGGGCAGTTTTTCGCAATCGCTTCGGGGCATCGGGAATCTCCTGGCGGCTGGTCTTAACGTCTCCCTGAACGTTACCTTGTCGGAAATAAATGCCGACTATTTTCCCGACCTCGTTGCTCTCTCTTCGTCGCTGGGGGTTCAGAAACTCGGTTTTTCGAGGCTTGTCCCGGCCGGCAGGGGTGAAAAGCTGGTACCGGACATGCTGGGGAAAGGGAGGGTCAGGAAAATTTACGAACAAATATTCTCCCTTGAGGTGCCGGGACTGGAAATTGTCACCGGCGATCCGGTGGCATCGCAGATGCGCTCCGCCTTTGACGGCGCTGATGCCGGTCCTGTGCCAAAAGGGGGCTGTGCCGCCGGGCTTTCGGGTTTGACCCTGTTGCCGGACGGCACGATCGTCCCCTGCCGCCGACTCTTCATCCCTCTGGGGAATATTCGCCGGGATTCACTCCGGGAGGTCTGGGCGACAGCGGAGGTTCTTACGGCGCTCCGGGACCGGGATAGATACGGGGGGAAATGCGGTGCCTGTGTACGCTGGGCAAATTGCCGGGGCTGCCGGGCTATTGCCTATGCTTTCTCAGGAATGCAGGGAGCTGGCGACTTCCTCGCTGAAGACCCCCAGTGTTTTTTGTAGCAAAAAGCTGAAAAATATTAGCCGGGATTATTCCGTCCCCTAGCTCATTTGCCGATACAGAAGTGGGAAAAGATCTGCTCCAGGAGTTCCTCGTCCGTCGTCCGGCCCGCAATCTCACCCAAAGTCGTAAGCGCTTCCCGGATATCGATAGCGACTAATTCAGCCGGCAACTGGTCCAGGGCTCCTTTCCGGGCCTGGGATAAGAGGGCGGCCGTTCTTTCCAGGGCGTTTTTATGGCGGATATTGCTGATTACAACATCCGTGCTTCCGTCACTGTCGCCGCAGTGGAGGTTCCGGGAAATGGCATCCCTAAGCTCGTCCAGACCCTGGCTGTATTTTGCCGATATGCTCAATACTTCCCCCGCCGGCTGTAACACCCTGATCTCGTTTTCCTCGAGTGCCGGGGGCAGATCACTCTTGTTGATCGCGATCAGGAGCGGACGGCCCGCCAGGTCGGTTATCAGCCCGCGGTCCTCATCGCCGAGGCGTTCGCTGCCGTCAAGGATTAAGATCACCAGATCGGCGCGGTCCATCCTGGCGCGCGTGAGGGCTATGCCTTCTCTTTCGATGATGTTTTCCGGCGTTCTCAGGCCGGCAGTATCGGTAAGTTTGACCGGCACCCCGGAGATGTTGACGAACTCCTCGATAAAATCCCTGGTTGTTCCCGGCTGGGGACTGACGATGGCCCTTTTTTCACCAAGCAGGGCATTGAGAAGGCTGGACTTGCCCACATTGGGTTTGCCTGCCAGGACCACCTGTGCGCCCTGGCGCTGAATTCTGCCCCGGTCATAGGTGGACAGCAAGTCCTGCAATTTACGGATGACGCCGGTAAGCGCTGCTGCTACGTCGGTGGCCGGCAGGCCCCGGTCAGGGGAAATTTCTTCTGCGGCAAAGTCGATGGTTGATTCCAGCAGGGCAAGGGCAGCGATCATCTCCTGACGGATATCGTTTATCTTCCCCGACAAGCGGCCCTTGAGGTGAGAGAGGGCCTGCTGCTGACCGCCGGAGCTCGGGGCCGCAATCAGATCGGATATGGCTTCCGCCTGGGCCAGATCCAGGCGGAAGTTCAAGAAGGCCCGTTTCGTGAATTCGCCCGGCTCTGCGGGGCGGCAACCCAGAGCGACTGCTTCCTGAAGGACCGAGTGCAGGATCTGTTGTCCGCCGTGGCAATATACTTCCAGGGTATCTTCGCCGGTGTAGGAGCGGGGCTTTTTCATGAGGACGAGGAGCACCTCGTCCAGGACGGCGCCGGAAGCGGAGGCGACAATGTCACCGTGGTAGAGTCGATGGCTCTCGAAGGCAGTTATCTTCTGGGCCGGTTTGAACAGGCCGCGGGCGATTTCTTCCGCCCGGGGACCGCTGATCCGGATGACGCCGAGGCCTCCTGTGCCGGGGGGCGTGGCAATAGCGGCAATTGTATCGTTCCAGGCCAAGCTAATCCTTCTTTACCGGAACGATGATAAGTTTTCTATATTCGCCTTCGCCCCGGCTCTTAGTGGTGATGCCGGTTTCATCCTGCAAGGCCAGATGAATAATGCGGCGGTTGTGGGCGTTAAGATAATTCAGGGTTACCGCTTTTTTCGTTTTTTTTACCTTTTCCCCAATCTTGGCGGCCAAGGCGGTCAGGGTTTCTTCACGGCGCTGACGATATGATTCCGTGTCGACGACAATCATTTTACGGCCGTTGGGCGACTTATGCACAGACTTATTCACGATATACTGCAGGGCATCGAGATTTTGTCCTCTTCTGCCGATCAGCAGCCCGCTGCCGTTGCCCTCGATATTGAGGATGATTTGGTCCGCAGTTTCCCTGATGGTGACCGGAACATCGATGTTCATCCGTGTCAGGATGCCCTCGACGATCGTCTTTGCCAGGAGGGCGGTATTTTCATCTGCCTCGTGCCTGGTCCCCATTTGGTCTGCCGTTTCAGCGGGCACCGCCGGCTTCTTCCTGTCGGGAGCGGGCTTAGAGGGACGGGCGGGAGTGCCCGCCGGAGGGCTGTCCAGAGGTTCCGCGAGGGACAGTACGGCTGCTTTGATCTTCGCTTGTTTTTTTCCCAGAATGCCGAGAAAGCCCGCTGTTCCATCGGCAATGATTTCAATGTTCAGTTTGTCACGGGAAACGTGCCATTCATCACAGGCCTTGTCGATTGCTTCATCAATGGTCTTTCCTTCAAATTCCTGTGGCTTCATCTTCTTACCTCGCAAAAAATCAGGATAGGCTTTTGTTAATGTAGTGCTGCTGGCCGATGCTTATAATGTTGTTGAATAACCAGTAGATGACCAGTCCGGAAGGGAAATTCAAAAACATCACGGTGAAAATGACCGGCATGAATAGCATAATTTTTGCCTGCATCGGATCGCCCGCCGGAGGCGTCATTTTTTGCTGGAGAAACATGGTGCCACCCATAATAATCGGTGTAATATAATAGGGATCCTTGGCGGAGAGATCCTGTATCCACCAGAAGAAAGGGGAGTGGCGCAGTTCGATGGAGTAAAGCAAGGTCTTGTAAAGGGCGAAGAAAAAGGGGATCTGGATAACCATGGGCAGGCAGCCGCCCATGGGATTCACTTTGTGGGTCTTGTAAAGGGCCATCATCTCCTGACTGAGACGGGTTTTGTCGTCTTTATACTTTTCCCGCAAATCGGCCATTTTGGGTTGCAGATTCTGCATTTCTTTCATGGAGCGATAGCTTTTGTTACCCAGGGGCCAAAAAATGATTTTTATCAAGGTCGTCAGGATAATGATGCCAATGCCATAATTTGGCAGGATATTATAGATGAATTTGAGAACGAGCAGCAGGGGCATGGCCAGCCACTTGAGCCAGCTGCCGAAGTCGATGGCATTTTCCAGGCCCACATTATAGGCCTTGAGAAGGCTGTGGTCTTTCGGTCCGAGATAAAGCAAGTAACCGGAAGTTGTCGTTTGTCCCGGCGGGATTACGTTTTTCGGCGCCTTCATACTCAAATGCACGGTATGTTCGGCGCTCTTTTCCAGCGCCAGGGTGGTGAGTGACGGCGTCTGGGGAATCATTGCCGCGATGAAATATTTGCTTTCATAACCCCCCCAGGAAACATCGGGGCCCAAGGTTTTGGCGGCCGCCAGTTTTTTTACGTCTTCACGTTCGATATTTTTGGCCACCTGAGAGACCGGCCCGTCGTGTCCGTATTCATCCACAGGGGCCTGCGGGTCAGCGTATTCATACCAATTGATGCTGTGCAATTGACTAAGGGCGCTGCCCGTTAAGTTGGTGACGCGTATTTCCAGGTCGAAGCTGTATTTGCCCTGATAGAACCGGTAAATTCTTTCGACTTTCACGAGGTCGGGGTATTCCAAAATGAAGGTTAATTTCCGGGTGACGGCAGCATTTTGGACGTCCTTAGTTTCCGTTTGCACTTCATAAAGCGCATTGTCGGGTACGCTGAAATCGGAACCGGCAAAGGATACCGTTAAAGGCTCCGGAGTGCCGGCGTTCACTTTGATCAACTCGATCAGGGGGGAATTTTTTTCTACGGCGTTCCGGAACTTCTTAAGTTTGTAAGATCGTAAAGCGGCGCCGCGGGTGGAAAAGACGGCCGAAAATTCTTCCGTTTCGACGGGTACTTCCACATCGGCGAGGCCTTTCTTTTGTTGCACCGATAGCGCGCTTGCCTCTTTTGCCTGGCCTTGCGGGAGCACTGCCTTCGGGCTTACCTTGCCGGCAGTCTCCGGAATCGTCGTTGCCGTCTGCGGTTGTACCGCTGCCGGTTTTGTTTGCGGCAGGGGTTTGACAAAAAAGGCCTGGTATAAATAAAGGACCGCCAGCGACAGGACAATGGCGAGAATAGTCTTTTTGTCCATTAAATTAAATTCCTCCGTTCATAAAGTAATAAACCAAAGTCTCTGGGTCCCTTTTCCCTTTCACCGGCAATGCTTCTGTCGGTGAAGGATAGTTTAGAAGTCTTAAGTAAGATTTTTCCCGTTTACTTGACAGGATCGTAACCGCCGGGATGGAAGGGATGACAACGAAGAATACGTCTGGCGGCGGCATATGACCCCCTGAGCGGGCCATGGCGCCTGATCGCTGTAACGGCATATTCAGAGCAGGTAGGATAAAAGCGGCAAGAGGGTGCAAGCAAAGGCGATAAGCAAAGCTGGTAAATCCTTATCATGGAGATAAAGATCTTTCCCGATATTTTTGTGATCATGCTTTTATTCGGCTGCCTCAGGGCGTACAAGGCTTTCCAATTCTTCACAAACTTCCTGATAACTCAGGCGGGGCATACCTTTCTTGCCAATGATCACGATATCTTGAGATTCGGTGAGCCGGTTTCTATTCAATCTGAAAAACTCTCTGATCATGCGTTTTATCCTGTTGCGCCGTACGGAGTTCCCTACCTTCTTGCTGACCGTTATTCCTAATCTCCGGTATCCTAACCGGTTGTCCTGAGAGACGATGACAAAATGACGGGAAAATATCCGCGTCCCTTTTTCATATATTGACTGATATTCCGCCCTCTTGCGAATCTTTTCCTGCTTGCGGAAGATATTTCTTCCTCTGTTCGCGAGAGCATTCAAAACAGTATAAATTCCTTTTAAGCTCTACGGTAATTTATACAGACAGCCTCTTCCTGCCTTTGGCCCTTCTACGGTTTAGAACCAGTCTGCCCCCTTTGGTGGCCATACGCACAAGAAAACCGTGCGTCCTCTTTCTCTTGGTGTTCGAAAAATTCGTCAGATTCTTCTTCATCAGCCGCTCCGATCTAATTTAATAGACGTTCTAAACCATAGTGACGGCCAATTGTCAAGGTCGAAGTGGTCAGGCGTCAGGGGGCTCCGCCATCAGTTTTAGAAAGGCTGCGACGATCCTGGGATCAAAGTGGGCGCCGGCTTCCTGGCTGATGTAGGCGAGCACTTTTTCCCTTGCCCAGGCCGGTCGGTAGGGGCGTTCCGCACTCAAGGCGTCCCAGACGTCCACCACGGCGAATATCCGGGCCGCCATTGGGATGGTCTCGCCTTTCAAACCTCGGGGATAACCCGTCCCATCCCATTTTTCGTGATGGCTGTAAGGAATAATTATGGCAAGACGCAGAAAGTCTATCGGCCGCAGCAGTTCGTAGGCATACAACGGGTGCCTGCGCATGATTTCCCATTCTTCACCGGTCAGAGGACCGGCTTTGAGCAGGATGCTGTCCGGAATGGCCATCTTGCCGATATCATGAAGCAGGGCGCCCCGGCGGATGTGGGGGAGATCGCTGTTGTGCACCCCCAGCGCCCGGGCCAGACGAACGGTCATTTCCGTTACGCGCCGGCTGTGCCCTTCCGTTTCCTTGTCGCGCAAATCGAGGGCCTTGGACCATCCTTCCAGGGTGGTATCGTAGGCCATTACCAGGTCAAGGTTGGAGCGTTCCAGCTCACCAAACAGGGCGGCATTATCCACGGCAATGGCCGCCTGCGTGGCCAGGGCTTCCAGGAAATCAAGCCATTCCTGATCGGGGGTCAAGAGGGCGCGATGGAATATTTCCAGGACGCCTTTAACATGGCCCTTGGAAATCAAGGGCACGGCGATATGCGCCTGGAATCCCTCTTTTGCCAGCAAGGGGGATTGCTCCATATAGTTTTCCCCATCGGGTATCCTGGCGGTCAGGGTGCGGCGTTCCATTGCCGCCCGGCCAGCGAGCCCGTCGCCCATTTTCAGGCAGGTGTGCCGTAAAGCGGAGGTTTGGAAACCATGACCGGCGGCAAATTCCATTACCAGGGAATGATGGTCCAAAAGCAGGACGATGGCAGCATCGACGGCGAGTTGGTCTGTTACCCGCTCCAGGATGACTTTCAATGTCAGGCGCAGATCCCGGCTGCCGGTAATAGCTATGTCGATGTCGCGCAGGGCCATGAGACGGTTGAGGTGCAGTTGAATCTGCTGCTCTTTTTGTCGGCGGTCCGTAATGTCCACGACACCGGCAAGGGCGCCGATAAAATTACCCAGTTCGTCGAATAGGGGACTGGCCGACAAAGTTGTAACGACGATCGTCCCGTCTTTTTTCAGGAATTCGAAATCATAGCGTTCCTTGATTCCCTGCCGGCGCTGGGCGAGATGCTGGTCTGATTCCGCCTGCCATCGCTGTTCTATGAAGCAAGACAAAGGCTTGCCGATCATTTCTTCGGCCCTGTAGCCCAGCATCTCGGCCAGGGCGTCATTGACAAAGGTAGTCGCGGCCTGGTCATCGATCGCCCAGATGCCTTCCTGCAGCGTGTCCACAAGTTGATGGTATTTCTTTTCCTCCGCTTTTAGCTCTTCCTCCGCCTGCACGCGGGCGGTGATGTCCCGGACGACGGCCACAACCGCCGGGGAGGGGCTGCCCTCTTCCCTGATCACGGAAGCATTGATTTCCACAGGGAAGATGCGGCCGTCCTTTTTCAGGACGTGCTGAATAATATTCCGGGTGCTGCCCCTGGCCACCGTATTTGTGAAGCTCTCAATTGCGGCCGCGTGTTCTTCCCGGGGGAAAAAATCCAGGATATGCCGGCCGATTATCTCTTCTTCCCGATCATATCCCAGAAGTGAGGTCCCCTGCGGGTTAACCATGCGAATGCGGGCATTGGACGCGATAAGGAAAACGGCATCGGGTGAAGTCACCATGAGGCTCCGGTAGCGTGCCTCGCTCGCACGCAACGCCGCCAGCGCCTGTTTGTTTTGCTCTTCCCGCTCCTGGAGCACTGCCGCCATTTTGTCGAAGGCGCTGGTTAGTTGACCGATCTCTCCTTGTCCATAGGGGCCTCCCACGCGGGCTTGCAGATTGCCCTTTGCTATAAGCCTGGCAGTAACAAGCAAGCGGTTGAGCGAGCGGATGATGAAAACGTCGCTTCCCTGCCAGGCCAGGACTAAAACCAGCAGGGTGACGAGAATAAACCAGAGCAGGTGCTGCAATGTTGTCCGGTCGGCATGGGCAAAGGCCGATTTGCTGGGAACGCCGATGCTTACATAGATTGTTCCGGCGGGCCGGCCAAAGGCGGCAAAGCCGTAAAGCCGATTTATTCCGTCCGGGCCGGAGGCCTGGGCAACCCCCTGTGCGGAAGCCAGGATGATGTCGGCAAGGCCCTTTTCCGGCAGGGGTTTGCCGATTAAAGCATCCTGGCGGGGGTGGCGGAGCAAAACGGTTCCCCGGGCATCGATCAGGGTCAGTTCGGCACCCTCCGGGAGTTCCTGGTGGTTTATGAAAAGAGCGAGTTTTCTTAAATCAATTTCCGTAACGATAATCTGCTTTACCTCGCCGTCCCCATTCAAAATGGGAAGGGCTAAAGTGAGGATGGGCGCGCCCAGAGGCCCAATAACCTGATATTCACCGATAACGAAACTTTTCTTCAGCATCAGGCGCTGGTAAATCGGCCGGTCGGAGATATTGAGTTTTCCGTTGAGGGGAAAGGTATGAGTGATTACTTCGCCGCTGGCCCGGGCGACGATTATTCCGGTCAGCTCGGGCATCTGCTGCGACAGGCGGACAAACATCTGCCGGAAGGTTGCCGGCCGGTGTTCATGCTCATCCACCATCTGGGACACAAAAAAGAGGATATGGTGGGCATTATGGATGAAGTCATCCTGGGCGGCGGCGATATTCCTCGCCAGAACCAGGGTGTTCCGCTGGGCTTGGTCCAGCGAGTGGCTGCGTTCCTGTATTCCGGCATAGACGATGAGAACAAACAAAGGCAGGACGGCGGTCAAGACCAGAAGAATTGACTTTGCCTTTAAACCCTCGAAACTGATACGTCCCAACTTGCCCTCCCAATGAACACCAAAACAGCAATATACATTTGCCGCTGCGGTGTCAATACCCGTTTCTTCTGAACAGTAGATTTCTTCTGCCAATCGTGATAGGGGGGAAGCGATGCAGAGATGAGCAAACGAAAATCTGGGAGTACAATCATGACGACTTGCGGCAGGGCGAAGCGGGCTGAACTTTTCACCGCCTCGGGGCTTTCTTTATTGGTGGCGGTTATGCTGTTGCTTTCCGGATGCGGCAGCAGTGACAAGACTTACACTCTTTCCGGCCGGATCACGGGCGGAGGGTCAGGGCTGGAAGGCGTTAACGTGTCCCTTTCCGGCGACGCTTCGCTGGCGGTAGCGACGGATGTAAACGGCAATTTTACCTTTAGCAACGTTCCCGGCGGCATTTTTACGGTTACACCGTCACGGGCGGGATTTTCCTTTAGTCCCTCCAGCCGGCCCGGCTGGTTAAACGGCATCGACGGCACGGGGTTTGACTTCAGTGCAATTTTTTCGGGCCGCTTGGCGACGGCAAATCACACCCTTTTCCTGAAAAACGACGGCGCGATTTTGGCTTGGGGGAACAACGTGA